>ENA-UOOK01001198-UOOK01001198.1-fermentation-metagenome-genome-assembly--contig:-NODE-1198-length-34539-cov-30.478048_pt1 | contig 34539 bp, 28 predicted proteins | sample MGYA00245777_ERZ724023 | MGnify/ENA primary metagenome ERZ724023 (study PRJEB28704, sample SAMN03018312) | fermentation metagenome | biome: anthropogenic terrestrial biome; feature: soil...
CGAGCGCACTAGGCCAACTATGCGACCTCTCCGCGTGAGCGCCTATTATATCAGAGATTTTAAAGGTTTTGGCAAGGATTTTGGGCATTTTATCACCTAAATCAAAGAGCTAAATTATGTCTTAACGTGAGAACCTCAACCTACCTACTATGCTGCTCGCCAACTTAGCTGAGGACGTGGGATCTGCCAGTGCAATCTCGAAAGCCTCGTACCTCCGTAATTCTTTTTTATCTGATCCAGAATGACAAATTGCCTCAGTTCAACGTATAATTGACGCGGAGGTATTATGACCAAAACCTATTTTCTCGATCCTAATAAATTAGCCAAGCAGAAGCGCAGTGTTATTCTGCTCTACGGAATCACTGGTGTAATCGCCCTGGTGGTGATCTTTGCACTCCAGAGCATTGGGGGTACTGGCAAACCGCCCTGGCTGGCGATCATAGCAATTCCCATTCTGCTTGTCCTGGTTGCCGTGCGTTCAATCCGACAGCGCAGCGATATCTGGGAGCACTATACCCTCACTTTGGAAGATGGTGTGTTCGTTCAGAACCAACCCAACTATCCGGAAACCAGGGTGCCGCTAGGCTCAGTCATTGCCACTGAAGAGACCAAAGAAGGGCTCTATCTCAATTCAAAACAAGGCACACGCATTTTTGGTATTCCCCGTCAACTTAAAGACGAAGACTATGAAGAGCTTTCCAAAATAGTTAAGGACACACTTGCTGCCAGGGAAACAACTGAACCGGAAGTCGAAAATTCTGTGGAAACAGCGGCAGAAAGATCTGTGGAAGAAGCGGCAGAAAGTTCTTTTGACACCACTTTGAATGAAAGTATGCCTAAAGACGACGAGGATTAAGCTTTTTTCTAACTTAAAGGGGGATTATTTTAGTTTCTTCAACATTCGCCAGGCAGGTTCATGGACAGCTTGCCAATGTCCATATTGATCCTGGTAGTGCCAGCGACCCTCTTCGGGACCTACCACTCTGTAACCATGTCTCTCATACATGCGTCTTGCCAAGAGATTATCACGGGCAACGTTAATCCGTAAGGTGTCGAATCCACGCTTGAGGAGGTAACTCTCCATAAATTCAAGAATATGCCCGCCCAATCCTTGGTTGCGATAGGCAGGTTTGAGCCGGAAAGAAAACAAGTAAGCGCGGTGAATGCCATCCGCCAGTTCTGACTGGTTCGATAAAAGTGAAAGAAAAACCTGACCGACGATCTCGCCTTCTTCATTCTCGGCAACCCAGATCAGGGTATTGCCGCTGCGGCTGTTTTGGAAATGCTGTTTGTATAGCCGTCGAAAGTGCGCGTATTCGCCATCCCACTCCATACCAGGCAAGTCATCTTCGTGCGCCTGTCGGATGCGAACTACGTCTCCATCCGGTATTTGATAAGTCGATTCTGGTAAGATCTGTATGCTCATTCCGTCTTCAGCAAGCGCTCCAGCAGCGCAACTTCTTCATCGTAACTGTTGATACTGCCATCCAGCCAGGCAGCGTTCAATTCTGAGAGGATGGTGTCATAAAGCGGTGAAGGCGGTAACCCACGCGCTTTCAGACCTTCACCCGTTGTGTACGCTCTTATCCGCCGAAAAGTTTCCAGGTAATCCTGCAGTGGCTGCACCCGAGCCTGATTCTCGTTTGAGAAGATGACCGTACGGATGACAAGTTCGGGGTAAGTCGCCACGGTCTGGGTGATCTGACTGGGTTTTAGTTGCACAAGAGCGGGCAAAAGCTCCCGCAATTGAGCAGTCTTCCTTATCAACTCGACCAGGTGCGCAGTGAGCCGCAGGCGTTTACCGATTTCGGTGATTGTCTCCTCAGGATAAACCTCCAGCCAGAGCATCCAGAGGGCAGTTTGGAAGTCTTTGAGGTTTAAACTGTTGTCATCGACATGCTCTGCAGCCAACTGCACGCGCCTTTGCTGCAGATCGGTCCAGTTTAGTTTTGGGTGAATGGCAGCCAGAATGCCCAGGTCTTGCAGGGTCTGCATGATCTGAGTGACTTTTCCTTCCAGGAAGATCAAGTCAAGTTCGTGCTGGATACGGGCTCCGGAAAGCTGATCGATCAGGGGTAGGCTAGCTTTGAGCAAACTGAGGGTACGGGTTTCGATCTCGAAGCCAAAGCGTTCAGCGAAGCGCACTGCGCGTAGCATTCGGGTAGCGTCATCCACGAATGAGAGGGCATGCAGAACACGAATTTGTCCCTGCATCAGATCATCGTATCCGCCCCAAAAGTCGAATAATTGCCCAAGATATTCGCCATCCAATCGCAGTGCCAGGGTATTGATGGTGAAGTCACGCCTGTGCAGGTCCATCTTGATGCTGCTGCGCTCAACCACGGGCAGGGCAGCTGGGCGGTCGTAAAACTCAGTACGGGCGCTGATCAGATCCAGGTGCTCCGGTATGGCACCCTCACTGGCATCAGGTATCCCTAATTTGTGTAGAATTTCGTCACGATTTTCAGAAAGGATCCACTTTGCAGTACCGAATCGTCGGTGTACTACGGCGCGACCGCCATAGATGCTCACCAGGTGATCGGCAAATTCGATGGCATCACCTTCGAGGACGATATCAAAATCCTGGCTGGGACGTTTTAAAAGTAAATCCCGCACGAAGCCGCCGACGATATATGCCGGCAGTTTCTGCAATGTGGCTTGCTCTGCCACAGCCATGAGCAGGGTTTTTCGTTCTGAGGTGAGCGCTTTGTCCAGTGCTTCCATCATCTCGGATTGCGGCAAGGGTTTGCCGTTTTCGTTCAAAGTACTGATCAGGTCTGTACGTGTCACAATGCCTACCACATCGCCACTTTCGGGGTCTACCACCGGCACCTGTCCCCAACCAGTGTTCGCCATGATCTCCTTGAGACGCGCCAGGGAGTCATCCGGAAAAACACGGATCTCGCCAGCTTCCATGAGGTCTTCTACGCACTTGTTCAGGTTGTGCTGGAGGGCACGATCCACGTTGCGTCGGGTAAGCAAGCCGATGATTTTCCCGTCCTTCACCACCGGGTAGCCTTCATAACCATAGCGGTTCATCAGACGGGCAGCTTCCTGGGCGGTCAAGGTCGGGTTGAGCACCAGCGGGTCCGGGGACATGATCTGGCGCACTTTCACTTCAGGGGTCACCACCACAGGCAGATAACGATGCACTTCCTCTATTGTCTGCTGCATTAACAAGCGGGTATTGGCAGATGTAGGTCGGTCTTCGGGGCGAATCAATGCAGAGGAAGCGCGTTTGTGCCCGCCCCCTTTAAAATGCCGTGCCAAGCGGCCGACGTCCAGGTGATCGGTCGTTGAGCGGGCCACCAGGCGCACACCCTGTCTGGTAGAAACCACCAGTACAAGCCCATCCGGGTCAAGAAAGTCGCGTAACTTATGCGCCACCGAAGAAATTTCATCATTCAGATCGAATGCTTCAGCGCTGGCAACCAGGATGGTTAAACCCTCAACTGTGAGTGTTTCCAGATGGGTTAGCAAGCGGTCGTATAACTGCTGTTGTATGTTTGATAGAGGTGGGTTGAGGTAACGGGAGACGATATTCAGGTCTGCGCCCTTCTCCAGTAAAAAGGCGACCGCTCTTGCGTCCCGGGGGGTGGTGTTGCTGTAACCAAGGGAGCCGGTGTCTTCATAGATGCCCAAGAGCAGTGTGGTTGCTTCCAGGTTGCTCAAATCCAGGTTGGCATCCTGAATTTTTTCAACCAGAAGGGTAGAGCAAGCACCGCTTGTTTCCAAAACCATCTCCCACTCGGGATGGGATTGTTTTTTGCGGGGGTGATGATCAATGACGCAGACCTTTGTTTGTTCTGTGAGTCCGCGTAAGGTGATCAGTGATTGGGTGTCCACCAGGAAAACCTGGTCGATATCCTGGTTAGGCAGGTCCTTGATCGTGGAGAACCTCAGTTCCTGACCGTACTTATCCAAAAACTCGCGTCCGTTGCGATTGATCTGCCGGGGAAGCAAGGCATAAGCCTCAGGCACGAGCAAATGCGCACCAAGCATGGAAGCCAGGGCGTCAAAATCCGCTTGCTCATGGGTCATGATCAATTGCATCTGCTTATCCCTCCAGCTATTTGGTTTCAATTTTCATACCAAGCAGCCTGGTTGTTTGGATTGTAGGCATTATAAATTGATTGAGAGAGCCGTGCAAAAAGGTTATTCGCAGGATCGTAGAGGAATTGGTCCTGCGTATGGGCAAAAACCACCAACACGTAATCTCCACCTGGCGTAAAAACTACAGCGCTGTCACTCATGGTGTGGATCAACCCGTCCATTTCGTTGGTCCAGCCATGCTTGTGGGCAATGGTCGCTTCGGGAGGCAGGCCAGCTTCAAGCAATGCCAGGATTTTGTTCCCTTTCAAATACTCCAGCATGAGTACACATTCGCTGGCGGTCACTTGACCAGGGAAAAGTTGCTGCTCGTCTCCGGCAGCACAGTGATAGATCCTTGCCAGCAGGTCCCCAGCTTCGCTGGGAACAGTCTGATTGTAAAAATCAGGGTCCAGGTAGACATCTCGGCGCGAATTGGCAGGCGTGTTGATTTGTTCCAATAAAGGTGAGCCTGGTTCAAAATAACCTGCCAGAAAAGTGTTTTCGTAACCCAGTTCCCGCAGGTCGTCTGTGACTATCAGGGGACCGCGGTCGTTGTCCATATATGCTTTCATCAGTCCATCAGCAGGCGGGTTGAGCGATTCAGTGATCATCTGCTGCATCCAGTTTAATGCCTGGTTGGGGTGCGGATCTTCAATCCGTTTCATGGTTGAAACCATGATCGGTATTTTGATCGTACTGGCAGCCGAATAAGCCACATCCGCTGTCACATCCTGGTTGTCCTGGAGAGCAAAGTGCATGATTTGTCCGCTCTGCAGGTCCTGCAGGTAGATCTCTGCCAGTCCATCAAACTTTTCCAGCAGGATGATTTGCTTCAGCATGACTTCGAGGTTGCGCCAATCCAGAGGAAGAGCGGGTTGTTCGCTAACACCCACTTCAACCACTCTTTCGGAGGGGGAAAGCAGGGCGTTTTTGACCTGCTCGATCGTCTGGGTTAGAGAGAACACCTGGTAACCTGGTTGACCAGAGGTGAAATTCGTGCTGTAAAGCACCGGTATGGGGGCGGAAGGAGGCTGATCGTAACGCAGGCTGAAAACCTGGTCAAGGAGTTGATTCAATTTAATTTCATCCAGCGAGTAAACCAGGTCCAACTCCCTGGCAATCTCTGGCACCTGGGTCTTGCCCCAAAGTGTGCTCCAGAATTTATTTCCCTGGTTTTCGAGCTGTGCCAGGGTTGCTTCTGCATCGATTGTGAAACCGAGTTCGGCAGGTGTGAATTGCATGCGTGCCTGGTTGTAGCGGAGTTCAACTGGAAGAGAATAGGCAGAGTTGATGCGCTGGGCAGCCTCCTCATGGTTCAGCCCGCCGAGAGGAATGCCATTCAGACTGGTGTAGGTTGGCACGAGGTTTGGCAATGCCTTGAAATCGATCCAGGCTTTCAAGCCGATCACCAGGCTGGCAAGCAGGATTGCCAGTCCAAGGCTCAAAATTAACCAGCGCCAGTTACTCTTTTTCCGCCTACTGCTTCGATATCTTTTCATCGACACGATTTTACCATTACAGGGAACAAGGAACACGAGTCCCCCCTACGCTTAGAGGTATTCGCCATAATTTCATATATAATAAGAAATAGCGTTGGCAACCATAAAAGGAGAATTCATTATGGATAAAAAAGTTAGTAAGTGCGGCGGCTGGACTGCGCTGGGCGTATTTACCGCCCTGACAGCTGCAAAAGCTGGCTGGATTTTATACAGCAAGCGCTATATAGATCACCATGCCAAGCTCAACCTTATCTTAAATGCTGAACATCACACCTATCATTCTCCAACAGCCGGCGCGATCAACTACTATTTTAATGGACAGGGAGACCGGACACCGCTTTTGCTGGTCCATGGTTTGCATCTCTATGCTGGACTTTACGATGTTTTGCCTGTTTTTGAAGCTTTTGGATCTTCCCGTCCGGTTTATGCTATTGATCTCCCCGGGTTTGGCGGCTCGGAAAAATCTGATCGCCCTTATCGCCCCTCCATGTACCAGGAAGCAATTTCAGATTTCATCAAAAATCAGATCGGTCAACCGGCACATGTGCTCGCGCTTGGTAATTCCAGCGCATTCGCATCCATGGCTGCCCTGGGCGAGCCTGATTGGGTCCGCTCGTTGGTTCTGATCAATCCACGCAGCTTCGAGATGCCTCGTCCGACCACACTCAATGCCCAGATTTTTCGAGAAAGAGTACAGAATCTTTTGCTCTCGTACTTAAAAGTACCCTTGTGGAGCCTGCCCATCTATGACCTTTTAGCCAGCAGAACAAGAATTAACGCTTTCTACCATAAACGCTTTAGCTATTCAGTGCCAGGAGAGTTGGTCGACCTGGCTTACACTTCTGCTCACCAGGCTGGTGCCCATTTTGCACCCATGGTGCTTTTGAGCGGGAAGCTGAAAGTTGATAATGTGCGTGAAAAGTATTACGAGAAGCTTACCCTCCCCGTTTTTGTGGTCTATGATAATGAAGAGGGCATCAGTTTTGACATGCTCCCGCAACTGTTGAACGAAAAAACAAACTGGAAAACATTCCACAGCCGCAATACCAGGGGTATGCCCCATTTTGAACGCAGCGGTGAGCTCTTCCGTCAGTTTGATTTATTCTGGAAAAAGCTAGACCAATAAACCAAAAAGTATGGACCAACAGCGAACAAGACCAAAAATTCATCCCCTTAGCATCGTTGCGGCAATTGTTTTTGCGCTTTTACTGATTGGTGTGGCTTACCTGATCTTTCTTGAGCAAGCTGGTCGGGCACAACCTGTCCAAACAACACCGCAATACCAGGTCACACTGCTGCCGGCACCTACTGAGACGGCCACACTCTCACCAACTTCGGTTTTGGCAACCCCAACTCTGGCAGATGTATCCATTCTGCCTCCGGATGTGGTAGCGGTTGGTCGCTACATTAAGGTGGTTGGCACCCAGGGATTAGGCTTGCGTATGCGTGCTGAGGCTGGCACATCCAGCGAGGTTAATTTTTTAGCATTGGATGAAGAAGCCTTCAGGATCATTGGTGGTCCGGTTGCAAAGGATGGCTATACCTGGTGGCAGTGTGAAGCTCTGCTCGACAAAACCCGAACTGGTTGGGCGGCTGAAAATTATATGCAGGTATTGGAGCTAAGTACGCCCCAACCCTGATATTCTTACAAGGTGGTAGAGGATTGAGTCTGTTTAATCGTAAGAACAACAAGTACACATCAAAGCTTAAACTGGAGAGTTTTGAGCCTGATAAGCCGGTGAGCATACAGGCTGCCCTGGCACAATCCGTAGGGATTGCACGCAATCATATGGAAGATGCCGCTTCATCGTTTATCCTCGAGCAAGGCTTTCGCGACCAAACCAGGCGCGTCGGCTTTTTTGTAGTTGCCGACGGTATGGGCGGTCACCTCAATGGCGAACTCGCCAGCACTATTGCTATTGAGACGCTCAATGCTCAACTTCTGCAAAAAATCCAGGAACAAACAGACGATCCAGCCTCCTATGAAGAAATCGAAGCGTCACTTGAACAGGCTTTCGAACTAGCCCAGCAGGCCGTTTTGGTAAATGTGAGCGGAGGTGGCAGCACACTTACCGCGGCTTTGGTGATCGATAAGACCCTTTGTTTTGCTCATGTCGGAGACTCGCGTCTCTACCTGGTGGGTTACGATGGCAAGGTTGAAATTTTGACCCGCGATCATTCGTTAGTTCAGCGTTTGGTGGACCTTGGGCAGATCAGCCAGGTTGATGCGGAGACACATCCACAGAAGAATGTTCTTTATCGGGCACTTGGTCAAACCGATGGCTTCAAAGTTGATCATGGACATCGTGAGCTTCTCTCTCCCGGCTATCTCATGCTTTGTTCGGATGGTTTATGGAATGTGGTTCCAGAAAATAAAATTATCAATGAAATTAATTCAAACAGATCCCTCTATAAGCGTGCCAACCACTTGTGTGAGATGGCTAACCAGGCAGGCGGACCGGATAATATCAGTGTAATACTTGTGGAAATTTCATAGGAGTTCAAATGGAAAATCGAAAGCGCATTTTAGTTGTTGATGATGAAAAAGGACTGGCAAAAATTATCCGTTTGAACCTGGAACAGGATGGTTTCGAAGTGGTGGAAGCCTATAACGGCACGCAGGCAATGGAAAAATTGCGCATCACCTTGCCGGACCTGGTTTTGCTGGATGTGATGATGCCCGATATGGACGGCTTTACTGTTTTGAAAATGATCCGCGAGATTGGCAACACACCGGTCATTATGCTCACCGCCAAAGGTGAGGAAAACGATAAAGTCAAGGGGCTGGAGCTGGGTGCGGATGATTATGTGACCAAACCGTTCAGCCCGCGTGAGCTCACCAGCCGGATCAAGGCTGTTTTGCGGCGGGGAGATTTCAGCCGGGATGAAGAAACTGGCAAAATTGTGGTTGACGACCGGTTAACAATCGATTTCGACCGCCACGAGGTTTGGGTGGAAGGCGAGCTGGTACAGCTACGGCCGACGGAGTACCGTTTGCTTTATCACCTGGTACAAAATGCCGGTTGGGTTTTGACGCACGATCAGATCCTCAATAAAGTCTGGGGTTATGAATATGAAAATGAACCGCATTACGTGCGTCTATATATTAATTATTTGCGGAAAAAGTTGGAAGTAGATCCTGCCAACCCGAAATACATTCTAACCGAACGAGGTGTGGGTTATCGCTTTGTGGATTACAAAAGAGAAAAAATTTAGCTCTTCATTGCTGAAGGTTTCGATGTAAGGGATGATTGCCATACCGTCTGTAAAAGGGTTCCCATACAGGCAGTAAATCGCTTTACATACCTTGAGTTCAAAACTGAAAAATGTTTCAATATCAGGAACTGCCGTATAATTAATGCAGTTTGCTCCCCGTTCCCTTTTCCCTGTCCCCTGTCAGGAGGTTCGAATGGCAAAGAAGAAGTCCAAATCCGATACAAAAGAAAAGACCCAGAAATCCGACATTAATGAAGTGCCTGAAAAACCGGTGAGTTCGCCTCCGAGTGATACTGATGTTCGCCCTGCCAAACTGAAATCTATCCCGGATAAGATCTACGAAAGAGAGTTGGAAAAACTTCAGATCGAATTGGTCAAGATGCAATATTGGGTGAAAGAAAAAGGTCTGAAAGTGGTGGTCCTCTTCGAGGGACGTGATGCTGCCGGCAAAGGTGGGGTCATCAAGCGCATTACCGAAAAACTCAACCCGAGAATTGTGCGTGTAGTTGCGCTGCCTGTACCGACCGAAAAAGAGAAAACCCAATGGTACTTTCAGCGTTATGTGGCGTATTTACCAGCTGCAGGTGAAATCGTCTTGTTCGACCGCTCCTGGTATAACCGGTCCGGTGTGGAACGCGTTATGGGTTTTTGTACACCCGAACAAGTGGAAGAATTTTTCCGCACCGTACCCGAGTTTGAAAAGATGCTCATTCGTTCCGGCATCATTTTGATCAAATATTGGTTTTCGGTAAGCAATGAAGAGCAGGAACGCCGTTTTCAAGCACGTATCGACGATATCACCCGCCAGTGGAAACTTAGCCCGATGGACCTTGAATCCCGCACACGCTGGGTGGAATATTCCCGTGCCAAGGACGAAATGTTCCGTTATACAGACACCAAGTTAAGTCCCTGGTATGTAGTTGAGGCGGATGATAAAAAGCGCGCAAGGTTAAATTGCATCAGCCACCTGCTGAGTAAGGTCCCTTATGAAGATCTCACTCCCCAGGTCCTGTCACTGCCACCTCGCCAGATGGATAACAGTTACGTCCGCCCACCCTTCAGCGACCAAACCTTTGTGCCTTGTTACGAAATTCCGGAGGAGTGATTAACTCCTCACCCTAAAACGCAGATGCGAAGAATCTGAACGACGAACTACCAAGGTTCTTAGGTTGACTGACCGCCCATTAAACTAATTGAAAAACCCTGCAGGCGTTGTCGGTCGACTGATTGCCGACTTCTTCAACGCTTAATCCTTTAATTTCAGCGATTTTTTGAGCAATCAGAGGGATGAAGGACGGTTCGTTCCGCTGGCCTCTATGTTTTTGCGGGGGCATAAAGGGGCAATCCGTTTCCAGTAAAATCTTCTCCAAAGGCAGCGAGGATACCAAAGCCTGTTTCTCAGGAGCGTTTTTGTAGGTCACTGGTCCGCCAATCCCAAAACAAAAACCACGTTCCAACAGTGGTTCAACAAAACTCCGATCAGCACTGAAAGCGTGCATCACACCCGGGCTTGTCTTTACACGAGAATTAGTGGGCAGGTTCTTGTGCCAATCAAGAAGAATCGGCACCAACTCGTGAGCCGAAGCGCGTTCATGAATCACAATGGGCAGATCGAGCTGTGCCGCTATACCGAGTTGCTTCTCCAGCGCGATCCTCTGTTGCTGCGGGGTGGCGTAATCGCGATAGTAATCCAACCCGATTTCTCCAACAGCAACAACCTCATGTGAGGATGCCAATTCCTCAAGATCAGTGAATTGTATAGCAACCAGGTTTGCTGAATAGTTTGGATGAATGCCAGCGGTGGCAAATATAAAACCAGGATAGGTTCTCGCTAACTCAATGGAATGACGGGCAGCAGGTAAGTCGATTGCGATATTGATGATGAATTGAAGTTCATTATCTTTTGCCCGCTGAATCACCACCCCGCGATCTTCATCAAAAGAATCGAAATCGAGGTGGGCATGACTGTCCGCAAACATCAGATTTCTTTCAAGAGCAGAGCATGATGCCCAAGATGAGCCGCCACTGTAAAGCCTTCTCTTTCAAAAAGGCTGGTACTGCCATTGTAGGCTGGACGACCACCTTCTGGAAAATCGAATGGGAGTCCAGCTGTCAGACCGCCGCCCAACATCTCAATGGCTTTGATAGCTGATTTAAGAGTGTATTTTTGCAGACCCTGCTTACGATAAGCCTTATCAACAAACAGACAGGTGATAAACCATTCGGGGAGCTGATTACCTTCATTTACCCAGGCAATTAACTTACGAGTTCTCAGGATTTGTTCCAAATTGACTGTCTTGCCGAACTGCGCCCAACCGACGACAGTGGCATCTTTGTAAAGCAGGATTCCAGTTGCCAAACCTTCGCTGACACGCTCTTGATGTAACAAGCGCCGGGCATCTTTATCCAGCTTTTGAAACTGGCTGCTGCTGACTTGGTGATACATGCACCAGCATCCGCCGCTCACACCTTTGTGGCGTAAGAACATTTTCTCAAAGTCTCCCCAGGTTTCTGGAGTGAGGATTCTAAAGCCGAGTTCGTCAGTAATGGGATAAAGTTCTGACATCGTTTAATTTATACCACAACCACTCTGATCCGCGGAAAAAATTTATGTTATGATTGGGCAGACCTTAGCATAGGGAGGATGCTGCAAGTCAATTTTTCGTAAAGAACGGTAATCTACAAGAATGAATATTTCTTCCTACCTGTTTGGATTCATCTTGGCAACGCTTTTTGGCGCATTGTTTCATCTCTGGCGAGACGGCGGCATTCTCCGGTTACTGCTTTACCTGGTTCTCTCCTGGGTCGGATTTCTGATCGGTCATCTTGCTTCTGGCACCATTGGCTTCAACTTCATGAGTGTGGGCCCTGTCAACCTGGCGGGCGGGATCATTGGTAGTGTGTCTTTCCTTTTCCTTGGGCATTGGTTCACCCAGGTTCAGCCTGATATATTAAACGACAAGAAACGCAATCGCAGACATGACTGATCCGGCCAACCTGGTTAAAGAAGGCGACCTGGTCCAACTACACGGCACCACGCACAAAAATCACCTGCTGATTATGAAGGCAGGTGAAGTTTTTATGACCCACCGGGGTGTGATCAAACATGACGATATCATCGGTCAGCCCTGGGGCACGCGTCTCGAATCACACAGCGGACATCCCTTTTTTGTACTGCAGCCTGGACTGACCGACCTGGTGCAGGCTATCAAGCGCACTACACAGATCATGTATCCAAAGGACATTGGCTACGTTGTCCTTAAGCTGGGGGTAGGTCCGGGTAAGCGCGTGCTGGAATGCGGTGGCGGATCCGGCGGACTGACTACAGTTTTGGCATACCTGGTTGGAGACACAGGCAAAGTCTATTCCTATGAACGGAACGCTGAAGCGCAGGCACTCGCCCGAAAAAATTTGCAGCTTTTTGGATTGGACAAAAACGTCGAGTTCAAGTCTGGTGATGCGGAACAGGGTTTCGAGGAACGTTACCTGGATGCGATCTTTCTCGATCTACCCAATCCATACGATTATCTCGAACAGGTTGGCGCCAGCCTGAAGGAAGGCGGGCAGTTTGCCACATTGTTGCCGACAATTAATCAGGTAGAGTTGACGCTAAAAGCGCTTGCACACAGCGATTTTGCGTTCATTGATGTCTGCGAGATCCTTATGCGGCATTACAAGTCAGATTGGGGGCGCTTGAGACCGGTCGACCGCATGGTCGCACATACTGGTTATCTCATTTTTGCCCGTTCCATCCAGGCACAACTGAATAATTTTGAAGGGGAATCAGATGAGTATGACAACGATTGAGCTGCCTTCAGATTTGTCTGCACGCCTGGCAAAACAAGCGGAAAGTGACATGCAGTTTGAAGGAATCAGTCGAAATCAAAATATTCCCAGGCTGGTTCCGGCAGCGGTGCTGATGCCGCTGATCCGCCTGGGGGAGCAGTGGCACCTGGTGTATACACTGCGTTCGGTACACTTGCATGACCACAGCGGGCAGGTTTCTTTCCCGGGTGGGTCATGGGAGGAGGGCGATACCGATATAATACAGACAGCACTGAGGGAAGCCCGGGAGGAAATTGGGCTGGACCCGGCTGCGGCAAGAGTTTTGGGCTGTATGGCGCGCATGGCAATGATCACACGCTTTGTGGTCACACCAGTGGTGGCAGTGGTGGATTGGCCAACGCCATTGACCGTCAACCCTGATGAGGTTGACCGGGTATTTTCGATCCCATTGGATTGGCTTGCCGACCCAATCAATCGGGAATATCGGGTGCACACTCACGAAGGCACTGACTTTGATGTCCTGTATTTTAAACAGTATGACGGCGAGACTGTGTGGGGTGCCACAGCCCGAATGACATCGGACTTCCTGCAAATGCTTGCATAAGAAAGCCGCTTCCCGATTGGGAGCACCGACAAATTTTCGGAGTTCTATAAAAAAAAGACCTGTCTGTAGGACAGGTCTTTTTGAAAACATTCTCAGGCAAAAGAAGAATATTAAGCTTCCTCTTCTTCCTTCTTGCCTTTTTCCATAACCTCGGGTTCGCCACCAGCTTCTGCAACTTCTCCGCCTTCTTCCTTCTCTTCGGCAACAAAACCGACAGCAACGATCACTTCGTCATGAGGAGTAAGTACGGAGATCTTGTCGCCCAGGTTCAGGTCACCAACGGTGATACTATCTTCTGCACTGGCAAGTCCGCTGATATCGACTTCAATTCGTTCAAGCATGTCAGCAGGCAAGGCTTCGATTTCAAGTTCATTCAAAACCTGGTTGATCAAGGAGCCGGGCACTTCATCCAATACTGGGGCTTTGCCGGTCAATTCGATGGCGACGTTAGCGCGCAGCTTTTCGGTCATCGAAACCGCGAAAAAGTCCAGGTGAAGCAGGTGACCAGTGACCACATCGTAAGTACGATCGCGGATGATCACTCTGGTTTGTTTTCCATCCTGGTCAAGAGTAATCAGGGTGGTTGGGGTGATTTTCTTCATCAGAAGGGTGGTAGAGTGGGTATCCATTTGAACCGGGTAAGAATCGATCCTGTGTCCATAGACCACACCGGGCAGAATGCCCTTGTTGCGCAACTGGGAAACCTTTTTACCGGTTAGTGTGCGTTTTTCAACTTTAATAATGATATTGTCTTGCTTTGTAGCCATATTTTCCTCCGGGCGCCTCTCACCCTCTCTGGGGTTACCCTCGCCCATAAATTTGCCAGACGGTTATCTGGCAACTGATAATGATACTCGTTGAATTAAATTTCGTCAACGGTTTTGATATTTGCTAGCGAAGTTACCCTCCCTCATTAATTAAGGATAAGGTGTGGGTTGAGTCGGATCCACTGGAACGCTGGTAATCGTAGGTGTTTCAGTATGACCGGGTGGTTCGGCTGTCGAGGTACAAGTCGGTGTCGGAGGAAGTCGCGTTACTCCAGGTGTTAACAAAAATTCTCCAGGTGTGATTTCATAGAATGACCAGGGAGTCAATTTTGCTATGGGATCCTCAAGTGTCTCATTCGGGAAAGGGTTACCACTATAAACCACACTGCCTTGTCCTTGTGCCCAATACAAATCCACCTCATCAAAGACGAATTGTTCTGCGCCATACATCAATTCAACCTTAACCGTAGCGAATCGACCTTCTGCTGTTTGCGTACATCGTGAAAGTATGTAGGTTATTGTCGTGATGCCACCCAGCGGAAAATCCATCTTGGAATTTATCGTACCATTCATCCATTCTTCATTTACTGCGTCTCCCTCAACGTTTACTACTTCAACATTGCAGGCTTCTTTTGGGAGTACGCTTAAAATGACCAGAACGTCTTCAATAGGTTTGAGCGACTCAATCTCCCAATTAACAGTCCAATTCTCGGAATTGTTCTCAGGAGGCGTGACAGTCAGCTCGATAACAAACGCATCGCTTTCTTTATGGAAATTTGTGTCTGGTCCAGAAATAAAGCTTTGAGTGACTTCTGATGATTTTTCGATTGCCACGGAATATTCTTGGCTAGAAAAGGTACAACCTGCTGTGATGAGTGTCATCAACATGAGAAAACTGACGATTGATATTCTTTTCATTTTAACTACCTTTTTTGAATAAGTGGTATGAATATCTTTCTTCCAAGGGTGTTCAAGAAGAAAGTGCTATCTATCTCTCTATCGAAGCCATTCCCTAAGTTAATCCAAGTAACCCAAAAATCCGAGAAGGTCCTTTCCGCAGGTAAAAGATATAGAGTTTTTGCGAGCTTATACAAGGAAAAATGGGTTCTATCTAATTCTTCATTCTCTCCGTCGGTTAAATCATAGAGTGCACCAGCCACTCTTCCTTCGACGGCAGAACCGAAGTTAAAAATGTCGGGGTCATCTCTGAAATTTGGTATTTCCAAATTGATTCCACCAACTGAGCAAGGTCCTAAACCAAAATCATAGCAAGGGTCTTGATTCATGTACAAAGGTAGAAACTCAGCCCAACCTTCGGTCCAAGCGCAACCAGGCGTCGATAACTTTTTTATTTCATGCTGACCTGGACAACCAACCAACTCATCTTGGTAATCATACATATAACCGTGTGCAGTTTCATGAACAACAGTATCTGCAGAATCTCGCCTTTGATTTCTTATATATGCCTCTGGAAACGGGTGTACAGAATTTACCTCGGTGATAAAACAGGAAACATTTTCACAACCACGATAACTGTTTACTCCATATTGCCAAACAATAGAAATCCTAGGAGGTATGTAACCTGTATTAATATTCCAATTCTCATAGGTCCTTAAAATATCTTCATACAACCACATAGAAGGTAAATTACTATTTGAGTAGGTAACATTCAAATTTTTCTCAACCAACGTAACTGCCCCGATATTTAAAGAAACCGATGATGCAAACCCATAAATTATTCCACCTTCAGTATTGAAAACCACCTGTTGAAGTGTGGGATTATATGTAAAACAAGCAATGTATATGTCTAGCTGTGGGTTTCCATCGTCACTGTCTGTATCAAAGTTTTCAATTGGTGATGAAACGTAATATCCCTCACGATTGGTTTCGAAAACGAATAGAGTGTCATCAACAGAATAGTAATCGTAATCCCTAACAAGGCAATAGTAATTCCTGCCAAACACTGTCTGACCATCTCGATCAAGATAAGAAAGAACACCATAAACTTGAACAGGCGGAACTAATAAAAATAAACCATCCGAAACTAACTTTGGAGCACTGATAGTTACATTATGGGATGTAGACACTAAAGCATCAAGAGGAGTCAGACTTAGGAAAAGGGTGAGGCTAAAAAAAGGTTAATTGGTAATATCTTTTTCATTTCGCTGTCCTTTCAATAACTTTGTACAACAATATTATATCATTTCTTGAGTGAAAAACCAAACGAGTGCTGGAGTATGTGCAGCCAGAATATTTGACAGTCCGATGGAATATAATCAAACATACTGAGGTAACTATGTGCGGAAGATTTACCATGGCTATCGATTCGGACGACCTGCGCACACAATTGGCGCTGGGACAAATGCCGCTGGACTGGGAAAAGCGCTACAACGTCGCTCCCTCACAGGATGTACCTACCGTCATTAATCCGGAAAGTCGTAATGTGCTTTGGATGAAATGGGGTTTGGTACCCTTCTGGGCAAAAGACCCCTCGATTGGATTCAAGATGATCAATGCCCGGGCTGAAACCGTGGCAGAAAAGCCCTCCTACCGAAATTCCTTCAGGAACAAACGCTGCCTGATTTTATCGGATGGTTTTTATGAGTGGCAAAAAGCGGGGAAACTATCTATTCCCTACTACTTTCAACTCGAAAATGGGGCACCTTTTGCTTTTGCAGGTTTGTGGGACGATTGGCAGAACAACGGTGTTTCTTCACTCCCGGGGATCCCAGGTCTGACTACCTGCACGCTGATTACCACGAATGCAAATGAAGATGTCAGCCCGGTCCACCCCCGCATGCCGGTGATATTAACAAAAGAGACTATGTGGAGCTGGCTGGAAGAAAGCGACCCCAGATTTCTACAGAGCCTGCTCAAACCCCTTGACGCTGGGTTGTTGAGCTCCCGGCGTGTCAGCCGTGATGTCAACAGCGCCCAGAGCGAAGGAGAATATTTGATCGGGCCTGTGGAAGGGACGCTGTTTTAGCAGGGAATAGTCTCACAACCTTTGGGATTCACCGTGATGATGGGACAGGTCACATTCCCTGCTTTGATTCTCCAAAATGGTTGTGCCGGTCTTATCATTTTTACTTTTTATCCTCGGTTTTGTTCGCGAAGAAGCCTACAGGAAATGTGGCGAGATCCTTAGCTTTGCTCAGGCTGACAGTTTCATCTCCTAAGCCTGTATCATAATGTAAAGTAAAATTAGCCTTAGTTAATCAGGGATAAGGATGCAACAAAAGATGAAATTATCTAAATTTACCATTCTGGTAGTCATTTTTTCTTCTCTCATTTTGGCAAGCTGCAAGCCAGTAGTACAAACCTTTCAACCAATAGCGACAACCCAGCCATCTGCGACAACGCAGTCAGAGCAAACAACTGAGCCTGAACCCACCGGGAATGAACAAGAACCTGTCGAAGAAAACCCGATGGGCTGGTGGAATGAGGTTGTCTTTTACGAGATTTTTGTGCGTTCCTTCAAAGACAGCAATGGAGACGGTATCGGCGATTTCCAGGGTATCATCTCCCAGTTGGATTACCTCAACGATGGCGACCCTGCTACCACTGACGACCTCGGTATTGGTGGCATCTGGCTGATGCCGATCATGCCCTCACCTTCCTACCATGGCTACGATGTTACTGACTACCAGGCAGTCAACCCTGATTACGGCTCTCTGGCTGACTTTCGGCAACTTCTGGAAGCGTGCCACCAGCGCGGTATTCGCGTAGTGATCGATTTTGTGATCAATCACACTTCCAGTGAACACCCCTGGTTTATTTCCTCCCAGGATCCCGCCAGTGAATACCGTAACTGGTATGTCTGGGAAGATTCAAATCCCGGAAAGCCCGGACCCTGGGGGCAGAACTCCTGGTACCAGGCGAACGGTTCTTATTATTATGCTCCTTTTTGGAGTGGCATGCCCGATCTGAATTATAACGAGCCAAAAGTGACAGAAGCAATCTATGATGCGTCAAAGTTTTGGCTCGACCTGGGTGTGGATGGCTTCCGCGTGGATGCCGCCCGCTATCTTTTTGAAGATGATTATTCCCAACAGGACACGAAGGGCAGCATCGCCTGGCTCCAGGATTGGCGCAATTTTTACCTCGAAATCAACCCCGAAGCCTACACGGTGGGTGAAGTTTGGACTGATACTCAAGTCATTGCAAAGTACAATCAGCCCACCCGTGGTATGCAAGAATACTTCATGTTCGACCTGGCGGCCGATATTCTCGGCGGCATCTATTCACCCGATCCCTCCCGAATCATGAAGAGCTATCTGGACACGCTGGAATATTTCCCCGATCAGCAATTTGCCACCTTCCTGACCAATCACGACCAGCAGCGGGTTGCCTCTTTCTTTAGCGAGAAATTGCAGCGGGAAAAACTGGCTGCCTTTGTATATCTTACCGGTCCCGGTACGCCCTACATTTATTATGGTGAAGAAATTGGCATGATTGGCGGGAAACCTGATGAGTTGATCCGCAAGCCGATGCAGTGGTCAGCTAACGCCAATGCTGGCTTCAGCAGTGCAAAGCCCTGGCAGGAATTGGCGAAAGGTTGGGAAGTGACCAACGTTGAAACCGAAAGCGCAGATCCGGTATCATTGCTCAATTGGTACAAAACCCTGGTCAACACCCGCAACCAGCTGCCTGCGCTGCAAAAAGGGAGTTATCTGCCTTTCACTTCCTCCTGCCGCCGACTATATACGGTTGCAAGGGTTTATGAAGACCAGGTTGTTCTTGTGATGGCGAACCTGGGCGTACAAACCATGGAAAACTGCACGATTTCGATCGAAGAAAGTCCGCTTGCTGGAGACTGGAAGGTCGAAAGTGTGTTGGGTGAGCAGTTGTTTGAGGAGATCAATTTTGCAGAAAATGGTTCCATAACTGATTTCCCTGTCGCCCCTGTGCTCGAAGGCGGACAAACCATGATTTTTATTTTGAATAAGTAATTATTCGTGATCTAAGAAATTAATGGGAGAAATATGAAAACATTGGTTAAAGTTCTAAGCTTTTTATTACTCATCTCAGTTCTGGCTGGTTGCGGTGCTCCAAGCACTGAACCGGTTCCGACAGACACTCCAGTTTTGCAGGAAACGCAGACATCGGAACCTGCGAAGACAGAGGAACCCACTCAGGAATTGCCTCTATATGTTAACCTGACCTGGCATCAGCACCAGCCGCTTTATTACAAAGACGAAAACGGTGTCTACACCCGCCCCTGGGTGCGGGCGCATGCCACGAAGGACTATCTGGATATGGCAGAACTCGTTGACCAGCATCCCGGCATGAAAGCGACCTTTAATCTGACCCCATCGCTGATCAAGCAGCTGGTCGATTTCGTTGATAATGGTGCCAAAGATCTCTACTGGACACTGGCTGAGGTACCGGCAGCCGAACTGACCGTTGACCAGAAGACCTTCATTCTCACCCGCTTCTTCGATGCCAATTGGGACCATGTTATCGCTGTTCATCCTCGTTACCAGGAGCTGCTCGATTTACGCAATGGCACTGATGCGGCAGCGATTGCTGCTGCTGTAGAGACCTTTACCGAGCAGGATTTCCGTGATCTTCAGATCTGGTTCAATCTCGCCTGGATTGACCCTGATTACCTGTCGCAGGAGCCTTTCAAAGCACTGGTAGACAAAGGCCGCGATTTCAGTGAGGAAGACAAAGTCGTTCTGTTCGATGGAATCAGGACATTGATGGCAAAAGTCATCCCCACCCACAAAGAGCTGCAGGACCAGGGCATCATCGAAGTTACCACCACCCCTTACGCTCACCCGATTTTGCCCTTGATTTATGACACGGATCTGGCAGTGGTTGGCAACCCCAGCGCGATCAAGCCCCAGGAACGTTTCAACCATCCTGAGGATGTTGTTTACCACTTGCAGAAAAGCGTCGAGATGTATGAAGAATACTTTGGCAGACCAGTGCGTGGACTCTGGCCGGGGGAAGGTGCCGTTGCTGAAGAAATTGTGCCGATGGTCAGCGATGCTGGCTATAAGTGGATGCAATCTGGCGAACCTGTTTTGGTTGCTTCGCTGGGTATGGCTGGAGATCGATTCGCCCGTGATGGCTCCGAAACTGTAACCGATCCTGATACGCTCTATCGTCCTTATTATGTGCAGGGCGAGACAGGTGAACCGGTGGCGGTATTTTTCCGTGACTGGGTTATCTCTGACAAAATTGGTTTTACCTATTCCGGTATGAGCAGTGAAGACGCAGCACAGGATATGATCAATCGTTTGGAAAATATCCGCAAAAGCCTCCAGGGAATCGAAGGACCGCACATTGTCACCATCGTTGTCGATGGAGAGAATGCCTGGGAGAACTACGATAATGATGGTAAAGAATTTTTCAATGCTCTCTACTCAAAACTGGCTTCCAGTGAAACCTTGAAAACAATCACTCCCTCTGAATATCTGGCGCTCTATCCCGAGCAGCGTGAACTGCCAGAACTTTTCCCGGGTGCCTGGTTCAGTGCCAATTATGACACATGGATCGGCGAACAGGAAGAAGCTGATGCCTGGGATCTGTTGGGAAAAGTACGTAAAGACCTGGAACAACACGAAACTCTTTCACCCGATGCCACCCCTGAGCAGCTGGCAGAAGCCTATGACTTTATGTATCTGGCAGAAGGCTCAGACTGGTTCTGGTGGTATGGCACTGACCAGGATTCAGGCAATGATAATTATTTTGACGAAGGCTACCGTGCACTCTTGAAAGGGGTTTACACCGCTCTGGGCGTTGAGTATCCAGTCTTACTGGATATCCCCATCATTCAAGCCAAACCACTCAAACCTGAAACTTCTGTGAGTGGCGCAACAACTCCAGTGTTTGATGGCACTATGGTTGAAGAAGAGTGGGCTACTGCCGCTGTTTATCAGGGTGCTGAAGGTGCTCCTGTACAGGCTTTTCTTTATGGTATGGACCAGGAGAATCTCTATTTACGTTTTGACCTTGCCCAGCCACTGAGTGCAAACCATACTATTGAAGTTTACTTGAATGCTGCGGGTGATGAAAACAAGCAAATGAGCACTCTGGAGATGACGCCATTGGTTGCGGCTGCTACCCGAATGATCGAAATCAAGCCTGGCGAAGCTGCTGCGAGTCTCTACCTGAGTGATGGAGCAAGCTGGTTTCCCCAGGATGAGAAGGTCGGACAGTTGGCTGTTGCCGGCAATTCAGTCGGATTCTCTGCTCCCAAATCCATTTTGGGCGAAGCTGATTCTGGCACTGTCGTACCCACGCAGGTGGTTTTCGACGGCGCTGTTCAAATCAGCACTGCTGCTCCGCTTGGTATTCAGTATTTTAGCTTTGAACCGCTCACTTCATTGTTAAGAGTGGAAGACCCCGAGGGAGATGATTTTGGACCCGGCACCTACACTTACCCCACTGATGGCGTGTTCAAACCCGGCGATTTTGATCTGACTTTCTTCGAGCTTTCCACAGATAGAGACAACCTTTACTTCACTTTTGGTGTCAAGGCAGAGATCACAAATGGCTGGAATTCACCTTCGGGCTTCTCTGTGCAGACTTTCGATGTCTATATAGATAAAGACCCGGGTGCTGCAACCGGCGCCCGCATGCTTTTGCCCGGTCGCAACGCTGCCCTGGCTCCTGAAAATGGCTGGGATATCGCCCTCTGGATCGAAGGCTGGACCCCGCAGGTAATCGTCTTGGATGCTGATGGTCTGCCGGTCAACTATACTGAAGCCACCAGTGCGATGAAGGTTTACGTTGACAACAGCCAAAATGCTGTCGTTGCCAGTATACCGGCTAAATTCTTTGGCGAAGGCGAGCCTGCCGAATGGGCATTTGCAGTCTCCTTGCTCGGTCAGGAAGGCTACCCGGCGGACGGTGTTTGGCGTGTACGCGATGTCAACCAGAAAGCTGAAGCCTACCGCTTTGGCGGTGCGCCAGCTGATAATAACCATACCCGCATCATTGACCTGCTCATCCCTGACGGTGCTGAAGTGAGTCAGCAGGATGCACTAAGCGCCTATCCCTCCTCAGCTTCCCCCGTGGATGGGAAAGGTCCGGACGATTTTGCCATCGTCCCGATGCTCAGTGTAGAAAGTGTAAAATAGATAAACATGACTGAAGAATTTCACCTTACTTCCAATCCAAGGTCTGATGTTGAGCTTACGCTCCATGATGGTCGGATCATCACAGGCAGGCGTGGCGCGCCATTGGAGGAGTTCATCAATGTTATCCAGGATGACATCAACCCCCAAATTGTAGGCGTGATCCTCGATGGATCTTTGCGCGAACTGACCTTCCCACTAAACCAGGACGGCGTCGCCAGTCTGATAACCATGGCGGATGGCGATGGTGCCCGCATTTATCGTCGCTCGCTTATCTTTCTGTTGGAAGTTGCCTTCAAGAACTGCTTCCCTGAAGGCAAATTGACGATCGACCACTCGGTTTCTTCAGGCGGTTTCCATTGCCAGATCGAAAACCTGGATAATTTTGGTAAACCCCAATTAGTCGAGATCGAAGAATATATGCGAAGACTGGTTGAGGATAATATTCCTTTTGTGCGTGAGGTTGTCCCCTTACAGGAAGCAATTGATTATTTTACAGAGGTAGGTGAATTCGATAAGGTCAGTTTGTTGAAATATCGCAAGCGCTCAGATCTTGTGCTGTATCGGGCGAATAATGTGCGCGATTACCATCACGGTTATATGGTCCCATCTTCAGGCTATCTAAAATGGTTCGCCTTGGATTTGGTCAACGGTGGTTTTGTTCTTCGTTTCCCTCACCGTTATAACTCCCATACCCTGCAACCTTTGGGGCAGTTCCCAACCTTGTTGAAGACTTTCAAGGAATATGGAGATTGGCTCAATAAACTCGGGATCCCCTCCGTTGGCGCGCTCAACGACGCCATCCAGGATGGGCATATCGATGAAGTCATTTTAGTATCTGAAGCGCTGCACGAAATGCAGATCTCTCGCATCGCAGACCAGATCTATGAAAATCGTGACCGGGTAGGGGTGGTTTTGATTGCAGGTCCAAGTTCATCCGGAAAGACCACTTTTTCGAAACGGCTCAGCATCCAGTTGGTTGCCAGGGGCATAACTCCCTTTGCCCTTGAGATGGACAATTTCTTTGTCGATCGCGATAAAACGCCCCTCTTGCCAGATGGTCACAAGGATTATGAATCATTGCGGGCAATGGACCTGGAGCGGTTGAATCATGATGTTAAATTACTCCTCGCGGGAGAGGAAGTTCAGCTTCCTCACTATAACTTTATTACCGGTTTGAGTGAAAAAGGCGAAATTGCGCGCCTGAACCAAGACGAAATCGTCATTTTGGAAGGGATCCATGGTTTGAACCCGAATCTTCTGCAAGAGATAGACCCTGCCATGACTTTCAGGATCTATATTTCCTGCCTGACTCAGCTCAACCTCGATCGACACAACCGTATTTCTACAACTGACACGCGCATGATTCGCCGAATCGTCCGCGATGCCCGTGACCGGGGTTATAGTGCCAGCCAGACAATTGCACGCTGGGAAGCGGTCCGGCAGGGTGAAAAAATGCATATTTTCCCCTACCAGGAAAATGCAGATGTGATGTTCAACTCCGCCCTGGTTTATGAGATTTCCACCTTGAAACCCATGGTAGAGCCGCTTTTACGACAAGTGACTTTTGGAACTCCCGAGCATATTGAGGCAAAACGGTTATTAAAGTTTTTGGAATGGTTCTTGCCGGCCTCCTCAGAATATGTGCCTGATAATTCCATTTTGCGAGAATTTATTGGCAATTCAATATTGACCGATTTTTCCATGTGGAAGCGGTAGATAGTTTGTCATTCTGACCGAAAGCGAAGAATCTGAGAAAAATAATACGTAGGGGGGGCAATTAAAAATACTACCCGGAATGCCCGCGCGATGATCCTTAATAAAAAAAGCTGCCGATTTAGGGCAGCTTTTTTTGTTGAATTTTCGGAAAATCCTGTTTCTAAGCCATGCTCTTCTTGATCATCACTGACAATCTTCGCACGCCTTCGCGGATCTTTTCCGGGTTGGTCGCTGAAAAATTCATGCGCATCGTGTTCTTTGGACCACCGTTGGGGTAGAAAGGCGTACCTGGAACGTAGGCGACCTTCTCTTCCACTGCTTTTGGGAAGAGCTCCAACGCATCACAACCTTCCGGCAGGCGCAGCCAAAGGAACAATCCACCTCTTGGTGTTGTCCAGGTGGTGCCTTCGGGCATGAAATCTTCAAAAGCCTGCAACATGGCATCGCGGCGTTCCTTGTAAACGCGTTTGATGGTCTCAATATGATCTGGCAGCCATTCAGAGGCAGCCATTTCGTAAGCCACATATTGATCAAAAGTGGAACACTGCAGGTCAGCACCCTGCTTGGCTTGCACCATGCGCTTGATAACCTCTTTCGGTCCGATGACCCAGCCGATACGCAATCCAGGAGCCAGGATTTTGGAGAATGTGCTGGTGTAGATTACGTTTCCTTCGAAATTGCCATTGTTACAGCCATGATATTTAGCGTCCAGAGCTGCAATCGGGGTAATCGGCTCGCCTTCGAACAGCAACTTGCCATAGGGGTCATCTTCAATCAAGGGTACGCCATACTTGCTAGCCAGTTCAATCAGCTTCTGTCGGCGTTCCAGGTTCATGGTGACACCCAGCGGGTTGTGGAAGTTTGGCAAAACATACATAAACTTGATGTTTTGTTTGATCAGACCCTCAAGATTATCGGTCACTAATCCGTCTTCGTCAGTATCGGCGGTTACAAAGGTTGGTCCGTAGGCATTCCACGCCTGCAGGGCGCCCAGGTAGGTGGGGGATTCAGTCAGGACCCGGTCTCCGTTATTGATGAAGATCCGTCCGACAAAATCAAGGGCTTGTTGCGAACCGGTGGTGATCAGGATGTTATCCCTGGTCACGCTCAGTCCAGCTTTATTTACATCATCTGCGATCCATTGACGCAGTGGGTCGTACCCTTCGGTAGTAGTGTATTGCAGCGCTTTTTTCCCATTTTCGGTCAGAACCTTATCGCAAGCTGCTTTCATCTCTTCAATCGGAAAGAGTTCAGAAGCGGGGAAGCCCCCTCCAAACGAGATTACATCCGGCTGATTTGTGACCTTCAGGAGCTCGCGGATGAAAGAGCTTTTCATCCTTTGAGTGCGGTTGGCGAAACGAAGTTCCCAGGGTGTTGGCATTTGTATTACTCTCCTTTTTTGTGTCTATATCTATCTCATATATCTGCTGACAATTGTTGCCGTGCCAGGGAGGGCAACCCGATCGCCATAGGTGAGTTCGGCGGGCGGGTTTTGCCTCCAGTTTGGCGCGTTTTGGAAAATGAAAATCTTGGTCCCCTCCGTGGCAGCCTTTTTATCGATAAACGCCTGACCGGTCAGGTAACCCTCACTATCGATTGCACAGCTGGTTACTTTTCCAATCATACGACCTTTCAGATCGCAGACAGGGTCGCCATGGTGAGCCATACGGACGGCTTTTTCGTCGAAGGTAAAGCGGGCAACCACGCCTGTCCGCTCTGCTTCACGCTTGACAAAGGCTTTCCTGCCAATGAACCAGGCAGAGTTCAGTTTCAGGAAGGGCAGGAATCCAGCTTCACCGATGGTCAGGTTCATGTCGCCGCCCATTTCGTGACCGTATAACGGCAGTCCGGCTTCCGTGCGAAGCGAATCGCGCGCGCCAAGGCCGTTGGGCAGCATGCCCATAGGAGTACCGGCTTCCATGATCGCATTCCAGAAATTGACAGTGTCATCCGGGTGAACAAAAAGTTCGAATGACATTCGCTCACCGGTATAGCCAGTGCGGGAGACGATTACGTTAATGCCAGCGATCACACTCTGGGTGAGCTGGTTGCGATTCAGGCGGCGGATCTTGCGCTGCTCTGCTGGTTCGGCCATCGAGCACAAAATATCGCGGCTGAGAGGACCTTGTAAAGCGATATCAACCAGCATATCTTTGCCTTCCTTGGGGTCTTTCAGGTTGCGTAGAATTACGTTGCGCCCAAAAATAGTCACCCAGGGACGTTCGCGGTCTACAAGCACTTTTCCATCTTTTACAGCGTTGAGCCAGGCCCAATCCTTGTCCTCGTTGGCGGCGTTGACCACCAGCAAATATTTTTCTTTAGCAATACGATAGATGATCAGGTCGTCAATCACATTGGCATCCGGGTCCATAAAGTGGGTATAGACCGATTCGCCGACTTCGCGGAATAGAATGTCATTGCCGCAGACCGAATCAAGGAAGACAGGTGCGTCCGGTCCTTCTGCCAAAAAGACCCCCATATGAGTTACATCGAACAGGCCAGCCGCATGACGGGTAGCCAGGTGTTCCTGGAGGACGGAAGAATACCAGAGGGGCATCTCCCAACCGGCGAATGGAGCCATTTTGGCGCCCAGGGCAACATGTGACTCATATAGCGGGGTATGTTTAATGGGAGCATCCACAGGTTCCTCCCAAACAAACTCGGGTCGGGCTTCGAAACTCACATCTTTGGGCATTCCGACGAAATAGGGTTTGTAATTGTCAACGGGATCATTTTTCGGTTTATCCCAAACCGGATCAGCTTTGTTGATCGAAACCGGCCCAGGAATTCTTTGGGTCAGGTCTTCGTCGTAATAAATAAAACCGGTCGAAAGTCCCACGATCCACAGCCCTGCAAGCCCAAGTTTCTCAGCTGGGACGGTCAAAACAAAACGATAAGGCGTCTTACAGGTCAGCATGCCTTCAATATCACCTGAAGTGGTGTGCATGATCGTGTTTTGAGAGTTGCCTGGCTGGAGCTCCTCAACGTCGCTGGTCACAGTCAAATTCAGGAACATGCGTACGTTTTCACCGGTCAGTTCCAACGCGCCGTACCCAGAGCGGGGATGATCTTCGAGGTAGAAATAATGCGGGAAACCGTGCAGCTGTTCAATTTCATCGATGCCAGGTTTGGCGTCTGCCATGCCGCGCACAATGCTGTTGACGGTAATCAGTTCCTCAAAATCGAGCTTGGCACGGGTTTTATTACCGCTGCGTCCGATCATATAGTAGGGGGTCGTGGCTTTGAACAGACGGTCGATCAACCCTGCGATTTTCTTAAAATCACCTTCCTTGAAGCCTCGCTGGGTCAGCCAGGTGGTACCCATGCGAATGCCACTGGAGCGTAAGGCAGATTTGTCGCCTGGAATCGTATTTCGGTTGACTACAATTCCAGCCAGGTCTAGGATGCGGGCACCCAGATCGCCGTTCAAGGGAACGCCATCGGCGCCCTTGTAGGACTTGCAGTCCAGCAGCATCATGTGGCTGTCTGTACCGCCGTAAGGCACCCGAACACCCAGTTCTTTGAAGGCATCTGATAGAGCTTTGGCATTCTTGAGGGTTTGCTCCTGGAGTTCGATAAATTGATTGCTTTTGGCAAGTTTGAAGGTGAGCGCCATGGCTGCCATCGTATTGACATGCGGTCCGCCTTGCTCTCCAGGGAAAATACCTTTGTCGATTTGCTCACCCAGTTCACGATCATGGCAGATCACCACTGCACCACGGGGACCACAGAGAGTCTTGTGGGTGGTGAAACTGACAACGTCAGCGATGCCGATGGGAGAAGCCACCTTCTTCGCTGCGACCATACCGGCGATGTGCGAGATATCTGCCAGTAAGTAGGCACCGACTTCATCTGCAATCTCGCGGAACTTCTGCCAATCCGGGATCCAGGGGTAAGAAGTGTAACCAGCAATAATTACTTTCGGTCGCGCTTCTTTGGCAATTCTGAGGATCTCGTCATAATCCAGTCGTTCGGTTTTTGGATCGACCGTGTAATGGAAGGCGTTATAGACCATCCCTGAGCGATTGACTGGCGAGCCATGGGTCAGGTGACCGCCGTGCAGCAGGTCCATCCCTAAAATAGCGTCACCGGGTTTGATCAATGCTGTATAAACTGCAGTATTGGCGGGGGCTCCGGAAAGCGGCTGAACATTGACCCAAAGGTCATCCGGGATCAGGTTGTTGGCGGCGAAAAGTTCAGCTGCCCGTCTTCTTGCCAGCGCTTCGACCATGTCAACGTACTCAACACCCTTGTAGTAACGACCGTCACTGTGCCGGCGATAACGACCTAACTGCAGAGCATAGTCCATGATCGTTTCTTCATCCTGATAACGGGTTTCAGGGCGAGGGTAGCCTTCAGCGTAGATATTCGTGAAAGCTGACCCCAACAGATCGCGCACTGCTTTTGGTGCAATGCTTTCACTCGGAATCATGATCAGGCGTCTCGCCTGGCGTTCGGTTTCGAAGTCGACCAAACTTTTTATGTTTGGATCGTAATCTTCAGCTCGTTTTTCAAACAAAAAATCGCTCATGGAATTACCTCAATGAATACTTTTCTCTCTGCCTGCAGGCAGAGGTGTGGATTTGGATTGTATGAATAGGGGGAGTATGGTCGCATGACCACGTGAACACACATAGACTGCAGTGACGTGACCGTAGTCTACTTTGAGATTCAACGCCAAATTCGCCATTAACAATATTGTACCTTATATCGCACCACTATCATGGGAAAAATTCCAAATCATCCCGGTTGTTCCGGCATATGCTTGATCAGAGCTTGTACTATAATCAGGGAATGACCGAAGAAAAAAACGATCTGACCGAAGAGGTTGATCTCATCAATGCAGCCAAAACCGACCCGGAAGCATTTGGGCAGCTCTATGAACGCTATGTCGGGTGTATCTACAATTACATTTACTACAAAGTCGGTTCTTCGAAAGATGCTGAAGACCTGACTGCGAGGGTATTTTTTAAGGCACTAAAAAGCATTGGTGGATACCGCCATATGGGGCTGCCTTTTTCAGCCTGGTTGTACCGGATTGCCCATAATTTGGTAGCAAATTTCCACCGCGATCGCTCGAGAGTCCAGGAAATTTCAATCGAAAACCTTGTGATTGAAGATCATAGCCGCTCTGGAGCACCTGAGCACCATATTGAAGCAAAACAGGAAAGCGCATTTCTGCTTCAGCTGGTGAATGATCTCTCACCCCAAAAACGGGAACTTGTCATTCTCAAGCATGTTCATAAACTCTCTAATGAGGAAATTGGAAAAATCTTCGGTAAGTCTGAAGGCGCGATCAAGAGTTTGTACCACCGTACGCTGGTAGAACTAAAGGAGCGGGCAAGACAAAACGACCAAACGCGTATCCTCTGAACAATTGGGGGGTTTATTAGTAAAAGGAAGGAGGACATATGACAACTTCTGAAGAAAATGACCTTGATTTGAACAGATTCGAACAGCGACTTGCCCTGCAGCTTGAAAACCATGCTCCTGACAGCCTTTTTGTGCAGGATTTGAAGCAACGCCTGGTATCTTCGAGAGTATTCGCTCGAAGACGTGAAATAGGTGCCATACTTGTTGCCAGCCTTGCACTGCTGTTTGTTGCCTCCCTTGCCTTTACCATGGTTCAATTCTTCCACAGCTCGAAGGAGCGTTCAAAGTAATTTCGGTTACTCCCCTCTGTTCTCTGCCTGTTTCATTTTCCGGCTTTTTCATCTGCTCTTGAATACAAAAAAAGAGCGGAATTAACTCCGCTCTTATCCCTTCAAATCTAAAAAATTATCCTTCGTAGGTCTCACGCACCCAGTCACCAACCAACCAATACTTGAAATCGCGGTGATGGTAGGTATCAACAGCAGCTACGATCGCGTAAATCAGTGCTCCGATTGGAATCAGAGTCAACAGCAGAGCGATAGGGAAGCCGCAAAGACCGACCAAAACAATTGTCAGCAAAGCCGATAGAGCCCAGGCGATCCCAGCCAGAATAGCTGCACCGAAGAAGAACACACCCTGGAAGACCAAGGCCTGCAGTGCTTGATAAGCAACATACCGGGAGCGGTCCTTATAAGCAAAATAGATGATCAACGGAGGTAAAAGCCCGAGCAAACCAGTAACCAGGTTCAATAAAATGCCCAGATGGGCGAACATTGCCAGCGTGCTCTCTTCGGATTGAGAGAGACCGGGTTGGGCATTGAAAACGGGATCAGGAGATCCGTCACTGTGAGCATCGATAATCACAGGATCGGGTTCAATAAAATCATTTTGATCTGTCATGGAAACCTCACTTTCGCTTGATGGATGTAATTATATACTATACTGAGATGGTTGTTTTTAGGTTGTATGTTAAAAATTCGTTATCAGACTGTACGTCAAAATGAAATCTGGTAGAAAAGTAAATCTTTGGGTTGCACTTTTCATTTCACTTGGTTCGGATTGACAACAGATGTGTCAAAATGCCATATTATTCTCACAACTAATTTGCCTATGGTAAAATTTTCGCATGTCTGTCCGAGTCGTGTTCATGGGATCGCCCGATTTTGCCCTTCCAACCCTGGAAGAATTACATCGTCACTACCAGGTTGTTGGAGTGGTCACACAACCAGATCGTCCGGCTGGTCGTGGGCGGAAGGAGCAGCCGTCAGATGTAAAAAAGCTTGCCCTTGAATTGGGATTGCCAATTTTTCAACCCAAATCTTTGCGTAAACTCTCTGCTGTCGCCCAGCTCGCTGAATGGAAACCCGATCTGATCGTAGTGGCAGCTTATGGACAGATCCTGCCACAAGCCGTGTTGGAGATGCCCTCCAAAGGATGTCTCAACGTACATGCCTCGCTCTTGCCCGCCTGGCGTGGTGCCTCACCAATCCAGGCTGCTATTGCCAATGGAGATGAGAAAAGCGGCGTGACCATCATGCTCATGAATGAAGGTCTCGATACGGGCGGGATCCTGGCGCAGCGTTCTGTACCTATCCGACCCGGTACTACAGCAACCGAACTCTCTGACCAATTGGCACACCTGGGAGCCAGGACACTGATTGAGATTTTGCCATCCTATCTGCGGGGCGCTTTGGGGGCAATTCCCCAGGACGATTCCCACAAGAGTTATGCACCCAAGTTGACCAAGCAGGACAGTTTGCTTGATTTCAGCCTCCCTGCCCAAGCGCTGTTGAATAAGGTCCACGCCTACCAACCCTGGCCTGGGGCTGTGTATGAGTGGCGAGGAAAACATCTAAAGATCATCGAAGCCCATGTTCACATGACTTTTGAGGGTAAGCCTCGGGAGCGATTTGTGGTCAATGGTTTACCGGCAGTTTGCACCGGGGAGGGGTTGCTGGTGCTCGATACGGTCCAACCCGAAGGCAAAAAACCCATGCCTGGCAAGGCATTTCTCAACGGTCAACCTGATTGGCTGGAAGAAGAAAAGTAAAATTATTGGTTTGATCGCAGGGTACGACCTTAGCAACCAGGATAGAGCTCACGTCGTCGTCGAAATACACATCTGCTTTCCCTCACAACGGAGGGAGACAACCCCCCCTCCGTACAAACTGTAGGGTCGGACACTCATTTTTAATGGGAGATTGTGGAAGGTCTCCTTTACGAAAGATTAATTTTCTGCTGCTTATTTATTTTCCGGGAAGAAGGCTTTTTTCCATTCGTAAAGCTTGTTCAATGCCTGGATGGGCGAGAGGGATTCGAGGTCGAGGTTTTTGAAGGCGTCCATCAGGGGATTATTCTCGGGGAATAACCTCAGCTGCTCTTTTTCCTCTCTGACTTCAGGCAGTGTGGTGCCGGAACTGGCTTCCAGTTGCTTTAAGATCTCATTCGCCCTGGCTATCACCGGTGCCGGCAGCCCTGCCAACTGGGCGACATGGATGCCGTACGAACGGTCCGCCGCCCCTGGTACGATCTTGTGCAAAAAAATCACCTGTTCGTCGGCTTCAGTGACTGCCACGTTGTAGTTGCGCACGCCTGGGAAGAGATCAGCCAGTTGGGTTAATTCGTGATAATGAGTGGCAAAGAGCGTATAAGGTTTCAATTTTGGATGACTGTGCAGATATTCAATGATCGCCCAGGCGATCGAAAGTCCATCGTAAGTGCTGGTACCGCGCCCGATCTCGTCCAAAATCAGCAGGCTGCGCGGGGTGGCATTGTTCAAAATATTAGCGGTCTCAAGCATCTCCACCATAAAGGTCGACTGCCCCTGGTGGATGGCATCCTGTGCACCAATGCGCGTGAAAACCCGGTCGACAATACCTATCTCAGCCCTATCTGCCGGCACAAAACTGCCAATTTGTGCCATGAGCACGATCAGAACGACCTGGCGCAAAAATGTGGATTTGCCACTCATATTCGGTCCGGTGATCAGGCGGATGATTTCACCGTCTTCAAAAACTGTGTCATTGGCAATGTACCGATTGCGTCCGGTCAGCTGCTCCACAACCGGGTGCCGCCCTGCCAGGATGTTGATGCCCTTTTCCTGTTTCAGGATCGGCCGCGTATATTTGTTCAGTGCTGCCACTTCACCCAATGAGAGCAGGCAATCCAGCCTGGCGATGCAGCGGGCAGTTTCGAGCATCGCCTGGCTCGACTTTGCTAATTGTGCGACCACCTGCTGGAAGATTTTTACTTCGATTTCGTGGATCTGGGTCTCGGCATTCAGCACCAGCGACTCGTATTCCTTCAGCTCTGGGGTAATAAAACGCTCATTATTTACCAAGGTTTGCTTTCGGATGTATTCTTCGGGGGCTCGTTCTGCCAGACCGCGGGATATTTCTATATAGTAACCAAATACCTTGTTGAAGCCAACCTTCAATGTCTTCAGACCGGTGCGCTGCCTTTCAGTGGACTCCAGCGAATTGATCCATTCACGAGCGTGTGCGGAAGAAGACACTACCCCATCCAACTCCTCTGAAAAACCTGGACGGATCAAACCAGTCGTATTCAGCGTCGCAGGCGGTTCATCGGTTATTGCTCTTTCAAGCAGGTCCAGCTCGTTCTCAAACTTCCTCCAGCCTTCCAGCACGGGGACCAAAGCCGGGTGATTGCGGTCTATCAAATCCATCAATCCCGGTAGAACTGCCAGATCTTCGCGCAATGCCACAAGATCGTTAGGGCGGGCTGATTTGTTGACCAGACGGTTCACGAGGCGCTCAAGGTCATGAAGCTGACTGAGCAGCTCCGCGATCTGCTTGCGTTCCACACCATGATCATAAAAATAGACAACTGCATCCAGACGTTGGTTGATGCGTTCGATGTCCAGCAGGGGTTTGTTTACCCAATTACGCAGTAGACGTTTGCCCATGGCTGTCTGGGTTTTGTCCAAGATCCATAGAAGCGAGCCTTCGGTTTTACCATCGCGCAGCGTTTCGGTCAGTTCCAGGTTGCGCCGGGTTTCAGCATCCAGGACCATGAAGTCAGAAAGGCTGTATGTGCTAAAAGACAGCTGGATATCAAGCAGACTTTTTTGGGTTTCCTGCAGAAACTTGAGTGATGCGCCAGTGGCACGTACCGCCAACGGGTAGGGTTTGAGCCCCAGACCTTCAAGATTGCTCACCCGGAACTGGCTCTTGATCAACTCCTGGGCGCGACCTGGCTCATAATACCAATTGGGGATGCGGGTAATGTTGTATCCTGTCGATTCTTTTTCGTCCGCGTTTTCCGAGATAAGAAGTTCAGCAGGGCGCAAGCGTTCCAGTTCTGATCGCAGCAAAACCTCAACATTCTCACTCGAAAGTTCCGTTGCAGAAAGTTCCCCAGTAGAGATATCCACATAAGCCAGTCCGGCTTTGCCATCCTGCAGGTAATAGCAAGCCAGGTAATTGTTGCGACCACTGGGCAGCAGGTTTGGTTCCACCACTGTGCCAGGTGTGACCACCCTGATCACTTCGCGCGGGAAAAGCCCCTTATCAGGCTGGTCGCCCACCTGCTCGCAGATGGCGACATGGAAGCCTTTTTCTATAAGCCGACCAAGGTAGTTATCGACGGCATGGAAGGGGATACCTGCCATCGGTACGCGCACACCCTTGGCAACCGGGCGTGATGTCAGGACGATATCGAGCGCATCAGCAGTCTTACGGGCGTCGTCGTCAAAGGTCTCATAAAAATCGCCCACCCTGAAAAGCAGAATGGCGTCAGGGTGCTTTGCCTTGACGTGGTAATACTGCTTCATCAGCGGTGTCTCAACATATTTCTTTTCGTCGGCCATGGATAGACGCAGGGAAACATTTCAACGATTGATCTTCAACAAAGATAATTTTTTTTAGAATGGCTCAGGATAACGGGAACCGGTTTTACCCGGCAACAGGTAACAATTATCATTGTTCAGGTTTATGTCTTTTCGTAACTTGTAACAGTTATAAATAAATACCTGAGTGAAATGAAGAAAGTCCTTATCCTGGGAGCAGGGATGGTTGTAAAGCCCATGGTTGAATTCCTGCTGAAGAACAATTACGCTGTCAAGGTTGCCACAACCACAAAAGAAAAAGCCGACAGGATGATAAAGGGCCATCCGAACGGATCATCCATGAGATGGTCGGCCGACGAGACAGAGGTGCTGGATAAGCTTGCCGGCCAGCACGACATAGTGGTTTCGTTCCTGCCTTACAGGTATCATGCCCTGGCCGCCAGGGCATGCTTAAAAAGAGGAATTCCCCTTGTCACAACTTCTTATGTCCAGCCCGAAATGCAGGCCCTCGACGAGGCTGCAAAGAGGTCGGGTATCCTGCTGCTCAACGAGACAATTATTCTTGCCGCTCTTGCATATCCTACTT
>ENA-UOOK01001199-UOOK01001199.1-fermentation-metagenome-genome-assembly--contig:-NODE-1199-length-34527-cov-9.446565_pt1 | contig 34527 bp, 30 predicted proteins | sample MGYA00245777_ERZ724023 | MGnify/ENA primary metagenome ERZ724023 (study PRJEB28704, sample SAMN03018312) | fermentation metagenome | biome: anthropogenic terrestrial biome; feature: soil; material...
CACCATCTTTAACCACAGACTCCGCATATTCTTTAACCAGATTCTGGACGACCTCGTCAGAAGCATCCCAGGAGCCTTTTCTCGAGGTTTCAAGCAACTGTGCGGTCATGGACTGATAGGAATAGGCATTTTCATCAAAGAATTCATCCAGACCGAGGTTTTGTGAATCCAGAACATACGTTTCATAGACTCTATCCCATGCTGCATCCGAAACAATATCAGGAGTTGTTACTTCCCACATATAGAGGAATTCCGTAAACCTGTCCATTTCCTGAGCTCCGGCGTATCCGCTGTCCATCATTCCCTCGATCCAGTTGGAATTAAAGTAGCGGGTGGTCAGTTCCCGGCTCAGCACCGTACTTAACTCTTCAGCTAACAGGTTATTCGGGTCAACGAAGTTGTTAATGTACAATTCAGGAGTCTCCCCTGACACATCCCTTACTGCAAGTGCAAGCCCTCCATACCACGATACAAAATCATCGTTGTCCACAAGGCCCATAAGGTTACTGGAATCTGACTTAACGGCAACGTCTACAGTTCCAAGGATCGACTTAAATACATCAGTATTCGATTTATCCCAGATATCCACTCCATAGAAATTGTCCAGGTTGTCCATGTAGAGTTCGGCAAGTTTTGATTCATCATCCCAGGTATCGCTTGCGACAATTGAAGCCTCAAGTCCAGTCCCATAAACCCCGGACTGGCGGCTAACAACCCTTGACTCAGAAAGCAACTTTGCTTCTTCTTCCGTATAGTTCTGAGCAATTAGCTGCTGGTATATTGTATCAGAATGCTGCTTCACATAGTTGGGATATGTGGAGTTTGATTCATTGGCTGCAAGCCTTACAGCATAATCTATCATCTCCAGCTTTTCCGGATACATATCCCTGTACAACCCGGATGCCGTATACAGAATATCAATTCTGGGTCTTCCAAGTTCACTTTCCGGGATTACGCTGAATCCTTCTAAATCAATTCTGCCTTTTGAATCCCATGCAGGTTTAACACCAAGCAAATACAATACTTCTGCCTCAGTAACTCCGCTGTTGCGGATGAGTTCTGTTGAGAAAGCCACAAACCCTATGGTTTCCGGGTATGCTCCGACATTGGCTCCTTTATATAACTCAAGTGTTTGATTAGCGATTTTCATACCAGCAAGCCACTCGGCCTCTCCTGGTAATGTGCGTGAATCAATTGAATAGAAATCGATACCCGTTGGTAAAGATTCAGGACTGTTGATTGGATCGTTTCCACTGTCAGGTTCGATGTATTCACCATTTAACGCACGCAGTATGTTTGGAATTTCCTGATCACAGCCCAGAATATTCTGGTAGTATACAGCACCCTGTTCAAGATACTCTGTTACATTCGAATTAGTTGTTCCAAGAATCTGGTTCTGGGCATCGGTTATAGATGTGTTATTCAGGAGAACTTTTTCCAACAGCTGAGTGGATACATTTGTATTTGTAGATGTGTTTGTAAATACGTTTGTAGAGACGTTTGTAGATAGATTCGTAGAGACGTTTGCAGAGTTAGCTATTGACTCAACAGCATCAATGTAATCATCTCCGAGCATTAAACGTATCATACCTATTGTTTGTTCATCTGGAGGTTGTTCGCCAAGTACATGCATGCCATAGGGCATACTTGCCGTTTCCAGTGAAACCAGATAAGGTTCAAGAGAATCTTCGAGGAATAAATCGAATTCGACTTCAGTAGTATTGTTTAAAGATTCTGATCCCATACCAAGGGCATCTACCATGTCAAGTTCAGCATATTCCTGAATTATCAGATTCCTGTATTCGGTTTTTACATCTTCAGAAATGCTCACGTCATTGTACCGGGTAATGTAATCAGATATGTTCTGATAACCTCCATACAATCCCGCTTCGATTATGGGAGAGGTCAAATGGTCTACAATAAGTGCATTACCGCGCCTTTGTACCTGTATTCCTTCGCCCACATCGTCCATTATATACGGATAAATTACCGGCACATCGCCTACCATCACTGAAGGCCAGTCGTATCTGGATAATGCTACATCTTTTCCCGGAAGCCATTCCTGCGTGCCGTGTGTTCCGAAATGAACTATAGCATCAGCTCCGTATTCATGCTGGAGCCACAGATAATACGCAAGGTACTGGTGATGTGGAGCAAGTGAACCATTATGGTACATAGCCTTTTCATTCTGCTCCCATCCGCGGGTCGGCTGCGGACCAAGGATCACATTTCCAAACTCTATGCGCGGGATCACGAAATAGCTTCCAGATTCGTTTTCATAAACCATTATATCTCCGGGAGCCGGACCCCACTGATCAGTAATTTCTTTCTGGTTCTCAGCAGAGAGAGTGCTGAACCATTTCATGTATTCGTCAACAGGCCATAACACTACTTTCCCGGTAGCAACCATATTTTCAAGTTCTCCGGGCGCCCAGGTGCCTACATTCCTGCCCTGAAGGACCATCAGGTCCAGAAGTTCGGTCTCGTTTGGGATAGGTTCAGTACCTGTATTATATCCGGAGGCGTTCATAGCTTCAACAAAATTACTGAGACTTTCAGGAACATCCAGATAAATTGCAGCAAAGTTGTTTTTGCCCCCTCCATGGTTGTAATAAAGGACTGCAACTTTCTTTTCGGAATTTGGAATTTCACCAAGCTTTGCACGATTGATACTGCGGGAAACCAGCCACTCAACATGCTCTTCGATGGGATCTGAATTATATGAAACCCCGTTTTCGTCTTTATTCTTCCAGCTTAAAATGGTTGGCTCAATTATACCATCAAACTCTTGCAGGACGACATTGCGGGCAATGTCATCTGGAGAAAGGCCTATACTGGTATTTTCCCAGTCTTCCTTTGACCCCTTATAGGTAGAACCTTCAGTGTCATAATAACAGTTAATACCATGCAACACAGGCACATTAAGCTCTTTCAGGAATTCAATTGCCATTTCCGGGGTAATAGGCTTGTTTTCCTGTCCAAGTGAATAGCTCCTCAGTGAAATAACGGCATCTACAACAGGAGTTCCTTCAGGCATGAAATATGTTGTAGAATTATTATCAGCAACATTAAAGGAGGCAAACATCGCATTACATCCCCTGGATTCTATTTCACGGATGAGGGAATCTTCAACTCTGGATGTCAGTGCATCCGTAGGGACCTGATATTCGAGTATCCCCACTGTAATGTTATCGGGGTTATACTTGCCAGTCGAGTTATACCACTCCAGATAGTCTTCAGTAGTCTGGAATATTTCCGGAGCATCCGGATGATAAAACCCGTATAGGGTACTGGCTACAGGACCGAGCACTTCCAGAGGGGCGTCTTTGTATGTAGCTGCAAGGAACATGACAAGGCGGCGCATATTTTCATCGCCTTTATACTGCCAGTATTTTCCAATAGTGGAATACTCCACAGACGAGTTATTTACATTACCAAAACCATCCAGTAAACTGGTATGCAAAGTTAACACAGTGGCATTGTTTTGTTCCATGGCCTGTGTGGAAAGTTCCGTTGCAGATGAGATCCAGTCGGAACTCAGCATTTCAAGCATAATGATGTCTTCTGTAACCAGACTTGCTGGCATCTCATTGACTGAGGTGACAACATTAACCCTGGCATATTTGCTTGTCAGAGGGTCATCATTTGCCGAAATTAAACCTGCTTTTACCCCACTGCTTCCGGTTATGACAGTAATGTTAATTCGGTCTTCAGGGGGAACTGGCAGATCATAGGAACTGGCAGAATTCCCCAGAAAATGATAGTCCATGTAATTTATCATGTTAGCAATGTTTGAATCTCCACCATACACCCAGTACTTTGAAAGATTGTTATCTTCTGTGTTTATAAGTGAAGAATTCGACACGTTGTATCCGCAGACGACTGCACTGGAATTTTGGTTCAGGTTCAAAATAGTGCTTTCATTCAGTGAGGAGAGGAACACAACACCTGCATCCGACAGGTCGGGAATATCTTCATCGCTATAGATCTTGATATCAACCGAACTATTTGTGTTCTGAAGCGACTGATAATTCTCATCGGTTCCAAGAATAAAAACCAGATTAGAACCTGCCGATCCGGCAGTCGTTAACGATGTGAACAATAATAGAACGAAGAGAGAACTAATTATAGATTTATTCAACATGTTATCTCCATACGATATACCACGAACCACGAGCATCCCGGAGGAAAAAATGGTCAGGGGTGTCGAGCTCACAATATAATTTTAATTTTAAAGTAGCCTCGTTTCGGAACTTGCACAGAAACAGCCGTCAAGTTTAGGGAATGAGATTAGGGGTTTCTCGAGCCTGCAAGGGTTTTTCGAGTCTGACATTCAAGTCGACCTCAGAACTTCCTCCAAAAAATGAGCAGCCGATTCTGTTTTGAGAGATTTTACATTCGGATCATGGGGGAAGAATATATAAAAAGAGGTTTTCGGCTCACAATTATTAGCTTTTAGGGTAAAAAACAATATTATAGGAGTTTTATGAAATTAAGAGTGAGTAAGAGACTTAACTCAAAAAAGGATAAAGAATAAGCAAAATTCAGGAAAATTAGGATTTAGATCCAGATTCAGATAAAAAGAAAAAAATAAAGCGTTATTATTTCACGCCGCATTTCACATTTGTGTAAATTGGGGAAAAAAATTAAACGGAATCTGATGAATCAGTTGAAGCGGACGTACTATTTCCCTCAGAACCTTCAGGCACGTAAACCACCCTGCCGTCAGCCAGCTTATAAGCTGTCCCGAGAGCTTCCCCTGTGCCTCCACCGATGTTATCGGTCATATTAAGGACTTCTATGGGTTTTCCTTCTTCTTTGATGATTATCTTCATATCATCAGCTCCAGGATTTTTTACAATTGTAATATCCTCATTAGAGCTTAGAAGTTCAGGGAGATGATAGGACATCACGAGGGCTACGAGTAAAGCCACAGAAAAGACCATTGCAACATCAAAAACATTGGCGACATTGGCCATCGGGCTTTGCTCATCCTCATCATGTAAAAGCCCTGTGCGCCTGTACCTTCTGGTTTTCCGCATGATTTATTCCTCCTTATTGAAAGATACCAGGCCTCAGCTCTTTTCCTCAATTGTGTCCAGAATATAATCAATATCGGACATGTCTTCCCAGTACCAGCGCCGTCTAACCTGCGTAAGCACGTAGCCTATTCCGGCCGCAAAAAGTCCTACAACAGTTGTTGCAAATGCGATCATCAGGTTCTGTGCAAGGGTTTCAAGGTCTCCTGACGAAAGTCCTATAAGAGCAGGGCCTAATGGGATCAGAGTCCCCATAAGCCCCAGCATAGGACCGACAGTTGATGTTATCTTTGTGTGTTCAAGGCGTTTTGCCATCTGGATTTCATATTCCTGCGAAAGCCTCTCAATTGCTGGGAGATGCCGCTCTTTCAAATATTTGGAAGCATCTCTTGCAAAGGAAGTTACCATGTAATTTTGTTTTATATTCTCAAGAGCCCTGGAAGCTTCCATAAAATCCGAGCTCCTTAGGTCATTCTCGAGTTTTTTGCAGTTAGTTTCAAGATTATCCCAGTCCCTGTGCCTCTTTGAGTATTCGGAGAGGAATTCTCCCAGTTGAATCAGGGACAGAAACACAAGGAGAGTGAGGAGAAACATCACCGGGATCAGCAAAGCAGTTGAGAAGACATTCATCATATTAGATAATAAATCCATCATGCTCACAGGTCATGCCTCCTTATGCGGTCCATGAAAAAGCCTGCAAGGACAATGACCCCAAAAGCCATCAGAGGCAAGATTCCTGTCTCTCCTCCACCTGTAGAAACAAGGTTCATCTGTTTTGTTTGCATGTATGCCGGGATTAGAAGAGCCCCTAAAAGATAATAGATCCCAAGAAGCATCATGGCGCTTCCCATAGTTTCGGGAGTCTTTCCCATATGGGTCTTCGCAAACCTGAAAAGAAAAGAAGAAGCTACCACCGCTGTGAAAAAGGCAATCCCTACAAAAAGCCCTATTTTTAGCCCGGAAAAGTTGAGGCTTTCTGAGAGCAGCATACAGGATACTGCAAGAGCTCCAAGGCAGACAGGGCAGGGCATGGATATAGCCAGGAAAGTGTGTCTGGAAACATCTTTTCCTGAATTCCACATTTTTTGGGTGTAAATCCCGGCCCCTATAAGAAGCAGGGAGACAAGAACATGGATTCCCATGCCCATTGAAGAAAGACGTTCAAACGCATCCAGGCTTATGCGGTCAGCAACGCTTCCGAATAAAAGGGCAAGAAAAAAGTAACTACCTGCAATTGTAAGAATTTCTCGCGTATTGATATTTGAAAATCCACAGCCTAATCCTGTTTTAATTCCGAAGATAAGGATACCTATTATAATTCCAATAACAGTTAACGTCGCAGAGTCCATAGTACCTTCTGAGCATCTATGGAAGAATTAAATAAAAACTGGTTTTTGGGTAACGTTTGTTATCTTTTTGGATAACAAGTGCAATAGATGATGTTTTTTGGCAGGAAAATTTTAACTCCTGATAATTTGAAGGAAGATTTGAATATAGATTATTATAAAAGTTACGGAATAGACATTCAAATGGATAAAAATAAAAGCAATTTTAAAAAATAACCAGGTAGAATGGATAGCAAGTAAAAAACAAAAGTTAACAAAAATAACATGCTAATTTGCCCTGTTAACCTTCAACGTTTTTTGAAAAAAGAAAAAAATGAAGAAGATTAATTAAAGTAAATTTGTTAGAATATCCAATAAAAAAAGAAGTCAAAAGAGACCAAAATATACATTACTTGTTTTAATGAAAGCAATAATTATAAGTATTTGAGATAAAATAGAAGATCATCATGGTAGTAAGTATCAGAGGGATTAAGGAATGAATGGAGGAGGAGAAAACCTCTTCAAAGCGGTTTCAAGCGATACACGCCTTTCAATTCTTGAAAGCCTGAGTGAAGGAGAGAAGCATATCTCCGGCATTGCTAGGGAGATAGGGATTTCCGTACCCGTAGCTGCAAAACATGTAAAAATACTGGAAAAAGCCGAACTTATTGAAAGGAAAAAGTTTGGAAATACCCATATGATAGGCATAAAACTAAACAATGTCTATTCTTTCCTTGACCGTTTTGCAGAAAATAGGACACTTGAAGTCGAAAAAGGTACGAATCTGCTAGAAGCCCTGAAAAGCGTAGCTGCTGTTGAGGTAAGAAAAATGGGAGACAGAGTAAAAGTTGTCTCTACGGACGGGGAGGAGGGCTTTTATGTATATGAAGTAGACGGCAAATTATCAGATAAGACTGTAGATGAATATGAATTTTATGAAGATTCGGTCGTTGAGTGGAAAAAACTGATTCCTGTCACGAAAAAGAGATTATTTGTAAATATAAGAAGGTAAAACAGCCCTTAACAGATCGGGTTTTAATAAATAATCTCTATGAAAGTACTCTTTGTGAAAGTGATTTATGCTGCCGTTCAAAGAGTCCTGACCAGATAGATCTTAGAAAAGATCAACATTCTAAAAAAGGATAAAAAGTGGGACTTATTCCTTTAACTTTGCCAGCACTCCAAGATGGTCTTCATGATAAGGCATAAGTTCCCTGGCAGTCAAAATTTCGAATCCGGGTTCGAAAGCCTGTTCAAGCTTTTTTACCTCTTCTTTGAAGATCTCCTTCGGGCTTGCCGCAGTGTCAATGCTGCGAGCCTTGATAGAAAGCAAGAGATATCCGTCTTTTTTCAAAAAGCGGACAGCATTTCTTGTAGCAATCTCTGCCTGGTTGGGCTGGGCAACGTCCTGGAAGATAACGTCTACAGGTTCAACAATATGGGCGTAACTGTCCGGTTTTCCCGCGTCAGCCAGGATAGGGATAATATTTTTGCGTCTGGAAGCAAGCCCTATGAAGTCGCGCATGCTTCTTGGGGCAAATTCGACAGAGTATACTGCCCCTTCGGACACAATGTCAGAGACATGGCTGACCGTTGTACCTGAGGCAGACCCCAGATAAAGAACCTTTGAATCCTTTCTCAAAGGGATATCGAATTTTTTGAGGACCATGGCTCCAAGCTTGCTCCTGCGAGGATCCCATGTCCTGTATTCAGACCCTTCAACAGAAATCAGCTTTTCTCCATAAACGACTTTTCCGGGGTCAAGGTTAAGGGTTGAAAGCTGCTTTTTATCCTTTGTAACCTCAAAAATCCCTTCGGAAAGCAATCTTATTTCGGGCATTTACTTCCTCCTCTTCTTTTTTGGCTTTGCCCTTACTTCCTGCCGCTTTTGGGGAGGCCTGGGGTTTTCAGCCCTGAGCTTCCTGACCTTTTCTTCAAGTTTACCTGCAAGGGAAGGATCTTTTTTTGCAGAATAAAAATCAATTCTTGCAGCAAGGGAAAGTTTTGCTGCGAGTGCTCTTGCAACTTTTCCCCGAACCCACCACGGCGAGGTGTTGATAAGGGGGTGGCTGTAGATTACACCATGCTTAGGAGATGGAGCACGGGCACGCAGGTGTTTGAAGAGAGCTTTATTTGCTCCTATTACCTGAATGGTACTTGAAGGAAAGAAAGCGAGTTTTTCAAGGCTGCCTGCAATACTTATGAGCCTTGCCCCAAGCATGGGGCCCGCCAGCATTGTCAGGTTGGGGGCAAGAGTTTCCATGCTACACTCAATGTAAGCCTCAACCTGTTTCCGCCTTTCATAGAGACCGCATACGCTCTCTGCAAAACCTTTAAGGAGCACTTCATCTGCAGCTTCAAGTTTTGCGCCCATAGAATCTCTGGCTTTTAAATAAAGAGGGTCTTCAGGAGATATATTCTCGCGAGAGCCGTATTTTACGATAAAAGCCGCAAGTGCTTCCCCGCTGAGCCCGCTTTCGGGAAAATAGCCTCCATACCATTCAAAAAGCCTTTCAGAAAGAGAATTAGTGGTTTCATTAATGTCGTCCAGAGCTTCTACTGCCTGAATAACACGCTGGTCAGGGGTGAGAGCCTCTGAAACCTGAATTTTTACGGTTTCCAGGGTTACTTCGTGCAAAAGAGAATAGTATTCAGAAAAAGAATCGACAAAGCCACACTCTATTGCTGCAGTTGCCAGATCAAAACCTTCAGGCGGGAGATTTTGCCTGCTGTCCTTCAGAGAAAGCGAACGGAGGGCAAGCTCTCTTACAGTCTTTGGAAAAAGCTCGGAGGCGAGCAGTTCTCCGTTACTGCCCATGTCAAGAACTCCAAACCATGTATTGATTTTCAATCGGAGCCTCCGAAGATTTCCGCGCCCCGGTTCCTTCCCTTTGTAAGCAGCACTTCTCCGCCGAGTGATTCATCAAGCATATGCTGGACTTCTTTCTGGAGATTTCTGGCTTCTCCCGGACTTCCGACAATTCCATATACAACGGGTCCGAAAGAACTTATTCCTGAACCACTTGCTCCGTTGTCCTGCATATATTTCATGACGTCGAGCACAATTCCGGGCTGAAGCTCAACTTCCCTCTTTTTGAAGCCCGCAGTCTGGAAATGGTTGATTGCCCTGCCGAAACTTTCGATATCTTCTTCGACAAGTGCAGGAAGCATCTGCATAAGTATTACATGAGAGATTTCCTGAACTTCCGAGAGAGGTATGGGACAGACCTTTTTGAAAATATCTACCTCTTCTGCATCATGAACCCCTTTGGTATTGGGAATTGCAAGGACAATATTCCAGTCAGGAAATGTTCCTCTGAAAAGTACAGGTCCTGGAGGCATACGGCTGGCCGCAGAAGGAGAAAATGCACCTTTCTCCTTGAACCTGTGCCCTCCGTCAACTAAGAATCCGCCTTTTTCAAAAGCAGCAACTCCTATTCCAGAAGTTCCTCCTCTACCTACGGCAATTGCGAGTTCCCTTACACTTTTACCAAGTCCGTAAATCTCGTTTACGGCTGCGGCTGCCGAAAGTGCGGCCTGGGTTCCGGAGCCAAGACCTACATGGTCAGGAAGATCCCTTATAATATGGATTTTGACTCCTTTTCCTGGTGGAAGCACAGCTTTTGCTGCTTTTAGCATCCTGCCTGCGAGAAGGGAAGAACCCACAACTTCAACCGTATCCGCTTCAGATGCTGAAATTTCCAGGCTGGGTGACTCAAGAGTGATTCCTACTCCTCCATCGACCCTGCCAATCTCTGCATTGAGATCGATAAGGGTGAGATGCAGTCTGGATGGAGACACCACATTGATCATATTTATCTGTATCCTCATTGCTTATTCATAAAGCTTAGGAGTTTATCTTCGAACTACCCCGAAGTTTTTCCTTAACAATCGAATAAGTAAAAGATAAAGTTTTCCCGTTAAATATAAAATTAAAGAATGGGAAAATCAGCGAATAAATTTTTACACGGATCTCCGCGCTCCCCTGAAAATCCAGCAGCGATTCCATAAAAACAGGACTGACTGAAAAACTGCAGTTCCGACAGCGGCTGTAAACCGTTCCCAGAAGGGCATGTATAAACCCACAAAGCATCCCTGTATCCGCGGGATCGGAAAGCCCAAAAGTAAGTTCAGCTTTCAGGTTTTTTATTTTTATTGCATTAAGCAAATCGGAAAACAAACGGAACAGAGGTTTTCGAAGGGCTTTGTAAGCTTCCAGGCCCCAGTGAAGCTTTTCTCTGGCAGTCATCCCTTTCTCTGCTTCAACATTATTTTCCTCATCTGCTCTTTTTTTCCCTTTTATCCTTTCAAATATACCTTTTTTCTTTTTAACCTTAGTTTCTTCCTTAACCTCAATTCTCTCTTTACCTTCAAGAATTACTGTTTTCTCTTCAGGTGTTTCTTCTCCGGGCCCTCTAACTTCTTCTACCTGTGTCTTATGTTCTGCTTCTGGAAGAGCATTTTCTCTACTTCTGGTTTGTTCAGGTCCTTTCTTACCCTGTGGAAATTCATTTTCCACTTTTAATTCAGTTTCCACTTTTGTTTCTTTTTCCGCTTCATCCGGCTCTTCAGAAAGGCATTTTTTCTCCCCGGGTTCTCCGATTAAAAAAGTACGGGAAAAAAACAGCCATTTAACAGTAAATGTGCCTCCCAGTTCTTTCTTATCTTCCAAACTCAGGACCTTGAGCTTGAAAGTAAGGACTATTGCTGTAAGAAGTACAAATAAAATAAGTAAAAAAAACAAAATGATGAGGTATATGGCAAGCATACTGAACAAGTTGAGGGAAAAAGATAGTCTTTACTATCCTGAATACCCTTACCATTAGTTCTGATTCCTGGAAAAATCCTTAAAAAGGTTTAACCAGAGGGGTTTAGTGGAAACAGCCCCCTTTCTTAACTCAGGCTTCCTTTTGTTCTTTAACTTCTGTTTTGCCGGCTTCCGGACCCTCTTCTTTTCTATGTTTCCCGGTCTTGCCTCTGATTTTTTCCATAACTTCGGGCACGACCTCCTGAAGGGAACTGAGGATTGAACTTACATCGCTTTTCTCAGAAATCCTGAAGATTTTTGCATCATCTTCGGAGAGCATGATAAAAGCAACAGGCTCGATCTTCGCACCTGCACCGCCGCCACCTCCGTACCCGGACTCATTTTCTTTTTTGCCTTCCCCTCCTCCTCCTCCAAAACCCATTGAAATTTTGGAAACAGGAATGATTGTTTTTCCGGCAGCAGTAATAGGATCTCCAACAACAGTTTTCGTAGTTGCAATTTTTTCAAGTTCGCTTGCAATTTGTTTGATAGTTTCTTCTACGCCCATCTTTTAAATCCCCCGATGAGTATGTGGTATCATTTGTTTACGTGTATAATAAATGTTATCTATCTTCTTTTATACTTTCGGTTTAGAGTTATTATAGTATTAGATATATTATATTTATTCAATTCTGCATTTGCAATTCCAAATATAACTCCCATTGCCCTAAATATGATTATTGGAATGATATTCCAGTTATTTTTTAGTAACTTTTGAAGATCTGTTTTTGTTATCTCATCTGATTTCAATAGGAAATCCAGAAACTGTAAAAAGAAACTACTTAATTAATTGAAGTAAACTATTTATCTTTTATCCCAAAGGGGATTGCCTCGCTCTTCTGCAAAAATATTGTTTTTTATTTCTATTAAAAAGTATTAATCTAAAAGAGAATATTTATATTGGTTCACATATTTTCCAATTAAATAAGATTCTGGAGTATGAGGTGTTAAATCTGGAGATAAAAATTCAGGTATTAAAATATTTAATAGCTGAGTTTTTAGATCGTTAGCGCTCGGAGAAAATTGAGGCTAGTTGCTAATAAATCAATTCATCCGTATACAGATTTTACCCCCAAATATCTTGAGTGGATGGAGGGATTATAAATTAAGGATAAATTACTCATTTTACCATTTGCTTTTTTCCTTTTACTATTAATTTCAGGTATCGGATCAGCGGCTGAGATAATTGTCGAGCCAGGTAATTCGATACAGACCGCTGTTGACAATGCAAACCCAAGTGATGTAATAATCATAAAAGCCGGGACCTATACAGAAAATATCAACATAACTAAAGGTGATATTACAATCAGTTCAGAGTCCGGAAACCCGGATGATACAACAATTAAATCTAAAAGTTCGAAAGTCAACGTGCTCTCACTGCAGTCAGTAAGTAATGTTAAAATTAGCGGGATTAAAGCTATTGGAGCAAGCGGGGACAGTTATTCGGGAATTAATCTGTACAAATGCAATAAATGCGTAATAGAGAACAACAAACTTACGAATAACGGACGTGGAATTTATCTCGTGAATTCCAGAGAGTGCACGATCTCTAAAAACACAGTCATGAACAACGGAGTGTTCGGAATCTATCTCGCGAGTTCCGGCAGTAACCGTGTATCTGAAAATACTGTTTATAATAACAACCGTGGTATCTATCTGGGTTCCTCTGACTACAATAAAATTATAGGCAATAATGTAACTTATAATGAATATTTAGGGTTCTACGAGTGCAGCCTGTGCGACTATAATAGAGTGTATAACAACTATTTCAATAACACCAATGTAACCGTAAAAAAAGGGGATGGAAATTCCTATAATACTACAAAATCCCCAGGAACAAATATAATTGGCGGCCCTTATATTGGCGGAAACTACTGGGGAAAACCTGATGGAAAGGGCTTTTCCGATACGGCAGTGGATAAAGATGGAGACGGGATTGCCGATTCAGCATACAATCTGCCGGGCGGCAGCACATACTCAGATTACCTGCCTCTTACACACGCTTCTAACTCACCTGAGCCTGTACTCCCGGTTGCAGAATTCAGCAGTAATGTTAACTCTGGGAATGCACCACTGGATGTAAGTTTTACTGACAAAAGCGCAGGAAACCCAACTGCATGGTACTGGGATTTCGGAGACGGAACTAATTCACAGTTCCAGAATTCCGAACATACATACCCCACGGCAGGAACTTACACGGTAACATTAACAATAAGCAATGCAAACGGAACGGATTCAAAAACTACTACGATAAGTGTTATGAGAAGTGATGGTCTTCCTGTCGCAGACTTCAGTACCAATGTAAAAGAAGGATATGCTCCCCTTTCAGTGACATTTACTGATCTTTCACAAGATGCAATATCGAGAAGTTGGGATGTTAACGGCGATGGAATTGAAGACTCAAACGAATCAAGCTTTGTTTATGAGTATTCCTCTGCAGGAACTTACACTGCTAAACTGACCGCTATCAATGCAAACGGAACGGATTCAAAAACCGCTACAATAATTGTAAATAAGGAGGATAATGGAGGAAGCAGCCACAGCAGTGGAGGAAGCAGTGGCGGCGGCGGTGGGTCCCCTGAGCCTGCAAAGAACGTAGAAGTTAAGGAACTTACTCAGGTATTCATAACAAACGGCAAGGCTGTGAAGTTTGAATTCACAAAGAATGCTACCTGTGTCATGTATGTAGGCTTTGATGCTATCAAGAACGTGGGCAAGACCACAACCATTGTGGAGGAATTAAAGAACAAGTCCACACTGGTTTCCGAACTGCCTGCAGGAGAAGTGTACAAGTCATTTAATGTCTGGGTTGGAAACAGCGGGTATGCAACTTCGAAAAACATAGAAAACCCGGTAATATGCTTCAAGGTTGAAAAGTCCTGGCTGCAGAATAAAAGTGTAGATCAGGATTCTATCACCCTGAACAGGTATGAGGACGAAAATAAGCATGACGGCAAAGACGGCACCTGGACTCAGCTGCCAGCCAGCCTGGTAGGAGAAGATGATAAATTCCTTTATTTCACAACCAAAGTTCCTGGATTTTCTTTCTTTGTAATAACAGGAGAGACTAAAGACCTGTCTGAAGAAAATGTAACCGCATTAGAGCCTGAACAGGACACTCGCTCTATTAATGGAGAAGATATAGAGATTAAAGGAGGAGAAGCTGGGCAGAGCTCAGGGCAAGAGAAGAATACAAGCTTACCTGGGTTTGAAATAGGTTGCGGGCTAGCCTGTATACTTGCAGTTTCCCTGTATAAAAGAAAGTAAAAGAACTAATACAAAAGAAAGGAAAACCTAACTGAGTATTAAGTTTGAGTACAGAAAAAGCTGATGAGGGATTTAACCTTCATCTCATTTTTCTATACATATCAATTTATACATATTCAGCTTTCGTGCTTTTTCCACGTATTGACAATCATAAAAAAGAATTGAATATGATTAAAAACAAATATTAGATGAAGTTAAAAGTTAATAATTGACAGACAATTTAATTATTAATGCACGGATCTGTATGCGTTTTTTTCGTTTTTGAGAGAGCAATACTTTAAATCTGTATATTTATATTTCTAATACACATTCCCGTTAAATTAAAGTGATTTACGTGGAAATTTTGCTCTGAATTCAGGCAAATTCAGCGCAAATGCATTATCTTTACATCTGTACATTTGTTGCACATTGAGTATAGTTTTCATGAATTACTAACAATACAAATTTAGCCCCTTATGCGGTTTCAACCCTAACTTTCTTGAGTGGATGGAGGGATTAGATATTAAAAATAAAACGGCCATTTTACTAGGAATTTTTCTTATTTTTGTATTAATTTCAGGCATTGGATCAGCGGCTGAGCTAATTGTCCAGCCAGGAAATTCAATACAGGCTGCTGTTGACAATGCAAGCCCAGGTGATGTAATTACCATAAAACCCGGGACATATACTGAGAATATTAAAATAACTAAGGGTGACCTCACTATCAGGTCTGAGTCCGGAAATCCCGATAATACAATAATAAAAGCCAAAAGTTCAACAGTAAATGTACTTTCCGTACAGGCAGATAACGTCAAAATTAGCGGGATTAAAGCTATTGGAGCAAGCGGGTCCAGCTATTCGGGAATTTATCTGTACAAATGTAATAAATGCATAATAGAGAACAACAAACTTACGAATAACGGGCGCGGAATTTATATCGTGAGTTCTAGCGGGTGCACGATCTCTAAAAACACAGTTATGAACAACGGAGTGTATGGGATTGTGCTTGGAAGCGCAAGCGGCAACACCATTTCAGGAAATACAGCAACTAATGACGGCCGCGGCATCCATGTAGGATCTTCTGACGGCAATACCCTTTCAGGCAACACTGTTACTTCGAACAGTGCCTACGGCATGTATGTTTGCGGCCTGAGCGATAGAAACCTCATTTATAACAACTACTTCAATAACACTAATATGTTCATTAAAAGCGGATCCGGAAACGCTTATAATACCGCAAAAACCCCAGGAAAAAATATTGTTCATGGAACATATATCGGCGGGAACTTCTGGGGAAAACCCGATGGTTCAGGCTTTTCCAATACCGCAGTGGATAAAGATGGGGATGGAATTTCCGATTCCGTATACAGCATACCAGGCAGCATATATTCGGATAACCTGCCTCTCGTAATACCTTCCAACCCGGCAGCTCCTGATGCGGACTTCAGCAGCAATGTTACCTCAGGAGACGCACCGCTTAAGGTATTATTTACTGATACAAGCGTAGGAACGTCCACCGCATGGAAATGGAGTTTTGGGGACGGGACATATTCAACAGAATAGAATCCAGCCCATACTTATTCCACAGTAGGAAATTACACAGTAATGCTTACTGCAAGCAATGCAGCTGGAAACGACACTAAAACAAAAGAGAATTATATAAAGGTAACAGCAGCACAAAAACCGATTGCGAACTTCTGGGGTTCTCCAAGAACAGGAACTGCTCCCCTGACTGTGTACTTTAAGGACAGAAGTTCAGGTTCACCTACTGCATGGAACTGGAACTTCGGAGACGGAACGTCCTCAACACTTCAGAATCCGAAGCACACATATTCAGCAGCAGGAAGTTACACGATAAAACTGACAGTAACCAATGCAGCAGGCAGCACTTCGGTAACAAAATACAAATACATAGTAGTGTCAAAGGCTTGAAAGCACCGGGAAGTCAGTTTAACGGATAAAAAATAAATAAAAAACAGAGTAAGAAAATAAAAAACAAAAAACAGGATTTAAAGAAAAATAAATTTAAAAGGCTGGAGTAATGGGAATGCCCTTCTCAGAGCTTTTCTGCGAGGCTCCCGAACTCCAGCCTGCATGAAGCCGGTGATTCCGGCTCTTTTTTTTCGGTCTCATTTCTTTCGGATTTATAGGGAGCTATATTTGCAAAAAACTCTTCTAGCAGACTCCCCACATCCTTTGGAGCCACATCAATAAACTCTCTACTTTCTTCGGGCGGGAAGTATCCGAAAACCGAAAATTTACCCAGCCTGCGCATCTGAGAACCCTGGTAGCGGGCATCAAGGAGTATCCTTACCCCGAAATCTCCAGGAGAGCGGACAACCCTTCCCATTGCCTGCCTTACCTTCCTGATAGTCGGCACCTGGACTGCAAACTCCCAGCCTTCTCCGCAGCCAAAGACCGTATCATATGCCGACTCGACAGCTTTTATCCTGTCATTCAGAGCCGGATATCCCACACCCACGACAATTACAGTCCTGCCTCGGGAATCTCTGAAATCAACACCTTCGCTCAAGGTCCCCCATAGATAGGTTATGAGCACAGCTTTTCCTCCCTGCTCCCCTATTTTGAAAAACTTCTGCCTGATTTCCTGGGCTGAGACCCCGACTTCATCAAGGAAAATCGGAACCGAAAGATCAGGCTCAAGGAGCTTCGTATAGCGGAGTGCTTCAGCATAGCTCTGGAAATAAATGATTACATTTCCGGGGGAGGCAACAGTAGCAGCAAGAAGCGCCTCTCTCAAACCTTCCAGGATCTCAGGGCTGTCCCTGTTTTTTGCAAAGAGAGGAGGGACAGAAACCGCAAGAGTAAGCCTTCTTTCCGGTGGAAAAGTTGTACCATAAATGATTTCTTCTACTTCCCGCGAGACGCCAAGTGTTGATTTGACCATCTCGAAAGGCCGGAGGGTAGCAGACATCAACACTGCCGAATAAACAGAATCAAGCAAAGGCTGAGTCACATTCTTAGGAATGCAGGTGAAGAGTTCAAGCCTGCCAACTACCCTGTCACTTTTAAAGTCCCTGCGCATGTTAAGAATTGGATAATAGTTCTGCCTGTCCGAAAGCACAAGGTAAGAAGAAAGGAAATCAGCAACATAGCGGATCTGGGAACGCTTGGGCACGGAAAGAAGCCCTTTTTTGTAGTTTTCAGCATAAATCTCTTCCAGCCTGCCCCCGAACTCTCCGATTTCCCGCAAGCGGGTCAGAACTATTTCTTCATCTGCAAACCCTTCTTTCTGTGCATCCCGCAAAAAGCGTACCTTCAGGACATCATGGCGTTCATAAGGGTCACTGATCTGTATGTCCTGCCAGTGCTTTCCAAGCCTGTTCCTTTCTCCGAACTTCAGCTTGGAATCATAAGTATCCCTGATAGCTGTTAACAAGCAGGAAAAGAGCCTTTTGGCATAAAGCCGGGAAGCATAATCCTCGTCAAGAGGAATCCCTGTACCCGACCCTGAGCCTCCTCCGAATACAGGAGAGCTGTCGGGCTCAGGGACCTCTCCCACTTCAGAGAGGGCTTTCTCGACGGTCAGTTCCGAAAGCATTATAGAAGAATGGGAACGAGCTGAAGCCTCAATGTTATGAGCTTCGTCAAAGATTAGAATGACATCTTCAGGGTCTTTCTCAAGCCATTTAAGGAGGGTTGAGAAGATCTCGGCACTTAACACATGATGGAAATTGCATATAAGAAGCTCTGTGTTTTTGAGTTCTTTTTTAAGCAGTTCATACCCGCACATGCCCCGGTCTTCTGCATATTCCATAATTTCTTCTGGACTCCTCACATCAGAAAATAGCCAGGAAGAAAATTCATTTCCCTCGAACTTGAGGACTTCATAAAGCTTTGGACAGGAGTGATTCCTCATGGACTGCGCCTTTTTTCGGGCTTCATCGAGCTCTTTTTCAAGCTCGTTCCTGAGGATATAAAGAGCAGGGTCTTTTGTTTTTTTGTGTTTTTCAAAGGCATCTTTGAGTTCTTTTTCCTTTGAAGAAACTTCCCGCTCAAAATCAAGGAGATCATAGGTGTTTTCCCCTTTGAGCCGGCATTCCTCATAGTCAAGGTTTTCAGGGCACATTGAAGTCTTGCCTTTAAAAACGATAGTTTTTATGTTGTTGTCCCTGTTGATATCCCTTGCCTCATGTATGAACTGGACCATCTGCTGGTGGACGTTTGTGACTATGATTATTACCTTGTTGAGTTTCTTTCCTACATGCAGTGCAGGAGCAAGTGCGCTCAGAGTCTTGCCTGTACCACATGCCCCTTCAAAAAGCACTATTTTCTCATGCAGGAGGGCAGAATGAATCTTCTCCATAGCCTCTGCCTGGTTTGGGTAGCAGCTTTTTTTTGTGAAATATCTCATGTATCCATTATTTTGCTTCATACGCCTAATCCTGAGGTCTCTGCGATTTCCAGAGCTCTAAAAAGTTTACAGGTTTATACAATTATTGCAATATCAGCATACATACAGCTTCTTTGAATATACTTTAAGAGCTGTCATTAAGAATTTTGAGAACCGTAATTAACTATTTTAAGAACCGTAATTAACTATTCCTTTAACAGTAATTAAATATTTTGAAATCCATTTATATAAATAATTATGACATGTTTTCGGAGATCTATTTTCCTTAGAATCATTTATATTGTTCGCCAGATAATTCATATAAAAATGGATTTCTGATTATACCAGGTTACTGTAAGTTGGGGCATTCAGCGGCTTTTAAGTCCTCATTTTTATCAAAAGCACATTCCCTTTGAAGGTATTTGCTTCCCCATTCACAAAGTGCATCCAGGACAGGGAGTACGGTTTTTCCAAATTCTGTCAGAGAATATTCAACTCTTGGAGGGATTTCAGGATAAACCTCTCTTAAGACAAGTCCGGCTTCTTCGAGTTCCCTGAGCTGCTTTGTGAGCATTTTAGGAGAAATCCCCTTCATGCATTGCTGGAGACCTGAAAACCTTAATTTCTCTGCTTTCAGCTGCCAGAGAATTATGGGTTTCCATTTGCCGCCTATAACGTCCAGAGTCGCTTCAACAGGACATTGATACTGTTTATTGTTTTTTGCCTCAATTACCATAAGCTTTCATTATATCCTTTATGTTACTAAGTATCCGGATTGTATGTATAGTATATAAGTATAGTTACTGTAAATTAAATATCAATAAACGTAAGTTACTGACAGAAGAACCCCTATTTTGCTAAAAGAAGCTCAAATAAAAATATAAAAGGTGTAAAAATGAAAGCCATAGGTATTGTTGGAAGCCCCAGAAAGAATGGAAATACAAATATCCTTGTGCAGCAAGTACTCGAAGGCGCAGCAGAGGCAGGTGCCGAGACCCGGAATTTTATCCTCAATGAGATGAACTATAGAGGCTGCCAGGGATGCGGCTACTGCAAGAGCCATGATAAGTGCAAGCTTGAAGACGACCTTGTGGAACTATTCGATGAACTTAAATCAGCAGATGGAGTTGTCTTTGGCTCTCCGATTTACTTTGGTCAGTTTACAGGCCAGATGAGGCTCTTCCTTGACTGCTGCTACTCCCTTATAAACGCCGACTTCTCTCCCCGGCTCCCTGCCGGGAAAAAAGCAGTGATCATAGGAACTCAGGGAGCACCTGATGCAGCAGCTTTCAAAGGAGTTTATGAGGAGTTCGGACGGCAAGTTTCCGGCTTCATGTGCATGGACTTAAAGGACACGATTGTAGGAATTGGATACCATGCACCCGGAGAAGTAAAGGACGATTCCGAACTGATGGAGAAAGCTAAAAACACAGGCCTTAACCTCTTCAAATAAGAAAATAAAGAAAAAAATTAAAGTTGCGTTGGCGTACCCTATACAAACAACGGGGTATGCTCGCGCCAACGCTCAAATCTTTCCGGAATGAATGGGGGCTCAAATATGGAAACTCTTGAAGCAATCCACACTCGCCGAAGCATTCGAAAATATACTGACAGACCAGTTCCTGAAGAGCTTGTTACCGAACTGCTCAGGGCTGCCATGAGCGCACCCTCGGCTGTCAACGCCCAGACCTGGGTCTTTATAATAATCGACGACCGCAAACTTCTCGATGAGATCCCGACATTCAGCCCTTATGCCGGCATGTGCAGGGAAGCTCCTCTAGCAATCCTAGTCTGCGGGGATACGACTCTGGAAAAAGTGCCTGGGTACTGGGTGCAGGACTGCTCGGCAGCCATTCAGAATATCCTGCTCGCAGCTCATGATGCAGGGCTTGGAGCGGTCTGGACAGGGATTTACCCCATGAAGGACAGAGTTGATGGCTTCAGGAAAGCTTTTGGCCTGCCAGACCACATATTTCCCCTCGGGCTTGTCCCTGTTGGCTACCCTGCCGAGAACCCCGTACCTAAGGACAGGTACAGGAAAGAAAAAGTATACCACAACAGGTACGGTCATAGGGGAATGATTCTGTAAATACTGGGAGAATCAAGATCTGAATATATATGATGATTTATTGACACAGGGTTATCCTAAAATGTGATTGCGGAAACCTTATGTTCCCGCTGTTCCATTCAGAATTTCTGTTATTTGTTCCTCAGTCAATTTCATGTCAAAGAACTGCTGATAGAAGCTGGCCGTATCATTGAACATCTCTGCATAGGTTATCTTTTCAGGATACAGTTTCGATGCTGCCCATTCTACCATCAATGGAGTTTCAATACCTCTGTGACCCCACACATGAGCACCCACCGGAGTTGTGTACACCTGCTGGTCCTTCACTGCACTGATGTCACTGAAACGTGTATCGTTGTATATGTAGTCTATATCTGATGGCTTCTGTGTAATTATCACATCTGGGTCCCATTTCAACAGTTGTTCCATATCGAATGTGTAGACTTCTGATGTTCTGTTATTCTGGGATACTGCAATGCCTCCTGCCTGAGTTGTCCACCACTCACATATCTTATGGGGTACTGTAAGTGTCGTGGGTGAACAAAACAACACCTTTGGCTGCTCTTCCTCAGGTACCGATGTTACTTTCTCATTCACTTCACTGATCTTAGATTCAAAGTACTGATTATATTCTTCCGCACGCTGAGGGTTATTGTATATGTCACCCATTAGTATCATTAATTGTTCTACATCCGTGGTATTGGTCCACTGGAGGTAGACAACGTTGATATTCTTGCCTTCCAGCATGCTCACTGTTGACTTGTCCATTGTAAAGACAACATCGGGATCGATCTGTAAAAGGGATTCTATATTGACAGTACCACTGCTATCCTGTACAACTGGCGCCCCTTCTATCTGAGGAGCAAATACATACTGATACTTCCAGCGGCCTTGCTTTACAAAGGACTCAGGAAGACCATTAGCGATAGTACTGGATTCTCCCATGACCTCGATGAAGGTGTTTATGACAGGTACTGGACCTACAGTGACCACTGTACTGACATTGGAAGGCAATTCAACGGTCCTTCCCATCATATCAGTTATCACTTGAGTGGTATTTTCTGCGAGATTATTAGAAACTGGATTACTTTCCTTTGCTGAGTTGTCATCCACGCATCCACTCAAAAAAACTGCGGCCACCAGCATCATGACCATGAAAAGGATTTTGAATTTTCTATGCATTTTCAATCCACCTTTGAATATATGTTTTGATGTTGCAATTTGCAGAAGAGATTTTCATGAGGTCTTGCAGAACTTCATAGATTCCTGGTCACTTGCCTCTCAAAAACGACCTTACGGCCCATACCTTCCAGATACCTCTCTACCACAGGCATTCGGTTCTTGATATAAACATCCTCATCTACTTTGATTACCTGTTCTCCTGCCCCAGGTTCAGGAGGCATTCTGGAAACATAGGCAGCACCAACCTGATTGCCCCCACCGGCCATGAGCCACAGAGGAATATCATCCATTGTATTGCCTGCAGCAAGCCCAAGATGAACATGCGGCATGAGGAGCCGTGCCACAGCAACAGTCCTTGCCACATCCCAGGGCGAACACCTTGGGTGGTTCTTGTAGGCTGTATCCGGGTATGGCATGAATCGGGAAAAATTAAGATGGCTCAATTGGGTGAACTGTTTCACATAGAAAAGATGTCTTATACGGTCCTCTTCTGATTCACCAAGACCTATCAGAATCATACTCCTGATAGGAACGCCTTCGCGTTCGCATGTTTCCATCAGGCGTTTTTTCATATCCAGACTATCACCGGGTTTTGCCTGGCTAAAGATATCTTCATTGATGGTTTCAAGGGAACTCGTAATACTGAGCATGCTCATACCCTTCAGCTTTCTTACAGTTTCTGCAGAGAATGAACACCCCAGGTTCACTTCAATATCGATATCAGAGACCGCCCTTATAGCTTCAACCATCCCGATTATCTCCTTATCGTAGCCCTGCAGATTCGACCCTCCGCTCAGGTGAAGCTGTTTAAGACCAAGTTCTTCCAGTTTCTTTGCCGTCTTTGCCAATTTTTCCGGAGGGAACTCCGTCCTTGCATAAAAGGTACAATACAGGCAACGAGGAGCGATCCTGCATGGAATTACCTGTGATATACCTGATGTCCAGTAAAAATCCATGCCAAGTGTCCTGTCCCTTACCTTTGAGGCAAGAGCAAACAACTTCAATGCATTCTGAGGGTCCCTGGCTCCCTTTAACAATTGAAGAGCCATTGACTCAGTGAGAGCTCCATTCTCAGCTGTCTCTAATAATTTTTCATACATACTTTTCATACATACATATCTCCACGATTTTACGATCTGCAACCTGCAATGAATGAATCTGAACCATGCTCCATAAACTATAGAATCAAGCTTTACCATAACCAGGGATTTCCACCATAGTCATGGGGATAAGAAATCATCAACAGTTACCACTAAGACGTTTCGGAATGTTTTACTTATTCTGCGCAACTGCGGGTCTATAGGTTACATGCTTACGCACGATGTCAGGTCAGAAGCAATATAATTTCAGAAATGAACTCTTTTTACATCCAAAGCAAGCTCACCAGCTTTCAACACTTCTAGCGTTATGTTCGAACAAACATAATGACATAAATAACTATCGCATTTTCAGAATAACGCTGAATGTATTTAGAGCAAGATACAGTGACATTTCACCATTCAGGTGTCTTTCCGCCAATACTTAAATAAAAAAACTACAGGTTGATTAGCGCTATGCGAATTATTAAAAGAAATTCTAAATACCATGAAATGTGTTTTTAAAATTAACGTCAATGAAAAACGGATTTCAAAAATGTAAATTACCCATCGATAAGTGACGATCAAAGCAAAATCAAGATCTTAATAGGTGGTGATTCATTGACAATAAGAGTTGTTGCAAAAAATAAGGTAAACCCTGAAAAGATTCAGGAATTTATGGACTTGTGCAAAAACCTTTGTTGAAGAAACATTAAAAGAAGAAGGCTGCATAGAATATGGGGTGTATCAGGAATTGGAGAATTTGGGGACCCTGATTATGTGAGAAGAGTGGAAAGATGAAAGCAGCCTGGATGAACACTTAAAATCCAATCATTTTAAGGAAATATTTCCTTTGCTTTCAGAATTTCTTGAGAAAGAAGCTGAAATCAATGTATACAGAAAAAAGCTGTGATTTATTTTCTCATTCCTCAAATTCTACTTTCACTCATTTCATATGCGTTTTTTTGAAGGAATGAATCAGAAGTAAACGGGAGATACAGAATGAAAGTTGTCGCATTCAACGGAAGCCCGCGAAAGGAAGGCAATACAGCCTCCCTCATAAGACATGTCCTTGCCGAGCTTGAAAAAGAAGGGATAGAAACCGAGACCATGCAGGTTGGGGGAAAAAGCGTCCACGGCTGCACAGCCTGTGAAAAATGTTTTGAAAACATGGACCGAAGGTGTGTAATCGACAAAGACATTGTCAACGAATGTATTGAAAAAATGCTTGAAGCCGACGGCATAATCCTTGCTTCACCAACGTATTTCGCAGACCTGACACCTGAGCTCAAAGCTCTTATAGATAGGGCGGGCTTTGTTGCGAAAGTCAATAGCGATATGTTCAGGTACAAAGTTGGAGCAGCCGTTGTTGCGGAAAGGAGAGCCGGATCAATCCACGTTTTTGATTCTATTAACCATTTCTTCACTATTTCCCAGATGATTATTCCAGGGTCCAGTTACTGGAACATAGGGATAGGGCTTGCTGAAGGGAACGTCGAAGAAGACGAGGAGGGAATCCGGACCATGCAGACTCTGGGACAGAACATGGCATGGCTTTTGAAAAAGCTCCATCCATAACTTAACGAGAGAGGCAGCCTTACTTATTTATTCAGGGAAACTAATTCCATAGATAGAATAGGGGGGATAAAATGAAAGTCCTTTACGTCTTTGCACATCCTGAGCCGAAGTCATTTAACGCTGCCTTAAATGATACAGCTCTTGCTGCCCTGAAAGAAAAAGGGCACGAAGTAGAGCTCTCTGACCTTTATGCAATGAATTTCAATCCTGTGCTCAATGTTGGAGACTTTACGGAAAGAAAAAAGTCGGACATTTTCAAGCCTTTCTTTGAAGCAATACAAGCCTCAAAAACAGGAGCTTTTGCACCCGATATAAAACAGGAGATGGAAAAAGTAAAATGGGCTGACATCCTGATTTTCCAGTTTCCCATTTACTTTACAGCCATGCCTGCAATTATGAAAGGCTGGATTGACCGTGTCCTGGCTCCGGGGTTTGGTTTTAATCCCGTTACCAACAGCGCCTATGAAACCGGGCTCTTCAAAGGAAAATCGGCAATGCTCGCCTTTACTACAGGCTCTCCGAAAGAAGCGTACTCTGAAGGTGGAATGCATGGGGACATCCACAAACATATGGAATCCGTAACCCACTGCGTCTTTGAGTTTATGGGGATGAAAGTGCTGCCCTCTTTCATAGTCTTCGAGGCCAGTGCCATGAAACAGGAAAAAGGGGCAGAAGAACTTGAGAAGTATAGAAAGAGAATATTGGAACTTTAAATAGAGAAGAAAACACCTGTATTTATTTTTTTGAGAATTATGGACTGGAGCGCAGCCTATGCCTTATACAACTTTTAAATAATATATATAGATCTAATTTATAAAAACCTTTATTAACCGTTATGTATGTTCAAACATATCATTCAAATCCCATACAGGTGCATGGAAAAAACAGAAATAAAGTGAATACGGGTCGGAAGCAAAGAAATTGATACAAAAAACGGCATCAAGGGAAAAAAGGCATCAAAGGAAAATAGAAACATAAAAATAAGGAATTTATGAAGGTAATTTTTGAGGCAAACCATGATAGACCTTTTTGAGTTTTACTTTTACGAAGATTGCCCCTATCAGGATGAAAGTGCAGAACTGCTCAGGCTTGAAGGCAGGGGAAAAATGAGGATTATTTCGAGAGAAAACGGGACCTGTGCATGTGCCGGCGACCTGGCAGAGTATTATGAAAGAAAGGGCCTGAAAGTCCATAATTACCTCAAAGACGGGGAGACTTTCAAGCCCGGGGATGCAATTATAGAAGCCGAAGGAGACATTAAACTCCTGTTCAGGTTCTGGAGGGTCTCCCAGACTTTCCTCACCCTCATGTGCGCCATTGCCACGAAAACAGCCTCTATGGTCAGCGCAGGCCGAAAGGAAAACCCTGACCTTATTATTGCAACAAGCCGAAAGACCCATCCCGGATCCCGCGTATTTGAGCTTAAAGCCGTCCGGGCAGGCGGTGGAGATATTCACAGGAACTCACTCAGTGACTCCATCCAGCTCAGCCAGAACCACCTTGAAGCTGCCGGGGAACTGGGAAAACTCAGATCCCTAAAAAAGATAGAAATCGAGCCCAGGACGAGGGAAGAAGCATTCAAATATGTAGATATGTCGGATATTATGCTCCTTGACCACCTTTCCCCGGAAGAACTGCGAGAACTCGGGCCCAAACTTAAAAAACTCAATCCGAAGCTTGAACTTGCAGTTGGAGGAATAGACGCAAAAAGGATACCTGAATACGCTCCTCATGTCGATATAATTGTCATAAGCGCTCCATATTACGCAAATCCCCTTGATTTCACAACGAAGATCGAAAGGCTGTAAGCTTATAAAATAAAAGGTGGAAGCATGTCGGAAAGCAAAAACCCGCAGGGAATAGGGAAAAAAGAAGAAACCGGAATCCTGCCCGCCCTCGTAAATGCACTCAAAAACGATCTTGGTCATGCCCTTGAAGAAATTGAAGTAAAAGATGTCAGGATAGGTCTCGCCTATACAGGAGTCCTGCTTTCCGAAAACTACGGAGGTGTTGCCTGTACACCTCTTTATGAGTTTTCGGGCTGCCCTGCCCTCGGTTTTGCGGGCTCTTAGAAAGGTAAAACTGCAGATAAATTGCTTGAACTTGCCCTGTCGGAAAACCCACTTGAAGCTGCAGTTGGAGTTGCAACTGCAAATGCGCTTTCCCATATGCTCAGCGACCTGAAACCTGAAAACTTCCCTGTTTCAAAAACAGATATTCTTGACCTAATAAAACCTGAAGATAAAGTTGCGATGGTAGGTTACTTCGGGCCTCTTGTCCCGAGGATACTGAAAATAACCGATAAGCTTACAGTCCTTGAAAAGCGTGAAATCGATGATCCTAAAACCAGGACCCTGCCTTCGGAAAAAGCCGGAGATGTTCTCCCCGCATCGGATGTGATTATCCTCAGTGCAAGTACCCTCGCCAACAAGACTTTTGACGAACTTCTTTTATTCCGGGGTGCAGCAAGAGAAGTTGTCCTGCTCGGCCCAAGCGCGCCTCTCTATCCGGCACCGTTCTTTAGCAGAGGCATTACTGCAATAATGGGGACCCGAATTATTGACCCCTTGACAATGCTTACGGTGGTCAGCGAGGCGGGAGGAACGAAAAAACTACATAAGTGCTGCGGAGAGAAAGTTGCATTTAGGAAAAACGAACAAAAAGAAAAATAAGTCTGATTGGAATAAGGAAAAGAGCAGGATCGATGTGATAATGAAAACATCGATCTTATGAATTTATGTTATGAACGCTTAAAACTAAAAAGAGATAAAATTCCCAAAATGGCCATTGTTGAAGTAAAGCCAGGCGTTTTATTGGTTGTTTTATTACCAGCAGCCCCTTCTTCGTTGCCTGATATGTTGGCATCATCATTTTCATTCACAATTGGGATCTCATCTTCGGGTAAAAGTCCTTCATCTACTGTTATGTATCCTATATATTCAAAAACGACCGGTACGTCACTTATGCCTTCCTGCTCACAGCTTTCGTCTATTACCTGATATATTTCATCAATTAACGATTCATTTACTTTTTCAGAACTGTACCCCTCAAAACCTACTTTTAAATATCCGTTTATATTAGTTCCAAAGGTACTCACAGGACCACCGGATGAAGTAAAATACGGGTTAACTACATAGTTATTACGAGTAAAATGAACAAGCGAATCTGTCCATTCCGCTTTTTCACTGGGATCTGTAATTACAGGCATTATTCCCCGAGCACCTACAAACAACGGATTCTTCTTAGCTTCTTCAAAAATCTGAGGGCCATAGTCCGGCAAAGGAAGATCATCTTCGTCCTGTGCCCACATAAAAACCACAGGGATCTCATTTATTCCCTCCTGCTCTTCACAATAAGCCTCAATTTTCGGATACATTTCGTCAATTCTGGAGTCATCTATTTCTCCTTTGTAGGCAGATCCCAACTCAATTATTATTACATCACTGGCAGCAACGCCTGATATAGAGCGATCAAATTCGGAATATGACGGCCCTATTTTGTTAAGACTTAGCCAGCAATCTACAATTGAATTTTTCCACTCCTGATCAATTGTTTCCGGTATGGTCCCCCTGTAAGCTATAAAAGAGGGATCATTTTCAAATTCCTTAATAGAATAAGAGATATCATCAGATTCGGAATCATTCAATTCGCTATTATCTGCACTTGCAGAAATGCATAAAAAAATAGAAACAGAAATGAAAAGCATCAGCCATTTTCCAATATTCCTTCTTTTGAGCATTCAAATCAGACCACACTGGTTATTTTAGATTTCTAATTCCTACTATTGTTTTAAGTCAATCTTAAAAATCAAGCATCAGAGAGTTTGTAAAAAATGAAATCTTTAGCAGTTTGGTGTTTTATGCTGCTGGCTTCAGAGTTCAACTGCACAATTTCCTTACGTAATACCATGGTAGAGCATAAAATACTTTTTAAATTTTTTAATAATATACTAATTTGCTTAAAACGAGAAACTATGACTCGAAGGATACACTTTTTTTGGAACCATATGGATTCAAGTTTGGAATAAATTGGGAATAGATTAATATTTATGAACGAATGGAAAGATAGAACCGGGAAGTAACGAACATCAAAAAACAAATTTGAAGAAGGTTCAGCCGCTAGAGAAATTTATTTATATATATAAAAAAATAGAACTCTTTAGCACCTTTTTACAGTTATGAGTTATTTTGGGGAAAATAACTAAGAGAACTGATAATGTAGCAATTTTAGAGTGCATAAGGAAGAGGTATAAAAACAAAATTTAGGGGTAAAAAATATGTCGGCGAGACATGAAAATAAAGTGTCTGGAGTTTATGAAAAAAACAGGTCTGCGGGATATGAAAAAGAGATATTGAAACCAAAAAATGTATGGGAAGAGTTTTTTGCAGATAAGAGAAGTGGGGGTCACAGATCTTCAGCTGAAGAATTTCTTGCTATGGAGGCAAGGGAAAAATTATTCCATCTGGATGGCGGAAAAACCCTTCTTGACTTTGGGTGCGGAGCCGGGGAGCTTCTGGTTTACTATGCGCAGAAATATGAAAAAACGATAGGAGTTGACTTTTCTCCCTCCATGCTTGAGGAAGCAAGCAAAAGAATAAGGGAAAGAAATTGTAAAAATACAACTTTAATCCTGGCTGACGACAAAACTGTTTGGGACAAGCTGGACTCTTCCTTTAATCGAATAACTGCAGCTGGAGTATTTCAATACCTTACATATCAAGAAATAGATGATTTTATTTTCAATGCATCAAAATACCTTAATGAAGAGGGCAAAATAGTATTGTTTGACATGCTGGACCCCCGTCTATACCCTTTATGGAAAATAGGGCTGTTTTCACAGGATAAAAGTTGCCGGAAAATATTATACAAAGCGGTTTGTGGGGTTAAAAATTCAATATCAACAAGCTTGAAAAAACGCCCGAGAGACATTTTGGGGTATTCCCATAATCCCAACAAAATTAAAAAAATTGCAAATAAAAATGGTTTTGAGATGATTTGTGTACAATCAATGTATTATGAATACAGATATCATGCAATAATATTTCGGAGTTAAACGGCTGTTCAGATGGAGTTCAAATCAAACCTGCTTTCGGCAGATGAACGTAAAAATTCATTTTATTTTTTGTTGACGAAAAATTTTGGAACTGAGTCATTAATCACAGATAAGAATAATTATCTATTTGTACGGAGCCTAAAATGGACGGAATTAAAGTTAGAGAATTATTGCCATCTGAATACAAAGAATGGGATTTGCTTGTAGAAAAAGCTCAACCCGGCACACTTTTTCATACCAGTGAATGGCTTGAAATTTGCAGGGATGCCCTGTCAATAGATCTAAAAATCTACGGCTGTTTTAGAAACGTCGAGCTTGTGGGAGGATGCCCCCTTTTTGTAAAGAATATCAGGGGGATATTGAAAGTGGCAACTTCAACCTGTAGAATGACCAGCTACAGTGGACCTCTAATAAAAGAGAGTGCCAGCTCCAAAGCAAGTAAACGGACACAGGAAACTCATGAAATCCTCAATCCCCTCAGGGAATTTCTCTGCAAACAGGGATTTGACAGCATTCATCTTACGTTCTCTCCAGGCTTTGAGGATATAAGACCGTTTACGTGGAATGGATGGGATTCCGCCGTGCATTATACCCATTATCTGAATCTGAAAGAAAACATAGACAGCAACCTTTCAAGGGAAAGACAGATGGAACTTAAAACCGCAACTGAGGCAGGACTTAAAACCAGGGCATGGAATGACCCTGAAACATATTACCGTCTGCTTTCATTGGCCTACGAAAAACAGAATTTAGAGCCTCCCTTGCCCAGAGAGTTCTATGAAAGAGTTTTTAAGTTGATTCAGGAAAAAGACATTGGATATATGTTTATCTCAGAGACTCCTGAAGGTGAAGCTGTTGCAGCTCACTTAAATCTGTACGGAAAGAAATGCGCTGTAATCTGGACCTCAGCCCTGAACCCTGATTTTGGTCATCTGGGCCCCATTGCTCTTCTGTATTATAATGAATTTCTTGACCTGAAGTCCCGAGACTTCAAATATATGAACGTAATGGCAGCAAATATTCCTGCATTTGTGGATTTTATTATGGGCTTTTCCCCCGAGCTAATTCCATACTATAGTGTGACCCTGGAGAGCAAAAAATATTCAATCGCGAAAACCCTGTACAAAACAATTCATAAGGAAACTTATTGATATAAAACGAAGTTTCCTTAAAAAATATAAAGGTCGGAATTTTGATCCCGTTCCAAAATCCAGTGATTTTTTCATTTTTTGATTGAAAAAAGAACCTCGTGCTGTTGCGATTCCATCGCAACTCCCAGAAAATCTTCGATTTTCTGTGATCCCGAAGCGAAACTAACTACTAAAACCTATAAATTAGTCTGCTTGAGCGAAGCGAAACAGACCTCGTGCTCCCGAAGCGAAACTCGGGACACATTGACCTGAGAAGTTGCAAACAACATTCGTCATCTGCAACTCCTGATCATTTGTATACGTCGGTGCTCAAATTATAGTCCAAATTTCTTATTCAATGTAGTACGTGACCTGCACTGACATTGAAACGGTAGACTCTCCCGGCTGAATAGGAGTGGAAGCTGCTCCTGAGGCCTTTTCTTCCATTGGCATAGCGTAGTCGTAATATACTCTGGAACCGCTGTTTTCACTTACAGATGAAGTCTGCACGCCAGTAACATCAACCCCCAGGCTCTTAGCAAGCGTAGTGGCTTTTGATGATGCATCAGCTACTGCTTCACTCATCAGGCCTTCACGAAGCTGCTTTTGCATATCATCAGATACTGAGAAGGAAATGCTCCCAATCTCATTAGCTCCGGCGGCTGTGGACCTGTCAATGATCTCACTCAGTTTGTCGAGATTCGTGGTTGTGACCTGCACACTGTTGGATGCAGAGTAACCTGTGATTGTTTGTGCCTTATCATAGTCGTATACCGGGTACACGGAAACATAAGATGTCTGTATTTCCTTGTCCTGCAGTCCCACTGCTTTGAGTTCTGCTATTACAGCACTCATAATGGCTGCATTTTCATCGGACGCTTCCTTTGCAGTTGCAGACTGAACTACAACACCTATGTTCAATGTTGCTGTATCAGGGACAACTTTCTGTTCAGCATACCCGCTCATGGAAATAGTATTTTCTGCATCCTTTTCGGACCCACTCTGTGAAATGGCGTATATCGTTGCTGACATCAGCACCAGAACAACTGATAGCGCAATGATAACGTAATAAGATTTATCGTTTTTATTTTCCTGTGACATTTTTCACATACTCCTTGTTCAATGCTTTGTTAACTGGCAGTTCAGCCAATTCTTTCAAGTCATAGATGCACACGTACATATTAAAGAATTGCTTAAACTTCAACCACGTTCGCAGTTATAATAGTCACATGATATTGAAAGAAAAATATGTATAAAGTAATGGAAAAAGGAAAGGGGTTGAAAGATGAAAAAAGAGTCTATGTGGAAAATTTGCCGGAATTTGGGGGATTTGTACAAGCAAATATCTTACCAAACAATAATATTCAGGTTCTGTAGAAATGACTCGGTTTCAAAACCTGGTGATATATAATTCCACATTCGTCACTTGACTTTGGCATTGTACCCACAGGAAACTGAAAAAATAAAAAAGGTGAGAGCTTTATATAACTCTCACGTGATCTGTTTTTTTCACTGTCTCTTAACTGAGAACACGTGAAAACAGACTGAACTTACTTCCTTGCTTTTATCTTCTCAAAGAGCTGTTTCAGTGTGTCTTCGTTGCTCTTTGTAAATTCGAAGGGCGAGGTTGTGAAAGGTTCGAAGTGAACCGCCACATCATCAAGCCTGTAGAATGTTCCGTCACACTCCATAGCATCAATGACTCCCGGAAGAACAACATCAGAAGCTGCTGTGCTCGGGCAGGGAGCAATGTCAAGGCAGACCATTGGGATTTCGGCAAGGTAGGAAGCACAGTCTGCAGGGATGTGGCAGACAAGGTCAGCACACATCACAAGAGCTGCATCCACGTCCTTTTCCCTCAGCACGTCCACGGTTGTGAATTCTCCGGGGTTGTAACGCGGGTGCCCGCGAGTGAAATCAAGCCCAAATGGGTAGCCGTACATGTAGGAAGCAACCTGGTTAAAGCCTGCTACATTGCAGTGGCCGCGGAGAGCTCCGAGAGTGAACTTGGCATAATTGTTCAACTCCTTTACGAAGTTCATGGCAATTTCGGCGTTCCTGTGCTTTCCGATTGAAGAAGAAAGCCCGAGCCCCACTGAGATGGCACCGAAGTTACAGTTCTTCATCATGTCAAGCATCTCTTCCATGACAGGGATAGGAACTCCTGTGATCTCTTCCACCGATGGGTGGGGAGTTTTTCCGTGAAGCAGGGTCATAAGTGCACTGATCAGTTCGTAGTCCGAACCGGGTTTGAGCTGCACGTGAAGGTCGGAAGCTTCAGCGGTTGGAGTTTTTCTCGGGTCTACCGTGATAACTGTCCTGTCAAAACGCCCGCGCTTGGTCCAGTAACCTCTCGGGAAAACCGCATACCTTGACATCTGTCTTGGCATGGATTCAAGAGGATTGGTTCCCCAGTAAATTAAGAGGTCAGCCCTGTTTTTTTTCTGCCCTTCGGTCGCACCGACTTTTCCGGATTCCTGGATTCCCATTGCTGTTGGCCCGTGGCAGATAGTAGCGTTGGAGTCTACAATAGCACCCAGGTATTCCCCTATCTTGAGCCCTACTTCGTGAGCTTCGCAGGAGGTTTCGCTGCCCATAAAGAGGAGGGGGCGCTTTGCAGAAACAAGGATATCGGCAGCTCTTTCAAGTGCTTCGTCCCAGGCTGCAGGGGTCAGTTTTCCGCCAGTCTTTATAAGTGGCCGCCTGAGCCTGTGGGAACTTACTACTTCCTTGAACTTGGCGTTCCCCATCTTGCATGCATTTCTCGCCTCAATCTTTCCGTCCCCGAACTCAACCTGGATATCATCACAGGATGCCCCGCAGACCGGACAGACTATGTTTTTGTAAATCATACTCACTGCCCTCCGATATAAATTTTCAATACTACATCTTCAGCGCTGAGAACTTCTTCTTCATCATCAGTAGGCTCAACATTTACCGGGGCGCCCTTATAGAGGGGGGAGCCTGTTGAAAGGGTATCAGGGTCGACGATAACATTCGACCAGATAGCCCTGGGCATGAATACGTGCCCAGGCTGGACTGAATCTGTACATTTCGCATAAACAACAATTGAATGTTTTCCGTTTCTGCTTGTTACTTTTACCTTATTAGGGGAACCAAGGGACGCGAAATCCACAGGAGAAATCCAGCAGGACGCACACTCCATAGTGTAATCATCCGTGAACTTGTCCCCGCCTTTGGCAAGCCTGCCTTCATCAATTGTACTTCCGGAAAGGAGTAATACTTCCATACCTCTCACCTCAGAGCTCCGGGTTTGCGTCTGCAGACACATAGAGAGCTCCTTTTGCCCTCTTGCTGATCGCATAGTCCCCTGCAAACTTCTTGAATTCGCCTATTAACTCAACTTCGCCCGAAGTGACCTTGTTTTCCATAGATACGAATTCGAAACCAGGAGCAAAGCGCTCGATTTTGCCCCCGATAACTATGGTTCCGCCTGCCATTTCTGCGCCCACACCGCGGAGAGCTCCACCATTTACGACAATAAGCCCACCGTTCTGACGAATTCCGCAAAAACTTTCAACGTTTCCTTCCACGAGAATTTCTCCGCCGTCCATGCCGCCCCCGAGCTGGTGCCGGGCTGAGCCTTCGATCATGATTCTGCCGCCTTTCATACCGTGCCACTTTCCTCTGTAAGCACAGCCCACGTGG
>ENA-UOOK01001200-UOOK01001200.1-fermentation-metagenome-genome-assembly--contig:-NODE-1200-length-34493-cov-15.812881_pt1 | contig 34493 bp, 30 predicted proteins | sample MGYA00245777_ERZ724023 | MGnify/ENA primary metagenome ERZ724023 (study PRJEB28704, sample SAMN03018312) | fermentation metagenome | biome: anthropogenic terrestrial biome; feature: soil...
GGCGATGGTGGCAGCAGGAAAGGCCTTATGTAGGGCTCCCTTGAGGCCTTCAGCGTCAAGGGATATGTTGGCAAGCACGCCCACTCGCCCATCGCTGTCCACCGGCCCAGGCACAGTCATGCCAATGGCGGCAACTTCAGAGGAGCTCACGTCACGAGCAGAGAGAAGCTCGCCGAGACCTTGAACCACCATTGCATAGGCAACGTCATTGACAATCTCGATCGTCTGGATCTTCTTTACGTCGATGAGATTGCCTGACTTGTCGAACAGCCCCGCCTTGATCGATGTCCCACCGATATCTACCCCTAGTATGTAGGCCACGTTCATCCTCCTTTGCATTGGCGCACCCAGGTGTACTAACAAAACTCACGCGAAACAACTGTAGCTGCCCACCAACGTTTTTTCCGCTTCAAGGATGTCTGCGAAAAGCTCATCAAGATCCATACCCATGAGCTCAGCTCCCTTGCGAATCACGCCACGGTCGCAGCCAGCGGCAAAACTTTTGGTCTTGAACTTTTTCTTTAAGGACTTGACGCTCATGTCAGCCACACTATGGGATGGCCGCAAAATGACGCAAGCATTGATGAGGCCAGACAGCTCGTCTATCGCAAACAGGACCTTCTCCATCTGCAGCTCAGGCTTTGGCAGCTGGTCATTCATATCGGAATTGTGCGTTTGTATGGACTTCGCAAGCGCAGGATCTGCTCCCGCATCAGCAAGAATTTCTGCTGTCTTCATGGTATGCAGCTGGGCATCCGGCCACTTTTCCCAGTCGAGATCATGCAACAAGCCAACTTGTCCCCAGAAGTCAACATTGGCCGGATCATAACGCTCAGCATAGTAGCGCATTAGCGCCTCGAGTTGCTCTCCATGCTTGATGTGGTACGGATCTTTGTTATATTCGATCAGAAGCGCATAGGCTTGATCTCGCGCAATACCACTTTCCAACTTGTCCGACATAGGTTCTCCTTTTAGTGTGACGATGCAACAAACACAGCTTGATAGGTAAATTGTACTTCCTGCAAGGCTCTTTGGCCTTCGTAGCCTTTGCAAACCTGCATGTACGGAGGTACGAAGGCAAACGTACGAGGCAGTCTCATAACAAGCGAAGACGGTAGCGCTCGCGCAACATATGGCAAGAGTACACTAGGGAAGCAAACGCACTATCACGCCAAGGAGGCCGATATGAGCTACAGCACCGGCTCAACGCCAGATTTCCTGAAACAGACCAACACAACAAGCGCCTCAGGGCAAACCATTCCTGGCATGCCTGCCGCTGCCAGTCAAGCAAACGTTCCCAATCCAAAAGCTGATCTCGCATCTCTTGACGACCTTGAACGCCATCTCTTTGCGCATCGTTTTGCCCAGACGGGCATGGCTTGCTATGGGCTCTCAATTGATCCGCCGGCCGCCACAGCCGACCGCAGCGAGGCACAGGCGATACTTGCGGAAGAAGACCACGAGCTGCTGTGCTCAAAGTCGACAGGAGATCTTCTCGCACGCCTTTCAGCTCCTGAAACCGACGAGCTCCTCGACGAAACGCGCAAGGCCCAGGTCCGTGTCCTCACCCGGGATCGCAAGCGCCTCATCGATGTGCCCCCCAGCGAGCAAGCCGCATTCACGCGACTCACCGCCAAGACCCATGACGTCTGGCTCAAGGCAAAAAAAGCAAATGACTGGCCTTCTTTTGAGCCCTACCTCGAACGCATCGTCGAAGCCATGCGGCAGCTCGCCAGCCATAAGAATCCCGACGCAGATCCTTATGACGTATGGCTTGATGAGTTCGAGCAGGGTAGCGACCACAACTTTTACGATCGTTTCTTCGAACAGGTGAAAGACATGGTCGTCCCGCTCATCGCCGACATAGCAAAGGCCGGTCGCCAGCCCAGTCACCGCTGCGTCGAAGGCCGCTTCGACGAACGGCGCCAATGGGAGCTTGCCGGCGACTTAGCGCGGCTGGAGGGCATCGACCCTGCAACGCTTTTCCTCACGCACACCGAGCACCCTTTTTCTGACGCTCTCACGACCAACTACGGCATCATCGCCGCTCATGTGCATGAGGATGACATCTTGAGCAACGTCTACACCATGCTGCATGAGGGCGGACATGTGCTCTACGAGCAGGGTGTCAACCCTGCATACAACTACACGTCCCTGAAAGGCGGCACGTCGAGCGGCATGCATGAGGCGCAGTCACGCTTCTTCGAAAACTACGTCGGCCGCTCCGAAGCGTTTGCGACCCCCTTGCTGAAGACGCTCCGCCACCACTTCCCCGGCCAATTCAGCAGGGTGACGGCCCGCCAGCTCTATCTTGCCTCGAACCGTGTGGTGGCTCAGCCCATCCGCACTGAAGCTGACGAGCTGACCTATCCCCTCCACATCCTCGTTCGCTACGAGATAGAAAAGCTGCTCTTCTCCGGTGAGGCCAAGGCAAGCGACGTCCCAAGTCTGTGGGCGAGTCGCTACAAGAGCTATTTGGGCGTCCGCGTGCCCAGTGCCGCACAAGGTGCCTTGCAAGACACGCATTGGGCTGACGGCCTGTTCGGCTATTTCCCAACATATGCCCTTGGCGGCGCCTATGGGGCACAGCTGCGCCACACGATGATAGCTGACGGGATGGACTGGGATACTATCCTTTCTTCAGGAGACCTCTCTGCGATACGCTCATGGCTGCGCGAGCACGTATGGTGCTTCGGACGGTCGAAAGACCCCTCTGACATCCTACTCTCTGCTACCGGCGAGCCGCTTCAGACACGCTACTACACCGACTACCTCACGGAGAAGTTCTCCTCCATCTATGAGCTGTAGCAGCGGAAAGATGATAGGCCGGTCTCAACTTTTTACAAGGAAGGACAGATGAGAGCTCTTCTGCAACGAGTCACGCAGGCAAGCTGCACCGTCGAAGGAACGCAGACAGGTGCATGCGGCCATGGCCTCGTTGTCTTCCTTGGAGTAGGTCCGGATGACAATGAGGCGGTTGCACAACGCCTGTGGAATAAGATCTATGGCTTGCGCATGTTTGATGACAAAGGCGGTAAGACGAACCTCTCGTTGCATGAGGTTGGAGGCGAGGCTCTCATCGTAAGCCAATTCACCCTCTATGCTGACTGCCGGCGCGGCAGGCGCCCCTCTCTCAACGGTGCAGCGGCCCCCACGCTCGCCATGCGCCTCTACGACTTCTTCTGTGACCTAGCAGAAGCCGACCTCGGACATGCCCATGTTGGAAGAGGCGTCTTCGGCGCAGACATGGAAGTGTCTCTCACTAACGACGGGCCCTTCACCATTTGGCTCGACACCGACGAGCTCACAAGCTCGCGACATTAAAGCGCGGCCCAGCTGTGCAGGCTCCGGCTACAAGCAGCAACGCTTACAGGGGTAACCATGGACGCATAGCCTCCATCTGCAGACGGCAACACCGGCGCGCATACAAGGGCCCCATCTGCAGACACCACGAAATACATGAACGCTATTATGTATGCAGCAAGGGCGCCTCCGAAGAAGGGATAATCATGAGTAAGTTCATGAAGGAGTTCAAAGAGTTCATTAACCATGGCAACGTGATGGACATGGCGATTGGCGTAATCATCGGCGGTGCCTTCACCTCAATCGTCACATCGCTTACCGACAACATCATCAACCCGCTCATCACCGTCATCACCGGAGGCAATGGCACGACCGTCGGCGGCCTTGTCGTGCCCGGCACCAACATTGACTTCGGCGCCTTCATTTCAGCCGTTATCAACTTCCTCATTGTCGCATTAATAGTATTTCTGCTCGTACGCTCACTCAACAGAATGCAGAAGATAGCAGACAAGCTCTCGCACAAGACGAAAGAGGAAGTCGCCCCTGCATCGGTGTGTCCCTTCTGCCTCGAGGAGGTCAAGGCTGGGGCCACGAAATGCCCGCACTGCGGCTCCGACCTCACAAAGGCATAGTAGCCAGAAAGCATAAGCTGTCCAGATTCATCGTCCCTCAGAAGGCTTTGGCTCGTCCGAGGGATTTTCAAGTTTATCTCACAAAAGGGCAATCACCCTACGCTAGGCCATATAAGGCCTGTGCTGCGTACGATGCTTCACGAGTGCGCAGGGCGCTTCTTCTTGTTCTTGCTGCCCTTGTCATCACGGTGCGGATGGCGATCGAATTCCCCGCAGATGTTCTTCGTCCGCAAGTACTCTTTGCCATACGGGTCTATCATCGGGACAAGCTGCTCAGGCCTATCGGCAAAGAACATTTGGGGCTGCTCATGCACATGAGGATCTGCGAGCGTATACCCCCGCGTGCAATATCCCTGATATTTGCCTGACTCCTTGTTGATGGAAAAGGAGCTGTAGATACAGTCTGTGCAATGAAATCTCGTATCTGAAACCGAACTCTCGTTCTTGGTCATCTTTGCGTTCACGCTCCCCCTACCGAAGACAGCTCTGGCTCTTGCGCGCATTACGCGACGTTCATGTCTGGATCTTGTGGCTAGCATAGCGCACGGGAGCTCATCGCGGGGGCATTATCGCTTGGCGTCGTTGTTGGCAAGTATGTCCTTTGGCAGCTCACGTCCGGGAAACTTCACTACAACCGTCGTTCCGGCGCCCTCAGCGGATTCAAGCTGTATGGTCGCATGATGCAGGGCTGCGGCGTGCTTCACAATCGCAAGCCCAAGGCCTGTACCGCCCAAATCACGTGAACGGCTCGCATCGACACGATAGAACCGCGCGAAGATCTTCTCGCGCTCAGATGCAGGTATGCCTATACCGGTATCGGCCACCTTCACGAAGGCGCAGCCCCTATCAGTACCGACGCTAATCTCAACCCTGCCGCCAGGCTTGTTGTAGCGGACGCCGTTGCTTGCGAGGTTGTTCACGATCTCGTCGAGCAGGCGCGCCCAGCCGACCACAGTCGTTGAAGACCCTTTGACTTTGATCGAAACGTGTTGCTCGCCAGCCATGCCTGCAAGGCGCCGCTCGACGTCATGCGCAATTGAGAGCAGGTCACAGGGCTCAGGCGCCCCGAGCATCGAGGTATCGCCCATCCGCTCAGACTCGTCAAGGCGGGAGAGCATCAAAATGTCATTGACGAGGTCTTTCAGGCGGGTGGCATCACTGTGTATCCGATGGCCGAACTCCCCTATGTCCTGAGGCTTTACCAGGCCGCTTTCTATGAGCTCGGCCGCACCGGAGATGGAGGCGATGGGCGTCTTCAGCTCATGGGTGACGTTTGAAGTGTATTGCTGGCGCACCGCGGCTGCGTCTTGGAGCTGATGCATTTGGCTCTTGAGCTCGTCTTGCTGCTCGGCCAGGCGATCCGTCAGCGGCTCAAGCTCACGATAGGGCGCCGGAGACTTGCTTGCCGCAGGATCAATGGCAAGGATCGGCTCCACGAGGTGCTTCGCAAGCGAGCGCGCCACGAACCAACAGGCGATGGCGATGGCGAACAAAAGTCCAAGAAGCACGTCAACGTCACGGACTAGCAGGCGGACGACGCTGGCATGATCTTCTGAAAGGCGGAGCACATCGCCGTTCGAAAGGAGGACGGCATGGTAGAGACTCACATATCCTACCGTAGTACTCGTGCGCTCTGAAGAGCCTTCCCCCTGTGACAGGGCTTCTGCAACCTCGGGCCTGCCGGCATGGTTGGGCAAGCTTGCAGCATCAACGGCACTGTCAAAGAGCACCGTCCCATCATCTGAAATTAACGTAGCGCGAGAGCTATCGAGATCAGTCATCTCAAGCAGGTCGATGACGCCTGTGAGATCATTACGGGAATAGGCGTCGCTTGCCTCGACCATCGACTTGAGAGAGCGGCAGCTGCGCGACAGGTAGTCTGAGGCGTCTTCGTCGATCGTATGCTGATAGACAAGCGTGGTCACCAATGCCACCAGTGCCGCTACCACAACGGCCGTCGCAAACAACGCAGCAAAAATCTTGCGAGATAGGCTGCTCAAGACTCGTCCCCGCCCCCCACTGCGCTCTTGTGCTTTTTGGACTTTGCGTGCTTCTTTCCGGGCTTCTTCCGACCGCCCTTCTCTGCATTCGGCTCGTCGGGATTGATGCGATACCCAACGCCCCGCACGGTCTCGATGAGGCCAGCGTGCGCGCCAAGCTTGGAGCGCAGCTGCTGCACATGGACGTCCACCGTACGGCTACCCCCATCAAAGTCCCAGCCCCATACGCGTCTCAAGAGCTCTTCACGCGAAAAGACGATGCGCGGCGACCCCGCAAGAAAGGCAAGCAGGTCAAACTCCCGCATCGTAAGCTCAAGGAGCTGCCCATCCACCGAGACCTCACGTCTTGACGGACGTATCTCAAGGCCTCCTACCGCTATTGCATCATCAACAAGGTCTTTGGTACCAGCATGCTTCGTACGACGCAGGAGGGCTCGCACACGACTTACCATCTCGAGCATGCCAAACGGCTTCGCGAGATAGTCATCAGCCCCGTCATCGAGAGCCCTCACGGTATCGAGCTCGGTGTCCTTTGCTGTCAGCATCATAACGGCAACATCGCTCATGCCTGGCGTTTGACGAATACGCCTCAGAATTTGCAGCCCATCGGTTCCAGGGAGCATGATGTCCAGCAACACGACATCTGGGATGCGCTCAGCACAGGCACGCCGGAAGGCGACATCATCAGAGAAGCCTTCGGCTTCAATGCCTGACTGCCTCAACGCATACAGCGTCAACTCCCGGATGTTCTTGTCATCCTCAACGTAGTAGACCACGCCGGACCATCTTTCCCCATCTGATCGAACCTATTTTTCCCTTGTCTTAGTATCGCGCGGAATGCCCTCGTCCTCGAGGAGAATATCGGTGACCTTGCCGGCACTCGAGCTGTGCTTACCCGTCTTGCGGAAAACTGCCCAGTCCGCGATGCGCTTGGCGTGATCGGCTATCCGCTCGAAGTACTTAGCGACCATCAAAAGCTCAGGCAGATATAACGCAGAGGACTTACCGGACTTCATGAGCTCAACGAGCGCTGCCTCGGATCTGTCATACAAGGCATTGACCTCAGCGTCGGCGGCTATGACTGCCTCTGCGCGCTCGGCGCTTGACTCCTTGAATGCCTCAACGGCGCTTTCCACCATTCCGGCAGCTTCATTGGACATCGCCATGGCATTGGTGGCGAGCTTCGAGGTAGCCTTGGCTGGCAATTCATGGACGAGGAAGGCAATATCACGCGTCATTGAGTCAATGCGAGCGAGATCGGAAACAATCCTGAAGGCCGCTGTGACAAAGCGCAAGTCTTCTCCAATGAGCGGCTGCTGGAGAAGCATGACGTCGAAACAGCGGCTCTCAAGCGTCGAGCGCAGGCTCTCCTCGGTCTTCTGGCCGGCGAGGATACCGTCGGTAGCCCCCTTGTCGCCTTGCATCGCAAGGCCCGCGGCACGAACGTCTGCGACGGCCTTGTCAGTAAAATGATCAATGAGACTCGAAATCTCGTCAAGCTGCTTGATGAATTCAGTGCGAGTGGCCATCAGCTGAACCTCCCTGAGAGATATTGCTGCGTGCGTTTTTCTTGCGGACTAGCGAATAGCTCACGCGTGGGGCCGGCCTCTATGAGCTCGCCGAGGTAGAAGAAGGCTGTCTTGTCAGCAACGCGCGCAGCCTGCTGCATGTTGTGCGTGACGATGACGACAGTATGGTCGCGAGCCAAGTCGACGACGAGCTCCTCTATGACCGCCGTGGATAGGGGATCAAGCGCTGACGTGGGCTCGTCCATGAGCAGGACGTCAGGATTTGTCGCAAGCGCACGGGCGATGCACAGGCGCTGCTGCTGGCCCCCTGACAGACTGAGGCCAGACTCGCCGAGCTTGTCTTTGACCTCATCCCATAGGGCCGCCTTCGTGAGCGTGTACTCGCAGATTTGGTCCCCCTCCTCCTTCGAGAGCCGCTTGATGCGCGCAGGCCCATACAAGACGTTGTCGCGAATTGACATCGGGAAGGGGTTCGGACGCTGAAAGACCATGCCGACCTTCACGCGCAAGGAGGTAGCATCCATGGCGAAGATCGGCGACCCGAAAAGCTCGAGCGTTCCTTCGGTCTTAACGCCCCCAACGAAGTCGCACATTCGGTCAAACGTGCGCAAAAGAGAAGACTTCCCACAGCCTGAGGGACCGATGAAAGCGGTTACTTGCCTTTCCGGAATATCAAGCGAGATGTGCTTCAAGGCATGGAAAGCTCCGTTGTCGTACCAAAGGTTAAAATCCTCAATCTTGATAGCCGTGCACGGCAGCTTGGCGTTGCCCTGGCCTTCTTGTGACACCACGCTTGGCGGCATCTGTGACTGGCCTTGCTGCGATAGCTGCATCTGCAAGATCATCCGAACCTCCCCGTGAGATAGTCAGCAAGCCGCTGGTCTTTGGGAGCTCCAAAGATCTGCTTCGTCATGCCGCATTCCACCATCTCACCGACATAGAAAAAGGCCGTACGATCGGAGACGCGTGTCGCCTGCTCCATATTGTGCGTGACGATGACAACACAGATGCCGTACTCTGCGATGGAGCGAATCGTCTCCTCAATCGCAAAGGTAGACACCGGGTCAAGCGCCGAGCACGGCTCGTCGAACAAGATCACGTCAGGTCTCATCGCAAGCGCACGAGCGATGCACAGGCGCTGCTGCTGGCCTCCTGACAAAGCCCAGGCGCTGTAGTCGAGCTTGTCTTTGACCTCATCCCATAGGGCCGCCTGCCGCAGCGAGGTCTCAACAAGCTCGTCAGCAGCAGAGCGGCTGGAGATGCGTCCGTGTCGCTTTGGGGCAAATATAATGTTCTCTCTAATCGACTTGCGAAAGGGCGCTGGCTGTTGGAACACCATGCCGATGGATGCACGAAGGTCAAAGAGGTTTTCCTCTTTCGTGTTGATGTTATGGCCGTGGTAGCAGATTTGCCCATCGACGCAACATCTCGGGATCTCCCGGTTCATGAGGTTGAGGCAGCGCAGAAAAGTTGACTTGCCACAGCCGGACGGACCTATCAAAGCCGTCACCTGGCCTTTATCAAAATCAAGGCTCGTTGGCTGAAGAGCACACTTTGTCAGGTCGTAGCGCACCGTAACGTCGCGGGTCGACAAGAGATGGGCTCCCGTTGTTGCCGGAGCCTTTGTCGTTGCTGGAGCCTCCAACGTTGCTGGCAACTTTGTCGTTGCTGACGCCTTAGTCGCAGCGCCCTCCGCATGCGGCCAGTGCTTCTGCATCAAAGCCACATCTGACAAGTTTCTCTCCCCTCTCGCCTCGCTCATTCGCTCGTCATCTTCTTCGCAAGGTGCTTGCCAAGCATGCGAGCGCCCACATTGAACAGCAGCACGCAGATGATCAGCACCGCCGCCGTGCCCCAAGCGATGGCGTCATTGCCTGGCGTGGGCTCCATGCGGAGCTTGTAGATGTGCACGGCAAGCGTCTCTGCCTGCCGAAAGATGTTCCATGGGTTGCGCAGGCTCGTAATGTCAAGGCTGCCGAAATTGAGGCGCGCTGGCGCCGCTCCAGAGGTGAACAGAAGCGCCGCGGCTTCGCCAAAGACGCGGCCAGCTGAAATGACGATGCCCGTCACGATGGCCGGCATAGCAGCGGGCAGCAAGACGGAGCGCGTTGTCTCCCAGCGCGTAAGTCCCATCGCAAGGCTGGCGTCGCGCTGCACGCGCGGGACGTCTTGTAGAGCCTGCTGGATGACCCTGACTAAGATGGGGATATTGAACATCGTGAGCGCCATGGCGCCGGAAAGGATCGAGACGCCCCAGCCGCAGTACACGACAAAAAAGAGCGACCCGAACATGCCGACCACAATCGAGGGTAGGCTGGACAGCGTCTCAATCGCTGTCGAGGCTGCCGAGGTCACCCAATTCTCTGGCGCATATTCCACTAGGAAGATGGCTGCGCCCAACGAGATGGGAACTGAGATCACCAGGGTAACGAACAGCATATAGAACGAATCGAAGAGCTCGTAGGAGATGCCAGGGTTATCACGGTCAAGCGGCGAGTTGGTCAAAAACCCAGGAGTGAGCACCTCCGGGAGACCCTGCGCGAGAATGTAGATGACAAGTGCCGCCAACAGAGCCAAGACGAAGCCGACTATCACCGTCAGGAAGATGGTAGCGATGCGGTCTTGTTTGCGAATGCGCCGCGCGTGCTCATCGAGGTCGACGTCAAGGATCGCGACGCTCGGCTTTGCAGACGTGCTGGCAGCAGCAGCTGAGGTATCAGTCATTGCCCTTAGCCCCCTTTCTGCCGATCAAGTGGATGATGAGAATGAAGAGGAGCGACATGCCAAGCAAGAGCATGCCGAGCGACCAGAGGGCGTGGTATTGCACAGAGCCCGTCGTCGCATTGGCAAGTCCCGAGGTCAAGGCTGTCGTCAGTGTCGCCGCTGGGTCGAGAAGTGACGTCGGCATCGACTTCTCCACGTTGCCGATCACGAACTGCACTGCCAGCGTCTCGCCAAAGGCACGCGTCATGCCGAGGATGACCGCCGTCATTATCGATGGACGCGCGCTCTTCAATACCACATGCCACACGGTCTGCCAACGAGTACAGCCCAGCGCATAGGATCCCTCGCGGTAATCATTCGGCACAGCCGCCAACGCGTCAATGGACAGCGTTGTGACAGTGGGCAAAATCATCACGGCAAGTACTATGGCGCCTGACAAGATGCCGGCGCCCGTGCCAGCCGCCGATCCGAAGAGGGCGCGCATGCTCGAGTTGACGACATAAAGACCGATCAGGCCGTACACGACAGACGGAATGCCCACAAGGAGCTCAACGAGAGGCTGAAAGACGTGCCTGCCGAAGCCAGGTTGGACCTCAACTACATAGATCGCCGACCCCAGAGCAATGGGCAACGCGAACAGCGTGGAGAGCAAGGTCACTGAGAAAGAGCCGACAATCAAGGGGAGGGCACCAAACTGGCCTTCTTCGATGATCCAATGCGGACCTGTGATGAATGCCCCAAAATCGACACCATCAGAAAAAAAGGTTGTAAGCCCCTGCTGAAACACCATAAAGACAAGCGCTACCACAATAAGGGCGACAAGGGCGACGCATGTACCTGTGAGTCCAAGACCTACATGCTCCAGCTGCTGCTTAGGAAGCGTCTTGTGCGTCTTGCGGCTCTCGTGCGTCTTGGAAAGGCGTGCCTTGGAAACGGCTCCGCCCTCGGCTTTACCTTCCCCTTTTATAGAGAGTCGTGGCATGCGGTCTGGCAGCACATTTTCATATTGCGGGGCCTCACTCTGCTCTGCAGGCACTTGAGTTGCCTCTTCATCGTTTTTTTGTGTCATCGCAAACCTTTTTTGACCATTCAGGTACCTCTTGTGCGCGAAAGCCCCCTGTGCTCATCAGCTGCGCCCAACTGGCTATATCTATCTGGCTGTGTGCTGCCGTCTGTCTGCTGGCTGCATTCTTCTTGCACGACCAACTGCGTTTCGACGTTTGAGCCCAGCATGCTGTCTGCCTTTGCAAAGGCCTTGCCTTAGCAAAGCCATGACGAGGCGCCCAAAATAGGGCACCCCGCCGGATAAGAGAAGGATTAGCTCTTCGTAATGTTGCCGTCCATGTCCTTGGAGACTTTCATCTTCGAAACGGAGATAAAGCCATCCTTTTCGACGAGAGAACCTTGCACGTCATCAGAAAGCATATAATCAATGAAGGCCTGTGTCACATCGTTAGCATCTTTGGTGTACATGTGCTCATAAGCCCAAATATTGAAGTCTCCAGACTCAACGTTTTCATTAGTGGCAGCGACACCGTCGACGGGAAGCGCCTTGAACTTGCTGTCATCGTAATAAGAGAATGCAAGGTAAGAAATCGAATTCTCCGTCTGGTTAACCTTCTCGACGACAGTGCCGGAGGAGTCCTCCTCGGCGACCGGCTTGAAATCGTCAGGCACGGTAGCACCTTGAAGCACTGCCTGCTCAAACGTGGCCCGCGTGCCAGATCCAGCCTTACGGTTGATGACTTGGATGGCCCCTGAGGTCTTGGAGCCGGAGACTTGGCTCCAATCAGTGATGGCACCCGTAAAGATGCCCTTGAGGTCAGCCGTTGAGATATCATCGATGTCAACACCGCTGTTGACAATCGGGCCCATCCCGACGACAGCCACCTGGTTGTCGGTCAGCGCTGCTGCGTCAGAAGCCTCAAGCTTCTGCTCGGCGAAGATGTCGGAGCGGCCTATTTGAGCGGTGCCGTCCTTCACGTCGGAGAGACCTTGACCGGAGCCGCCTGCACCGATCGTAATTGTCACATCCTCGTGAGAGTCCATGAATGCGTTCGCGGCGTCTTCGACGAGAGTTTGGAACGATGTGGCGCCTGTGCAGTTAATCGAGCCTGAAAGCGTCGATGCGCTCGAGGATGATCCTTCCGCAGAGGAGCTGCTTGCCGAGCCAGATCCGCACGCCGCAAGGCCAAGGCCAGCTGCAACAACCGATGTCGCTCCCATAAGGTTTAAAAACTGTCGACGAGATACATTCTGTTTGATCATTGCTTCTTCCTCCAAAGGGACGTGGACGATCGATGCTGGCGGACCCGATTTTTCGACTGCGGCTGCCATGTCTTGGCGGCTTTGGCTTTCGGTATTGGTCGTCCGCTTTCTAAACGCATTCTATGGGCATCTTTAGGGAGGATTGTCTTCATCGCCAAGCCCTTACGAGCAGATAAAACTGCTTTACCGAGGCATTACATTTGTTACAAGATCATGTCATTACAGGGTTGGAAGGCTACCAGCGTGTGCCAGCACAAAATTGTGCTGCTACAAAATCGTGTCGTAGACATACTGTGCTATCTGCGCATTTCCCTCTTTGTTAGGATGGACGCCATCGGCAAACCATTCGGTGCGCCCTGAGGTCAAAGCGTCCAGATCGATGCAGGTGAGGCCATATTTCTCTGCAACGTCACGAACGCCTTGCTGCATCTGCGAAACAGCCGCGGCCGATACACCGCCTGCCCACGTGTCTGAGTAGATTGACGGCGGAACCATAAGCACCACGGTAGGCGCGGAGGTCATCGATTGATAGCTTTCCACAAATGTGCTCAGCGCCTCTTCATATGTGGTCTGATCCCAATATACCGAGGCGGCGTCGTCCGTACCGAGCATCAAGATAACCATGTTCGCACCACTTGCAAGCGAGTCTGCGTATTCTTGGGTGTCAACATAGGGATTCTTGCCATCAGAAAGCGCGCAGGCACCGTTGTACCCGTAGTTTTCAACCGTGCTGCTAAAGCCTCCGCCGCTTATGAGCGCTTGGAGCTGAGCAGGATAAGAATCCGTATCGCGCGTGTCATAGACTCCATATCCCCAGGTGATCGAATCCCCGACGCAAGCTATCTTCTCAGGTGCCTCGACGTTTTCCTCGTCCTGCGCAACAGTATCGCTCACAATAGCTGTCCCTTCTTCTTCGTCAGCGCTGCCATATGTATCCGAGCTGCTACTGCCACATGCGACTAGAGACAAGAGAAGAATCGCCATGAGAGTGGAGATCATAAGAGCTGCCGGTAGCGTCGTGAACTTGATAGGGCTTTTCATAGCTGCTTCTTTCGCTCCTTCTTGCGTTTTCCCATGTTTTGCTTGCGTCTTCTCCGTGTTCTTGCTGGTTTTTTCCTACGTTCTAACTGGCAAAAGGGCTCTGGTACGTGCGCCCGCCTTTTTCTTCCCCTTTTTTCCTTCCCTATCTTCCTTCTGCCTAGCTTAGGGCTTTTTGCAGGATCTCACACCTCTTAGGTGCTCTGGCTAGCCTACCCTCCGTCTTCCTTTAGGTGCCCTTTTCGAGTATTCAACTGTTTTTTCATAGCAGGCCACTGGATTGCCTCTTTTTTCTCCACCCTTCCCCTCCTTTTTCCTTTTTGCTCACCGTAGCTGTAGTTGTGCGTAAAGAAGAAACACGCTATGACGCACATCTAGTTCATTAAAATTAGTGTCAAGTCATATAGCAGGTCATATATTTTCTTCAACCTGTTTCTTCTGTAGATGTGCGCAGCTACATTGCGCACATCTACGCAGCAGCACGTATGTAATCCATGTGCTCAACGTGGTTGGTGCCCATATAGCTCCTGCAGCATGAGCGCGGCGATGTGGGGTTAGTGCAAGGTAGATCCAAAGGAGGAGAGCCCAGACACGGGACCGGCTCTGGTCGCAAGGCACGAGCGCCTAGATTACGACGTAGAGTGATGATTTTAGAACAGTCGTCGCCCCGGGCGAAAGAGAAAAGAATGAACCTGATGCTGCAAGAGGCGCTCGGCTTTGCTGACCGTCGGGTGTAGAAATCTAAACTGCTCTTCTATGGCCCATACCGTGTCATCGAAGACATCGTCGACAACTTGTCCGAACGTGAGCGAGAAGACTTGCACGCCATCGGCACGTAGTAGATTTGCGCGTTTTTGTGTCCAGTCATAGGCCTGTTTGTCCATGTGCTCTTCGTAGCTATCCCACTCGATGCAATTTTTGGAGTCAACAAACCCAACATCCTCTACCAGGTATTTCTTTCCGATTGCGCGTGACAGGCGCGAGTCCTTGAGATCGTACCTCCTATTGCATTCGAACTCGGGAAATCCGCGGCCCCCTAGCTGCGGCGGCAGCCCAAATTCTGTGGCGATAAAATTTTCAGGCGGCGATGCGACAAGGTCATGGGAAAAGGCGAGGGCCCGATTTAACCGGTTTGCCCAACGTCGGCCAGACATGTGAGTTAGGTAGCTTCGTATGGCTGCACGCGACGTAAGCGACTTACGTGTGCCGACCCTGTCCTTGCCATCCGGAGAGAGGTAGTACTGCCCGCACAGGAGGTTAACAACCTCCACTAGCTGGCAAACGCTGGGAAGAATTCCAGCCATCTCAAGCAGGCATTGCTCGGGAGATGCGATCCAAACACCGTGCGTAAGGCGGCAAAAAGTTCCGCAGGCAAAGCGTTCCGGAGAAATGCCGCCGGAAAAACGGCCGTCATTATTGTTCAGTCTTGCAGCCTGAGCGTGATATACGATTCCAGTGCTTTTTCGTCGGGCACTTCTTCTATGCACAAGCAGATGGAGTGGTCGCCTTGGAGTTGTGGAGGAGTTCCCATAGTCTTGCAGCCCTGCAGCAGCTAGCACGATACCTGCGGTGTGAGCGTCTTGAGCGTTTGCCGTTATATCGGATAGCTCTTGAGGAGCAAAAATCGGCAGCATTCTTTCGCCGGGACCTCTTGTTGCCCAGTATGCCAAAGCTGTAGTATGTGAAATTATGCATGTCATGCAGTAACGATAACAAATATAATAGTTTAAATCTATCTTGTCTTAAACTTGCTGATAACTTGTTTATATTGTTTAAATATAAGCATATCAATTAATCATATTTTGAATTTTTATATAATCTGGAGCCTCTTTTAAGGGACATGAGCTAGTGGGAAGCTTCTTATACGTGCTGCTGCGTAGATGTGCGCAATGTAGCTGCGCACATCTACAGAAGAAACAGGTTGAAGAAAATATATGACCTGCTATATGACTTGACACTAATTTTAATGAACTAGATGTGCGTCATAGCGTGTTTCTTCTTTACGCACAACTACAGCTGCAGTGAGCAAAGGTGAGCAAAGAGGAAAAAAGGAAGGGGAGGGTGGAGAAAAAAGGGAGAAAGGCGATATTCTCTAGCAGGGCCCACAACAGGAAAACAGATCAGATAGGTGACAAGCGGCAGATGAATAAAGTCAAATCAGAAGCAGACATGCTCGCGGCAGCACGGAGCTACGCTCGCGCACATCAAGAAGAAGAGCTCTCCTTGCTGCGCAATCTCGCAAAGATTCCAGCTCCCTCTGGCCATGAGGAGGGCCGCACGACATTTGTGGCGAACTGGCTACGCGCGCAGAGGACGGCACGCGGCGAAGCACCTTTGGTCGAAGTCACGCCGGAAAAAGACGTGCTGTGCTGGCTCGGCGCAGGACCAAAGGACCCGCGGCCACTCGCTATCTTCGCCGCCCATCTCGATATCGCCTTCGCCGACACGAAGGCGCTGCCTCTCACAGAAGACGAGTCGCGCCTCTATGCTCCCGGCATAGGAGACGACACCGGCAACCTTGCGGGGCTGCTCATGGCAACCAAGGAGCTGCTTGCCAATCCGCAGCTCCTTCCCCAACAGTTGCAGATACTTGTCGTCGCTGACTCATGTGAGGAGGGGCTGGGTAACCTCGCGGGGACCAAGGGGCTCTTTTCTCGGCTCAGCGGCTTGGGCAAGAAGATAGAGAGCTTCGTAACCTTTGACCTTTACCTGCCACAGTGCATCTCCATCGCAGTGGGCTCCCTGCGTTTTCGCATCTCCGTCATAACCCAGGGCGGCCACTCATACCATGACTTTGGCCGACCAAACGCCATCGAGACGCTATGTGGCCTCATAGAGACGCTTTACCACAGCTCGCCTGCACAGACGCTGCCCGCCCCCGTGACCTACAACGTCGGCAAGATCGAGGGGGGATCGGCGATAAACGCCATCGCCGCCAAAGCCAAGGCGCTCTTCGAATACCGTTCCACCTCAGAAGAGGCACTCAAGATAATGCGGACACAGCTCGAGGGGGTCGTGCGGGAAGAGCAAAAAAGGCCTGGTGTGCACATTGCGCTCTCAGACATCGGCGCACGCCCCGCCAGCGCCTCGACTTGCACGGCAACGCAGCGAGCCCTCAGCTCACGGGCTGCCCAGCTCATCTACGAGCTCAACAAAGAGAGTCCCGACCTTTCCCCTGCTTCAACCGACGCCAATGTCCCTCTATCACTTGGCATACCGGCGCTTTGCGTCGGGACTGTTCGTGGAGCGCTGCTTCACACCCGCAAGGAGTGGATAGACAAGAAGAGCCTCATCGATGGCCTGACTCTGATCTTCTGCCTCATGGCAAACATCGAGGCAGAAACAGAGACGAGCCAATAGCCGCAGCAGCGGTGCGACCGCCACATGACGCGGTCGTCACTTGTCGCGACCTCCGCAGCCGCTGCAGCAGCGTCACCGCAGCAGTGACGTAACCGCCACAATCACCGTTGCAGCGTCACCGCAGCAGTGATGCGACCTCAGCGACCAGGCGATCTGTGGGCACCTGCCTCTGCTCATGGGAGACCATGTCACGAACCGTCGCCACACCAGCCGCAACCTCGTCAGGGCCAAGCACCACACACACTCGCGCATGGTGACGATCAGCCTGCTTAAACTGGCTCTTCAGCGAACGCCCCTGGTAGTCCGCCTCCGTGCGAATGCCGGCCGAGCGCAGCGCCAACGTCACCCGAAAGGCCTCCTCGCGCAGTTCCGGCACCGTGTTGGCAACATAGGCGCAGACAGGCTCGTCGCCTGCAATGTCAACCTGGGCGTCAACCAAGGCAAGCATGATGCGTTCGAAGCCGACAGCAAAGCCTATGCCCGGCGTCGGGCGCCCGCCCTCGAGCTCCATCAAGCCATCGTAACGACCGCCGCCCCCTATGGCGCCGATATTTGCATCCCCGATGTACTCCACCTCGAAGACGGTCCTCGTGTAGTAGTCCAGGCCCCGCACGAGGGTCGGCTCCTCCACATAGGCCATGCCTGCCTCATTAAGGTATTTCTTCACCTGTTCGTAATGGGCGCGGCAAGCATCGCAGAGGTTGTCTGTGACCAACGGGGCGTCTTTCATGACCTCGCGACAGTGATCATTTTTGCAATCGAAGCTGCGCAGAGGATTGATGTCCGCGCGCTCAAGGCAGTCCTCGCACATCTCGTCGCGGTGGTCGAGGATGAACGCCCGCACCTTCTCACGATAAGCCGGGCGGCAAGCGGCATCTCCCATGGAATTGATCGAAAGGCGCAGCCGACTCGCGTCAAGGCCAAGGTTTTTGTAGAACTCCATCAGCATGATGATGCACTCGGCGTCGGAAGCAGGATCTGAGGCACCAAGCCATTCAACACCCACCTGGTGAAACTGGCGAAGGCGTCCCTTTTGGGGCCGCTCGCCGCGAAACATCGGTTCGGCGTACCACACCTTGACCGGAGATGCCCCTTGTGGCACGAAGCCATGCTCAACGGCCGCACGCACGACGCCAGCCGTTCCCTCAGGCCGCATGGCCATGCGCTGCTTAGGCTTGAGACGGTTCTCGTCGCCATCTTGAAAGAGTCTCTCAAGAAGCGCCCCAGAAAAAACACGGAACATCTCTTTGCGCACGACGTCAGTCGACTCCCCGATGCCATGGACGAAGGTCGCTATCTGCTCGATCGCCGGCGTCTCTATCATGTCGAAGCCATAGGTGCCAAAGAGCTTCCCTGCCACAGCGCACATGGCTTGCCAGCTGCGCATATAGTCGCCGTACAGATCTTCCGTGCCTTGAACCCTCTGTGCCATGCCTCCCCTTTCGCCTGCATACGCTTCGCCAGTATAGCCGACAAGAAAGGCGGTGGCCCTTAGAGAACCACCGCCTCAACTGATCGACATGCCTTAGTACTATGCCTTAGAAGAAAGCTAGCAGACCTTGTAGATCCAACCTTCTGGAGCTTCACGGTTACCTTGTTGGATATCAACCAACGTCTGGCGCAGCTCCTTCATGATTGGTCCTACCGTCGTGTAGCCGTTTTTGAAGATGATCTTCTTGCCGTCAGCATCAACCTCGCCAACCGGTGAGATCACAGCCGCAGTACCACACATACCCGCTTCGACAAACTGATCGATTTCGTCAAAACGCACAGGACGCTGCTCAACCTTAAGACCAAGGATGTTTTCAGCGACATATACCAAGCTACGGCGCGTGATGGATGGAAGAATCGAGTCGGTAAACGACTGCGGCACAACGAGTGTATTGTCATCTTTCACGAACAAAATATTCGCACCACCAGACTCTTCCACGTAGGTACGAGTCTGAGGGTCAAGGAACATATTGTCCGCGTAACCCTTAGAGTGTGCCTCAACACTTGGATACAGGCTCATGGCATAGTTCAGGCCGGCCTTGATGTTGCCTGTACCATGCGGTGCTGCGCGGTCAAACTTAGACACCTGCAGCTTGACAGGCTTCACGCCTCCCTTGTAATAAGGGCCCACAGGCGTGACAAGAATGCGGAACTGATACGCATCAGCAGGCTTCACACCGATGACTTCACCTGTCGCAAACATCAACGGGCGCACATACAGCGTCGCCCCACTTCCATACGGCGGAACCCATGCGGCGTTAGCTTTCACAACCTGCATAACCGCGTCAACGAAGCGATCCTCCGAGAAAGGAGGCATACAGATGCGCTCAGCAGAGTCATGCATGCGCTTTGCATTCATGTTAGGGCGGAAGCAGACGATGTCGCCATTTTTTTGTGTATATGCCTTAAGGCCCTCGAAAACCTCTTGGCAGTAGTGCAACAAACCTGCACATTCAGAGAGCGTAACGGTATGGTCGGTGGTTAGGCCGCCCTCATCCCAAGCGCCATCCGCATAATTGGAGACGTAGCTGTAGTCAGTAGGCTGATAGGCAAAGCCAAGGCTACCCCAATCGATATCTTTCTTCTCCATAAAAAGCTCCCCTCTTGTACATGAGACTACCGACGGAAAACGTCGTAGGCGATAGTGTAGTCCGTTACGAGAGATCTTATTAGACTTGAAACATACGTGACATCCTAAAGCAAAGATCAACCAAGAAACAGACATCTACTAGGAGACTTTGAGCGCTCAAAACGAGAAGTGCTCAAAGCTGTCAAGCTGCTCATCAGCAAGGCTTGTGTCAAGGGGTAAAGATGAACCACGATAGCCAAAGGTATAGATACCAGCGGCCCTAGCCGAGGCAATGCCTGTCGGCGAATCCTCGAAAACAACTGCATGGTTAGCACCTACATGGGCTAAGGCAAGAGCATACAGATACGGTGCAGGATCAGGTTTGTGATGGCCAGCCTCGTCCCCACAAACAAGCAGATCAAAACGGTCGGCCATTTCCAGTCTCTGTAGTGCCTCTTCAACTCTGTGACGTTGGGTAGTAGAAACTATAGCTCGTTTGACACCACGCTCATCCAAGTTATCAATGAGCTCAACAACGCCAGGAGATGGCTTCAGAGGCGCTTTAAAATAGATCCAGTCGCTTGATGGACGCCGATCAAAGTAGTCCTGAGCCGATACATTCATGCCATGACGTTTAAAAACTGCTGGTATTGATTCATGCCCTGTTGTCCCAGGTAACGTGCAGAGCTCCTCAGGCGTCGGAGCAATACCAAACGAAGCAAAAGCTTGACGGTCAAGCTCAATACCAAATGGCTCAGTATCAGACAAGGTTCCATCAAAATCAAAAAATACCCACTGTATATCTTGTGGCCGCTCTCTTCGTCTCATACGCCCCCTTACATGACCAGCACGACATTTCATGTCAAAAAGATAGACGCATCATAAGCAACCGTCAGTGTTTCTTTAAAAATACAGACTGAAGTATAGATTGAGATGCACGCTGAAGTAGGAACAGTTACTTCACAAGCTGACTTCGATAACCTATGAGCGCACTGCGCGCAAAAGACTCCATTGCGGAGGCAACATCAGTAGCAGATCCCTTAAAACCAGAATCAATCCACCGAGAAAAGATTGAGACAACGCCACCTGAAACAAAATCAATGGCATATCCGACTCTCTTGCTGCTAGCTCTTATATGAGAGTCAATCGTATCCGAACCGATCTTGTCACTTATGCAGACACGCATCTTCGAGAGGAACTCATCACGAACGCGAGAGCGCAACAGGCATCCGAATTCGCTAGTAGTATCTGAGGCCATCGCTCCTATCTGACAGAGTACCTCGCCAAGACGCTCGCTATCAAATATCACATCAGCAGAACCGACAGTGTCCTTAAGCGATGCAAGCGCAGAGCCTTCCATCTCCTCAACTACGGCATAAATGGAAGCATAGTGAGCAAGAAAGGTCTTTTTGTTAACCATAGCGGCGTGAGCAACATCGGAGACGCTAATAAGCGAGATATCCCGCTGTGTCATAAGGTGTGCTAAAGCAGATCGAATGGACCGTTTTGTTTTGATGACACGCATATCAATATGCGATGCAGAGCGAGCCATGGATGCCTCCTATCACGCCCGATCATAGTTGCAACCGTATATACGCAAACTATGCCCAACAAGCTTACACGTAACAATATTACTTCTGCTCTTGTAATTATTTCTATAATAGGAAATAATTCCTATTCGTTTCATATTTATCCATGTAACCCTCTTTACGTAACAAAGCAGCATTACTAGTTGGCATGTAATAAGGAGGCTAACAAATGAAGACGGTCGAACAAAGTCTCTCGTCTCGTTTTGCTGAACTTGCGCTCCCAGTACTTAGCGAAGCTCGTGTCCAAGAGATGGATAAATTCATACAGCATGGCACCACCACGACGCTCGATCATGTTGTAAGCGTCGCGTGGGAGGCTCTCGTACTAGCACGAAGATACCATATAAATTGTGATGAGCACGCACTTGTACGTGGCGCACTACTCCACGATTACTATCTCTATGACTGGCATGACCACACAAGCTGTCCTACTCGCTGGCATGGATTTGTTCACCCTAGTATTGCTTTACATAAGGCTGAATGTGACTTTGATCTCACTGGTTGTGAACGCGACCTTATTGCACACCACATGTGGCCACTTACACCTGTACCTCCTCATTATATTGAGGGTTGGCTTGTATGCTTGGCTGATAAGACTGTTTCTTTACGTGAGACGATAGGAGCAAAAATTTTCAGCACATCCAATAGCGAGGTACTCTCATGAGCAACGCTTTGGCAGCCGTTACAGTTGCGCGTCCCTTCCTTTGGATAAGTCTTTATGCCATTGGTGGCTGGTGTTGGGAGACAATCTATTGCTCACTTATTGCTCACAAGCTCGTACGCCGCGGATTTCTTTTTGGACCAGCATGTCCAATCTATGGTGCCGGTGCAATGCTTGTCTGGGTTACGCTTGGCTGGATTAAAGATTGGTACGTGATGTTTATCGCCGGTGCGACCATCGCCTCTGTAATGGAATACGCAACAGGGTGGATCCTCGAGCAGCTCTTTCATCAAAGATGGTGGAGCTACGAGAGCCTACCTTTAAACATACATGGTCGCATCTGTTTAGCAAGCGCCCTGCTTTTTGGTAGCTTTACCTTGCTTGTAAACCTTGGACTACAGCCTACCATCATCACTTTGTGCGATCAGCTTTCTGCCAATCAGCAAATACTACTTGCAACAGCCATTACAATAATTTTTTGTATTGATCTTGCAGCTTCGATAATAAAGCACTGCCTCGAAGCCAACAACGAGCGCGCGACGCGTCTCGTGCAGACCATTCGCCGTCAGAGTTCCTAAGTCTATAACCTCTTGTAGCCAAAAAGCCTGCACTGGCATAAGTGCCCTTGTCAATACAAATTTTTACCGGCATAAGTCTTGCCATCACGCGCGGCATTCACCCCCATACCCTTGTCAGCAAGCACATCCTCACCAGGTATGCCAAGATGGCGAGGTGTCGAGCCATTCGCAACGATAACAGCAGGTGCCCTATATGTATCAGACTCAGTTGTTACCTGCTTTATGTCCTCAGAAAGTAAAACAGAGGTGACGGATTCATGACGCAACTCAACGCCAGCATCAACAAGCTATGCAGCCTACCAGAACTTCTTGATCAACCGCCTTCCCTGCTATCTACTGCGAGAAGCTCCACGCAACGTGGAATCAAGATAGTAGCCATCACTGGAGAAACGCTTGCGAAAACACCATCTAACAACAGCGATATTGCAAAGCGTCGTGGTAGCTGAGATGGCCATGAGAAGCACGAGCTGATATTTTGCAGCCGAAAGTGGGTCTGCTCCCGCAAGCACCTGCCCTGTCATCATCCCTGGTATCTGGACCACTCCGGCCGCTGAAAGTGTAGCAAGCGTAGGGATCATACCTGCTCGCACTGCAGACATAATAGATGGACGAGCAGCCTCAAGCGGCGTCGCACCAAGCGAGATGAGCGCTAGTACCTCATCGGAGCGCGCGTCAAGACTTGAGAAAGTGCGGTCAAGTGCCACAGCCGACGAACTCATTGCATTGCCCAAGATCATTCCGAATATCCCCACCACCACACGCGCGTCATACCATAGCTCTGGTTTTACGATGAGTTCCACCACGAGAAAGACCATCGTAAACGAAGTGATTAGCAAGGAAACAAAGAGCTGCAAGGTAATACCTGAAGGGCAACTCTTGATTCGACCTCGCGCGATTTGTGTAGCATTAAGCACCATGATAAACATGATAAGAAGCACCATTTCCCAGCTCTGGTTGTCAAACACCCAGCCAAGTACAAAGCCCAACGCTATAAGCTGGACAAATGCACGCAGAGTCGAGATTGCTATGTCTTTTTCGAGGCCCATCGCGCTACGGTAGGAAACAAGACCTGCTACGAGCATGAATCCCGCCGCACACAAAAGCTCGATATTTCCAATCTCTGGAACACCACCCATCTCATAACTTCCTCTCAACGCTATCATCAGCCCCATCAGATCTCGCCGATGTAATATGACCTTCTGCCAAGTACACTCGACGCGTTGCAAACCCATCAGGTGGACGGTGACGAACACGTACAAAGGCTTGCCCTGCTTCTGCACATGAGCGGACATAAGCTCCAACAAGAGCAGCTGACTCATCATCTAGGGCTGCATCGACCTCATCGAGCAGAAGAAGAGGGGGCTTGAGCACCAACGCACGAAGGAGTGCTATTCGTGCAGCTTGGCCACCTGACAGACGCTTCGCATCACGGTCAAGCTCGACATCGCGTAAGCCAAGCGCATCAAGGCCAGCACGTAAAATATCATCTTCTGGAGCAGGAACTTTCTTGCGACAAGAAAACTTCCAAGGAATGAGAAGGTTATCAGACACACTACCGCCGATAAGCGTTGCCTTCTGTGGAACATACACCACACTCTGGCGCCAACTTCTCCCATCCATCTCTTGCTCATCACGGCCACATATAGACATGTGGCCCGAAGTCTTTGGTCGCAAGCGAGCCACTGTAAGCAGAAGTGTCGACTTGCCACAACCTGAGGGACCAACAAGATCGATGACCTCGCCGGAATATATGTCAAACGAAATAGCATCGATAATACGGAGTATGCGACCCTCATGAACGATGTCTATGACAAGATCCCTTACTGAAAGAACAGGCTCAACGCACTTTTTAGGTGATCTCGCCCCTTCTTCACAACTTTTCGTCATAGGTCACCCCTCCTCTCCGTATGCAAAATGCCATCAGTATACATCAGGAAGACCAGAAAAAGAGCATTTATTCAAGCTCAGCTGAACCGGTATAGAGCTGGTAATACTCGCCTTTTTGAGCAAGAAGTTCCTCATGGGTACCACGCTCGATGATCTTACCATGTTCAAGGACCATGATTGCATCTGCATTACGCACCGTCGAGAGCCGGTGAGCAATGACGAATACCGTGCGGCCTTCCATAAGATGGTCCATGCCACGTTCAATGAGCCACTCGGTGCGAGTGTCAATACTTGATGTAGCCTCATCGAGTATAAGCACTGGCGGATCTGCAACGGCAGCGCGAGCTATAGCTAGAAGTTGACGTTGACCTTGACTCAAATTAGCGCCATCTGAGTTGACAAAAGTGTCGTAGCCGTTGGGAAGTCTGCGTATGAATGAATCGGCATTAGCTATCTTTGCTGCTTTAACTACCTGATCATCGGTGGCGTCAAGTTTTCCGAAGCGAATATTGTCAGCGATCGTTCCTGTGAATAGATGCGTGTCCTGCAGCACGATCCCTAAAGAACGCCGCAAAGCCGCTTTGGAAATATCGCGTACGTCAATCCCGTCATAGGTAATGCAGCCAGCATCCACGTCATAGAAGCGATTAATGAGGTTAGTGATCGTAGTTTTCCCAGCACCAGTCGAGCCGACAAAGGCAATCTTTTGGCCCGGCTTTGCAAAGAGACTCAGATTCTTCAGAACTACCGTCTTTGGCTCATAACCAAAGCTCACATTGTGAAAGCGCACGTCTCCGGCCAATGGTATGTGCTGGCCGTCGCGCGTCTGCCAGGCCCAACCACTTGCGCCGCTCGCAGTCTTATCTGTGCCAATCTTATCGTCATGAACGAGAAGAGTCGTACCCTCGTCAAGCTCACTTTTAAGGCCCATCACATCAAAGACGCGTTCAGCACCAGCCAAGGCCGTCAAAAGGAAGGTCCCCAGCTGCGTGATTTGGTTGAAAGGCATTGCCGCTTGTCTCACAAAGACAAGATAACTTGCCAGACTTCCCACGTCTGTCTGTCCGGCAATCGCCAAAATAGCTCCCGTCACGGCAACAATGGCATAATTGGCATAGGTAAGACATACGGTAACGGGCACCATCGTAGCAGCATACGTCTGAGCAGTCGTTCCGGCCATGCGAAGATCTTCGTTGACAGACTTAAAGTCCGCGAGGTTACGCGACTCGCGATTGAACACCTTGACAACTTTCTGACCAGCTACCATTTCTTCCACATAGCCATCAAGCGTACCCAGTGTGTCTTGCTGAAGCGAGAAGAAGTGCTTGCTACGCGTCGAGGAAAAACGCACGTACAGCATGATCAGCACATCAAAGACAACTGTTATGAGCGTCAGACGCCAGTTGAGGACAAACAAAAGTACTAGCGTACCTACAGCCAAGATGACAGCTTGAACGAGGTTGGCAAAGCTGTTGTTGAGCGCCTCGGAGATAGTATCAACATCGTTGGTGAAGTAGCTCATCACATCACCACGGTTTGTTTGGTCAAAAAAACGTAGGGGAAGCGTTTCGATATGGGCGAGCAAATCGCGACGGATGTCAAAGACCACCTTTTGAGCAGCTATCACCATCGTCTGTGTGTATCCCATACATGACGCCACGCCAGCTGCATAGATAAGAGCTGTGATCTTTACACTGCGTAGAAAGCCTTCTATGTCACCAACGACCAAAGAGTTTACGATTGGCTTAATCATATAGGTACCGACAAGATTAGCCGCCCCACTTATCGTCACAAGCACGGCGACCACTAAAAGTGAGAGTTTCGCATGGCCGAGATATGAGAAAAATGACCTAAGTGTACGACGCAGATCTTTTGGTCGTTTTGGAGCACCTCCTCTAGGCATTCAGGTCGCCTCCTACCATGGCAGCAGAGGGGACCGACACAGGCGAGCCCGGCATACCCGACCCAATCTGGGATTCATAAAGCTCTTGGTAAATAGGATCATGTGCAAGCAGCTCAGCATGGGTGCCTGTCGCATGTACATGGCCGTTGTCAAGTATTACGATCTGGTCAGACTCCATAATGGAGTTGATACGCTGGGTAATGATAATCTTCGTAATTCCCGGAATACCAGCAAGTCTCCTGCGAATCTTTGCATCCGTTGTCATGTCAACTGCACTTGTCGAGTCGTCAAATATCAGCACCTTCGGATGCTTAAGGAGTGTACGAGCAATACATAGGCGCTGCTTCTGTCCACCTGAGACATTTACGCCGCCTTGACCCAAATCCCCATCGAGACCACCAATGCGATCAAGGAACTCATCTACGCAAGCAAGATGACAGGCTTGGAGAATCTCCTCGTCAGAAGCCTTCTCATTGCCCCATAGTAGGTTTTCCCTCACGGTGCCAGAAAACAGCATGTTGCTTTGAAGGACAATGCCAACTGCATCACGTAGCGCCACGAGATCGTACTTGCGCACATCGTGGCCACCCACAAGCACGGAACCTGAGGATACCTCATACAAGCGAGGAATGAGCTGCACCAAGGAGGTCTTACCGGAGCCGGTACCTCCGAGAATACCAATCGTTGAGCCCGGAGCAAAACTAAGAAAGATGTGCTCAAGCACGTCTTCGCGTGCAGAGCTACTATATTTGAAGCAGACGTCACGAAACTCAACAGAGCCTGATCTAACCGTCTTGAGCGCCCCAGGAACCGACTTAATTGAAGGCGTTTCGTCAAGTACTTCATTCACCCGTCGCACGCTGGTTAGGGCACGAGCAAGCAACAAAAACACATTTGAAATCATCATGAGTGAATTCATGATCTGCAAGACGTAGCTCATAAAGCCCGTCAACTCACCTACCTGGAGCGTTCCTACCAAGATCATCTGTCCACCAAAGTACAGTATGAGCACGCATGACGCGTACATCGAAAACTGAAATGCCGGCATGTTGAGAACCGCACAACGAAATGTCGTCGTGGCCGTAGAGGCAAGGTTATTGTTTACAACAGCAAATTTCTGTTCTATATACTCGCCACGCACATAAGCCTTGATAGCACGAATAGCCGTAAGGTTTTCCTGTATCGCATCATTTACCTGATCTGTCGCAGACTGCAAAAGCCAATAGAGTGGTCCGACATGCCGTATGATAAAGACGAGAGTCACTGCCAGAAGTGGCAAGACAACAAAAAAAACAATTGCCAGCTGAGCACTCATAAGTGATGCAAGAACAAGACCCATCACAAGCATCACAGGACCACGCACCATTGGCCTAATTCCTACTGTCACTGCGTTTTGGATCACCGTGACATCAGTTGTCATACGTGTGACAAGAGAAGAAACCTCGAAGTGGTCGAGGTTCGGAAAGGCATAGCGCTGAATCTGCGCATATTCCGCCTCGCGAAGGTTAGCTCCAAGGCCCATAGCTGCACGAGCCGCAAAACGCGCATAGCCTAACCCAAAAATCAACGCCAGGATGGCACATAATGCCATCTCTGCTCCCCGCACCAAAATGAAAGATATGTCTGCCCTTGCGATGCCAACGTCAATGATAGAGGCCATTAGAAAAGGAATGAAAAGCTCAAGTATCGATTCGCAGACGATAAGCACTGCAGCAAAAACGAGATCACGCTTATAGCTGCCAAAGCATCGAAAGAGAAATTTTACATCATTCATTGGCATCGGCTCGTTCCCTCGATACCAACGAACGTAAGTTCATCTGAACACGCTCAAGATAATTAGCAAGTAAATCCCTCTCCTCAGGTGCAAAACCATCGAGCATGGCAGCCTCCACCTCAGCACAGCGCTTATCCCATGCATCAATGGCGTCACGCCCACGATTAGTAAGCTCCATGAGCTTGGTACGGCGATCCGTAGCACGTGTGCAGACAATGAAGCCCTCACGCTCAAGTGAGTCCAGCATGCGGCAAACTGCAGAGGGATCTATTTCAAAAAATGCCGCAAGTTCGCGTTGCGTACAAAAGCCATGAGCGGCTATATACGAAAGAAGCTTTGGCTGTCCAGATCCCAAACCAAGACTTGCTGCAAATGGACGTAGGCAATCTCTTTGCGCATGAAATGCACGGTAAAGCTTCATATGAAAGTCACTGAGAGAGCGCCCCGATCCAACGGTACCCTCAGTTGAATTCGGCTCTTTTTGCCGCTTCAACTCACCCATGTGATACATCTCCTTGACATGTCAAATATTGACATGTCAATGATAAAGAGTCTCTATGTATTGTCAAGGAAAACTAATCATCCTTCTCACATCTGTATTATTCCTGTATTATTCATCTGTATTATTCATAAGATATACTTCAGCTAATAGGAAACTTTCTTAACCAGGAGCCACACGAAGTAGCCATCTACATACTATGATTTCAAGTTACTGAAATTACCTCATGCAAAGGGAATGTTTCAACTTTTTAAGAGGAGCCGATATTAGACTTTCTAGCGGCAGCCTCACTTGACTAGAATAGTTTAGTCTTATATCCAGAATGGACAGGAAAGCCAACCTCAGAGAGGACCTCGTGAGTCAGACCAAAAATAGCACGAAGCGAGGCGATACGAGGTCAATCCCCCTATTTTGCCGCGCGCAGACGCTAGCGTGGCTCAATCCAGGAGCCCAGTTCGTCTTCGGTTGGATAAAACTACTGCGAAAAAAAGACGAAAATATAGCCAAGCCCGCCCTAGACGCCTGCGCAGCTGCTCTAAAACATGAGCTCGACAAAGATGCCATCGTTGAACATATGTGGGGGACAAATATTGGCTTTTTTGCCCGAGCTGATAAGGTACATGACGAATATATCTGCGCCACTTTGCACGATGCACTTGCCAGTTTCACCGACAACTCCTACTACTTCAAAATAGGTCTTTATCTTGCTAAGCACCCCCAGTCAATAGGGCCGAACATGCTAGCTTTTGCAGGCCTTGCGATGCACCTCGCTACAGACGACAGGAGCACTTCTTTCAAATGGTATGATGAGGATTTTCTCGACACCTCAATCGCGCGAAAGACTTTCTATAGCTTTGTAAAGCGCTCAATCGAGCAAGGAAGCTTCATCATCCATTTTCAGCCAGTTTTTACATGCGGATCAAACAGTCAAGTCGCCACTGCCGAAGCACTCGTGCGTTGGAGACATCCATGCTACGGTGATCTACTGCCAAGCCTCTTTTTACCTATCTTAAGCCGCCTGCAGATGCTTGACCTGATCGACCTACATGTTTTGGAGCGTGTGGCCACTTTACAGGCAAGGCGCCAGGAATTTGACCTGCCTCTAGTGCCCATCTCGGTAAACATAGCTCGTGATGAGATGCTACTAAATACAAACTTTGCTGAACGTATGATACAAGTTGTAGACAGATATGGACTTGACCACTCCCTTGTACAGTTCGAACTACTTGAGGGCTACCCCTTCATGGATAACATATCCAACTACCCGCTTGGTACCGTAGCAAACCAGATAAAGCAATTGCATGAAGAGGGTTTTTCCATCCTCATTGACGATTATGGCTCTGGGGCCAGCAATATCAACACGCTCTGCACAATGCCCTTTGACATTCTCAAGCTTGATAAGCATCTCGTAGATAGATGCTGCGACGACAAGACTGTCGAACATGTGCTCCAGAGCTTGATTACCTGTGTGCATGAGTTAGGTCATAAGGTCATAGCAGAAGGAGTCGAGACCACTCGTCAGTTTAGTTCTATGAAAGACATAGGTTGTGAGCTCATCCAGGGATTTTATCTCTCAAGACCTTTGGATTTGAAAGATTTCGAGACACTGCTTGATACAAGCAACCAAGGACCCCGTTCCTTCAACAACATATAAGCACACTTGCCTAGAGCAAAAGATACAGAACCTCTTGTAAAAAGTGTCTTGAGGAGTGACCCGTTGGGATTTAAAAATTCCAAGGCGCTCGTCATCGACATGGGAACTGTCAAAGTTAGATGAGCAAGAAGAATAAGTTATTATGAATGAGTTTATATTTGCAAAATTTGCAAATCAATCCCGATAGGCAGGCAAGAAGGGATAGCAGCGTGATGGAAGTTCCTCATCTAACGAAGAGATCCTCCTGCGGTTTTACAATGATGGAGTTGCTAGGTGCTATCGCTGTGCTTGTTATCCTTATGGCAGTATCATTTCCTGCAATCGCATCCATAAAAACTTCCCTTGAGATGACACGTCTTGACGCTACCGCCAAGCAAATATACCTTGCAGCCCAGAAAAAAATGAGTTCGATGCAGTCAAACGGCACACTTGAGACTTTTACAACTAATACAAACAATACACAACAAACCGTATCAGCCGACAAAGCTATATACCCATACGACAATAATGTCAGCATCTACTATCTGCTTTCTAGTGATGATCTGGTAAAAAACAATTTGCTCTCAGAGGACTCCGCTGCAATCACGCGAAATCTCCCTGGCAGCTGGGTGATTGAGCTCTCCCCTAGCACCGGTGAAATCTACAGTGTTTTCTATTCCGAGAATACTGATGCATCAACCCTAAAAGATGAGGCATATAGCCTTACTGACAGAAACAGAACGACTCGCACGCCGGACCGCATAGGCTATTACTGTGGAGGACAACTACAAGAAGTTGGTTCACAACAAAATTCTGACTCTCTCGATAACCTATCAATTCAAATAGTGAATAGTGAGGAGCTTTATATACAGATCATTGGCAATGTTCTTCCTGCTGCCTATTTGAGCTCTGATTCATTTTCCATAACTATATCTATCACAGGAAAGAATAATAGTGGCAGCACCGCCACATGGACCAATACTTATGAAAAATCAAACTTAATTAAAGAAAATTCGTGGACACCCGACTCTACGGAACTTGATATCGTGTTAGACAGTATGAAATCAGGAGAGTCCTTCCAAGAAATAACTGATAATACAATTTTACCTGGATCTAATCTCACGGTTTCTATATCAATCTCATACGGAAATGATTCAAAACAGTATACTGAATCAAATATTAATAGCCTTTTTAAAAAATATGACGAATCTTCAGGAACTGTATATATAGGCTGCGTTAGGCACCTGAATAATCTTAGAAAAGAAATCAATACTTCCACTAATTACAATTGGAATCGTTATTCTACGATTAATTTCACGAATGATATTGACTTCATTCGTGAAGCTGGTAGTACCTGGTCAAACAACGAATGTGTCTCCATTCAAAGTTTAGACACGCCAGATCGCAATACTGGAGTAGCAAATAATCCTTTATCATATTTCAAACCAATAGTTTTTGATGGATTTGGAACCTGGACCTCAGGAGATACTATTAATGGCTTAATTACTGATGCTACAGGCACTACACGGCCTTGTAAAATCAGAAATTTTATAATTGGTAATAGTCAATCAACCATAGACAATACGGGGCTGTTTGGATCATTGTCATCCAATCCTCCATCAATCGAAAATATTAACCTTGTAAATACAAAGGTCTATGGAGCCAATGATACCGGGGCGCTTATAGGGTCAGTATCTGGTCCAGGATTAACTATTAAGAATTGTTCAGTAACAGTCGATACTTCTCAAGAGAATACTCATGCAGCTTATTCAAATATCTTGGGAGCCAATAATACAGGTGGCCTTATTGGAATGATCTCTTCTACATCTCCTGTAGCACTTGAGAGCTGCACTGCTTCCGTAAACGTCTCAGGAAGTTCAAACGTTGGTGGACTCATAGGATCTAATGGTGATCAGAACAACGCGGGCAGCAAGATTGTCGATTCTGGCGTTAGATCAACAAGCAGTTCGTACCTTACCGTCTCAGGGTCTTCCAATGTTGGCGGACTTATAGGCTATAGACACAGCGACACGATTACAGGATGCTATGCCGCTGCTCAAGTTATGCCCTCTAATATCGAAGATATATCTACATCGAATTTTGGTGGCTTCATCGGTTATGACAGTGGGTGGGGCGACATATCTAATTGCTATTCCTCTGGATCGGTAAAAGCATACAAGTACGTAGGAGGATTTGAAGGCTATAGTGCTAGTGGCAACATTAAAAACTGTTTCACAACAAGCGATGTTTATGCAGATAGCTATGTAGGTGGGTTCGCCGGTTTTGTTCCCCAGGTAAACCAATTAGATAGCGATATTTCTTATGGAGAAGTTCTCTCTTACGATGGTTCTCTTCCTTCCACATTAATTAATACTATTCACGGCTTTGTAGGGTCTTTTGGGAATACTTGGCAGCTGCCCAACAATTGCAAATATCTCTATGCAAATGGATACAACGATAACTTCGATGTGACTGCTCCTTATTTAATATCAGGCTCTGAATACAAAGACCTTCTCAGAAGTTCATCCTCAAAAAAGGCAACAAGCCACCCATATTCAACACGGCTGGAGGACCAACAGTTCCCATTTGCATTCGTAACTGACTCAAACGGTAACGCAATAGACTATTACGGAGACTGGCCAACTCAGTTATCCATCACATGGGAACGCGGAAATAATACTCAAATTTCAACTGAAGAGAGCTTGTACGGTGCAACTCCTATCGCTCCTTCTGGTATAAAACCCTCCCCCTCCCAAGTTGATTATTTGGATGAGAATACAAATACATATCACTTGTGGAATGGAACTTGGTCAGGTACCGGCAGTCCTATAACAGCAAACACGACGTTCACAGCTGTGTACACAAGTTTTGCCGCACCCCAAAGTATCCTTTCCTCTCTTTGGAGCACCATAACTAGCAGCATAAGCGGCGGAAAAACTACAGCTGCTGTTACTTCTATTAATAGCAGCGGAAATTCCTCATGGCTCGTATACATCAAAGCTGACGTATACGCATCAGAAAATGGAGATCAGAACGGTATTAGCGCAAGTGACTCTTCGAACTATGAAGGTAATTTCGTAGTCTATGCTGGACCTAAAGCCTCAACAGCTGGACGGACACTCTCTATCGTAGAGTATGATGTCGGTCGCGCCACAAAGGGAGAACCAGCTTATCGGAGGGGAACTATCGCATCAGTAGACAAGGGGAATGGATCTATTGTCTACGATCAATCAACTTTCAAGTCAGATGGAGACTGGTTTAGTGTTAGCCAGTAAGAATTCTCACTTATAAGTTTTTGCCATATTGAAGGGAGTGTGATGAAAGATAGACGCCACCAGAAACATATTTTCAGGAAGGCGCAGTAAAACAGGGGCGTCATTTCTCATTGCGCTACTTTTTATACTTATCTGTGCCATGGTGTCAGCTGTTATTGTGGGCCTCGCAAGTGCAAACGCTGAGCGCTCTAAGCAAGACACAACCGACGCGCAGTCATATATGACAGTTGTTTCAGCTCTAAGGTTTGCCTCGTCAGGGATATTTTCGTCTGAAAATTTGACATTTAACTATGCAAATCTATCGTCTCAACCAGCTGAAGACTCAAGCAAACTTGTTGAAAGCTGGATCCAACAACAAGCTTGGAATGTAGCTAAAGGAAATCCCGCCACTCCCCTTACAATCAAGATCTCAGCAGATAATTTTTCTGATGTAAGTATCACATATACAATGGACAGCACTTATAACATTGAGGTGATTGCCAGCCTTGATAACCAAGATTACGCTTTCACACCTACAGCTACAATTACCGCCACAAAAGACACGAGCAGCAGCACAGTGACCTGGACTCCCACAAAGTGGTCCAGCTCATCAGATTCTTAATAGGAGCGGCACATGCGAGTCATACATCCTATATCAGAAAAAACCGGTGAAACATTAGTCGAGACTCTCGCCGCTATTCTTATGTGTACATTAGCTGTACTCATGCTCACGACAGCTGTATTAACTGCGTCTCGTCTCAATCGAGCTGCAAGCGAACGAGATGCGAATATACTCACCCAACGTGAGGCCGCAGAACAATTCTCAGGCTTCTCAGGCACTGGTTCAAACACAATTACTATTACCGTTTCATCTAACGGTACTGAGAATACATACTCCAACATTCCAGTATATGGTGGCTCCGATGTTATGAGTTACGAGGTATCAGAGTGAAGCCTTGTATCAATATGCAACGCATTTTAAGGAGCAATAGTGGCTTTACGTTAGTAGAAATGCTCGCTGCTACTTTAGTGTTAGGACTCCTCACCTCAATGGTCGCCATGGGAGTCACGCTCGGCATGAAAGCTTATCAACGCTCCAGCTTCGAATCAGAAGCGCAGATATTGGCTAGCACTCTTGACGCATCCTTGTCAGATCCTCTACGTTTTTCTACAGCACAGGCAACAGATAACAATTCGTTTGCTTATCAGGTAACCTATCGCAACAACACTATCACGAATGTTCAGCTCACGACACATGAAGTACCAAGGGCAGATGGCAAAAAAGTTAATGTATTGGCCTT
>ENA-UOOK01001201-UOOK01001201.1-fermentation-metagenome-genome-assembly--contig:-NODE-1201-length-34485-cov-5.893436_pt1 | contig 34485 bp, 27 predicted proteins | sample MGYA00245777_ERZ724023 | MGnify/ENA primary metagenome ERZ724023 (study PRJEB28704, sample SAMN03018312) | fermentation metagenome | biome: anthropogenic terrestrial biome; feature: soil; material...
TATAGAGGCCGACCCCCACTACAAGCAGCCCGGTATGCCGCTTGATATGGCTTATGCAGATACCTATCCCCGCAACGAGAATGATGACGACCATTATACGCAGCCGGGTTTGCTGTTCCGCAAAGTTATGACTGATAGTGAAAGAAAGGCAACCATCAGCAACTTTGCCGGCTCTATGGCAGGAATAGCAGGTCCTAAAAGGGATGAGATTATTCAACGGCAATTGTCGCACTTCTACAAGGCAGACAAAGAGTTGGCAACAGAAGTAGCCAAGATACTGAAGTTTAATTTCAAAGCATAAAAGCACGGGTAGGTAGCCCGCAAAGCTTGATTATCGATAAGAAAAAGGAGGAAAACCAGCTTGGTTTTCCTCCTTAAACTTCTAGGTTAGGTTGGCTTATAGAAGCCTGTTATTGTGATTCAACACTTATATATGCTATTACTCCCAACCCGGATTCTGTTTAAGACCGTTATTCAGACTAATAACGGTTTTTGGGAAAGGAAGAAACTCATGTTTGCCTGGCTTGAAACCCATTTTAGCGCCATAAGCATTAGAGTAATAATCAGCCTCACTTTCATCTATCACAGCAGCGTGTTCAGTCCCTGTGCCTTCAGTCAAAGCGTCGCGAAGGTGAGCAACATAATTACCCTGATTTACAAGACTCTCTGTTTTCCCCCAACGTATCAGGTCAACAGTGCGTCCCCCCTCAAGCCACAATTCAAATTGTTTTTCTTTTTGAACATTAGCAATATTCAGTTCTGTAGAAACAGTTGCTGATCCGGCACGTTGCTGAACATCTTGAAGGCATTTCAGACCAAGACCACCTTCATCACTTCCAGACAAAGCACAAGCTTCTGCATACATAAGAAGAACTTCTGCGTAACGCATAAGGCTCAAGTTTCTGTCCCAAGATCCATCTATAGAATTAAGGTCACCTTGATCTTTGTGAACAACAATCTTCCAGCCGAAGAATCCTTCGTTCCCATAGATATAGCCAGCATTACCCCCAACACCACGTTTGGGGTCTACAGCTTTCTGGGCACGTGTTAAATTTTTAGGTTCTTTTCCTATTACGTTTCCTTCTGCATCTTTAATAGGAGTAAAATCGGATGCCCACTCATGATCATAAAGAATTTCATCATAAGTTTTAATCCAGGCTTTACGACGATATGAATCCATGCCATCATTAGCGATAAGATCTCTGGCAAATTTTCCGGTAGGATTAATCCATCCCCATCCGTTATTATTGATCTGACTATCATCTGTTGGACCATTAAAGTTTTCAAAACGCCAGTTGAAAGTCATGTGATCATTCCAGCCAACTCTAAATTTATGGTTGGGATTACTAATAACAGCAGGATCAACTACGATATTGAATTCAAAAACTGCTTCGCTAGTAGCTTTTCCATCAGCGTGCCCTATTGTAACCATTTTATCACCAGGTACTAAAGCATAACTACCAGAGCTTATTACTTCCTTTAGAGCAGTCTTAGCACCATTATAATCTCCCTTCCACAAAAGAGCTTTCCCTTTTATAGCGTAAGCAAATCCTTTAGTAATCTTAACGGCACCAGCCTTATCGTTTACTCCTTGACGTTCTGTCAGATCGGGAAGAGCAAGATCAATTTCATTAGCTACCCAGTCCATAACAGCACCTTGAGAATCGGCGTTTACAGGACGAGAAGCTCCTGTAAGAACTTCTTCTACTATAGGAGGAGTTCCCCAATAAATTCCTAGCATCAAGTGGTTGTAGGCTCTCATAACACGAGCTTCAGCGACGCATCGCTTCATAACAGGCGTAACAGTTCCTAGTTTCTCAGCAGTGAAATTAGTGATTACTAGGTTGCATTTATGAATGGAGCGATAAAAGGCTGTATATGCTTGCAAGGGAACCGGATTTTCGTTTGTATAACGAAACTGTTGATATTCTCTTTGCATAACACAGTCACCAACACCGGAACCAGCGAGATAAATATCATCAGCATTAAAATTTGTCAATCCGAAAAGTGGTCCATAGTTATACTCATTGTCGGACTTAGCGTAGTTCCTATGTGTGTCAAAATATACCCCAACCAATGCAGCTTCTGCATCTGCGTCTGTTTTATAGAAGTTATCAATGGGCAGAACACCCTTCTGGGGTATGTTAAGCTCATCTTCGTCACATCCAGTAAAAGCGAAGACGCTAAGACATAATAATAAAAAATATTTTTTCATATATTCAATTTTTTAGAATGAAAGGTTAAAACCAAAGACTACTTGTTTCGCTGTTGGGAATGTTCCAAAATCAATACCAAGTTGATTATGGTTATTTGCAGACGCAGCTTCAGGATCAAGACCTATATAGTCGGTGAATGTGAAAAAGTTTTCTAGAGACCCAAAAACTCTCAGATTGCTAATATGAATCCTGTTTGTAATACTGCTTGGAAGAGTGTAACCCAACTGTATTTGTTTAATTTTGAAATAAGAACCATCGAAAATAGTCAAGTCAGAGCTGAATGCAGCATTATCCCAATTAGGAATAGTTGGGAAATTATTTCCTGCGTTTTCATAGAACCATGAATAGGTATTAGTGTATGGGCGGTCTGTACGATATCCTTGTGGAAGAATTTCGTGACCGGTAGCCCCTGTTCCAAACACCAGGAAATCGAAATTTTTATATTCCAAATTGATAGTAATACCGTATGTCAATGTTGGAAGACCGCTTCCGATATTAGTCATATCATTTGAATCCCATACGCCGTCACCGTTAACGTCTTCGTAAACAGCAGCACCATTTTCATCCAACTCTTTAAACTTATAACCGCGGAAATACCAAAGAGGCTCACCTTCTTCACACCATGTCCTAATACCACTTCCCTGAAGACCAGGACCTTCCATGTGATCAGTAATAGGATCCAGATAAGTAAGCTCATTCTTAAGAGTAGCCATATTAGCGTTAACAGAGTAGGTTAATTCCCCTATTTTGTCTTTCCAGCCAAGCTCAAGCTCAATACCGCTATTTTCAACATTCCCGGCATTAATTGTAGTGGAACCTACACCTGTTTCAACCACAGGAGTAACACTTACTAATAATCCTTCAGTTTCCTTCTTGTACCAGTCAAAACCTAAAGACAGTTTTCCGTTAATGAAACGAGCGTCAAGACCAAGGTCAATCTGTTCTGACTCTTCCCAAGTCAACTCGGGGTTAGGCAAGCTGCCGCCCGGGACAGAACCATAGTAAAGAGTTGGGTCACCAGGGATGTACTGATACCAGTCACTATTTGAATTAATAACACCCGAGTAAGGATAATTAGTAAGAACGGCGACGTTACCATTGCGACCCCAAGATCCGCGCAGTTTCAAGAAAGAAAGAACGTTTTCACCGATATTATCTCTTATAAAAGACTCATTACTAATCGTCCATCCTGCTGATATTGAAGGAAAGTAACCCCAACGAGCCTCTTCCGAAAGTTTAGAAGAGTCAAAAGCATCAGCACGGAAGTTAGCCTGAAGGCTATATCGTTTATCATAGCTGTAGGTCAAACGGCCAAAGTAAGAAAGATTCTTAGAATCACTAATACCACCCCCGGGAACAACCTTAGCATCATCCTTCAGATAGTTAATAAAGCGGAAATTCGGTTCATAACCTTTAAGAATATCTTCACCTTCACTAAATACAGTAACATTATCAGAATGATAAGCTTCCCAAGACATACCGACCATAGCATTTAAGTCGTGTTTACCTGCAAGGGTAGTATTGTAGTTAATGAAATTTTCAAACTGATAATAGTAAGAGGTGTTTGCATCTGCACTCAGACGGTAGGTTGTTCTCCGAACAAATTCGTTAGCTTCATATGGAAATTCATAAGAATGTGCATTGCTTTGAGCCACACGATAACCAAAGCGTGAAGTATAAACCAATCCTTCGATCGGGTTAAAGTTCAAATAAGAAAGTCCGCGAAGGCTAATACCCTCATTAGAGGCATCAATAGCATCTCTTCTAATAAATGGGTTTGCAGATTGGGACTCTCCACTAATTGGAGATAATCTGTAGTATTTACCCTCTTCGTTCTTAATAACTGCAACACCAGCAGCAATAGCATCTCTTTGCCTTTGGGTTAATTCGGCGTCTGAATTAGCTATTGGCCCAAAAAGGGGGTCGGTGGTAATAGCCCCCAATAGAGCAGAGCCGTTATCACTTTGTTGAGAAACAGACTTGGTTTCCCATTTTTCCAGAGAGTTGTTTGAACCAACAGTAAGCCATGGTTTAATTTTGTAATCGCCGTTAATTTGCAAAGAAAGTCTCTTGTAAAGGTCCTTGTCTCCAGCAAATATACCATCGTTCTTAACATGATTAACTGCAGTAAAATAAGAGCCCTTATCATTTCCTCCCTGGAAACCAACAGTATGGCGAGAATTCCATGTGGGTTCAAATACTTCATCAGCCCAATCGATATCAGTGCCGGGAACATAACCGGCATTAGTTAATCTTTCATCATTAAGGAATCCACGCTTTTTACCATAGTCAATATATTGTGACGCATTCATAACTTCTAACTCGCCAGCAAGGCTACTAAGCTGCCATTGTGCGTTGTAAAATACATTTCCTTCCTTTGCTTTAGAACCGCTCTTAGTAGTAATGAGTACAACACCATTACCAGCCTGAGCGCCATAAATAGCAGCAGAAGCAGCATCTTTCAAAATTTCCATTGACTCGATCATCTCCGGGTCAAGGTATTGAATGTTGTCAACTTTTAGTCCATCAACAATCAACAAAGGACCGTTCTTGTCAGAGTTTGAAGACAAACCACGAACACGAATCTCTGCGCCTTTACCTGGAGCTCCAGAATTTGTAAAAACCTGAACACCGGCTGCCTTACCTTGAAGTGCAACAGCAGCATCAGAGGTAGAACGATTTTGCAGGTCTTCTGATCCTACTTTAACAACAGCTCCGGTAAGGTCACTCTTTCTCATTGTACCATAACCCACTACTACTATTTCATCCAGACTGATGTCGCTAGGTTGCAAAACAACAATAATGGAAGATCTTCCATCAATATTGATGTTCTGAGTAGCAAAGCCAATAAAATTAAAAGAAAGTGTTCCGTCTAAAGGGGCATCCAGTGAAAACTTTCCATTAATATCGGTTATTGTTCCGGTTGTAGTTCCTGTAAGAACCACATTAACACCAGGCAATGGATCGCCGGTATTGTCGGTAACAGTACCAGTAACTAATGCATTTTGCGCAAAGGCAGCAAAATGAATCGAAAAAAAGAGAAACACCAATAAGAAGGCTTCCCTTTTGATACTCATCACTTTTTTTTTCATAGAAAACAGATTTAAGTGTAAAAAATTGAATTAATAGTGAAAATTAGAGATTGATTTATGACCATTATGTTCTGTTCTGCTTAAATATTCAAAAAAATTTCAATTATATCCACCTCCTCAACCATTCTTTGCGTTGTCAAAACTACAATACTTTAAAGTAGAATCCAAAATTTTTGTCAACATTTTCCACATATTTACACTCTTTTTAACATTTGATTAATATTCTGTTACCCGTGCCGAAGGGCATTAGATTTATTAAGCCCTTATTTCCTGTTAATTACGAGAGGTTTTGGCAATCGGGCATTTATCTCAGGTCCTTTAAACCAAAAGAATCATAAATACTTTATTAACAAAACAGCAGAGAATCCGCTAAAAATTTGAATATTTTTTGCTTCACAACACAAAAAAATCTCTTGTTAGAAAATAAGCTATTTAGTACTGCTATTCCCTTAAGTACTTTGTTTCCTAAGCAAAAAAGCATTTTTATGCAAAAAAACTTCGCTAATACAAAACGAATATTGAGACAAATTCTTCAGCGCAATATGTAAAATATTGTTAATTTCAAGACTTCGCGATTATAATTCCAATTCTGTTAATAATATTTCAATCAGCACAGAACACTATAAAGAATAAATTCTTTAATTAAATCTTTAACATTACTGCAAATTGCCCACTAAGTTTACTAAAAAGCTGTAATGAAGCGTGCTCTAGCACAAGCAAAGCCCTTGAAGCCTCATAGGCTCACGATTTCGACTATATAGAATAGAACATACCAAAAATACAAAATCCTATCACTTTCTGCCTAAAACGTACAATCCAAAGGGAAGTCTCAGCTATTATCACCTTAGGGAGTGGATCTTCCTTGCTAAAAAAGCAAAAGAGGCTGCCCGCAGGGGCAACCTCTTTTGCTAATATAAACGGGAGTAGATTTACTCAACCATTTTAGTTCTTACTCTATAAACCTCATCAGTAATAATCTGCATTTGACTTTGAGTAATTGCTCCTTCCTCGATAGAATTATAGGTTTGATGCAATAGGCTCAGATCGCTTAATGTTTCTGCAATGGCGGGATTGTCCTTTACCACCGACATCAACTCTACCAGAGTATTAAGAGATGCTTTTTGGTCCATAACAATTTTGACCATCTCCTTATTTTGAAAAGTATCTTCAGTGATGTGAGTAACTATATACAGGGCTTCAACCCAGCTTCCTGCTAAGACAAGCATTGATACAGAGCCGCGATCGGCCTGATTGAGGAACTCGTAGGTGTCGTAGAAAGTGTTAGTAATGATTGATACAAGAGAGTCCTTATTATCCTGGTTTGCCTCGATCTGATCAATAATATCTTCACCGACGGCCCCGGATATATTCAAGGCATCAACCAGCTTTTTGGACACATCCATATAATCAATTGTAGCCTGTTTTTGATTATAGGTACTGGCATAACTCAAATCGGCTCCATATATTCCGAGGTTTATCGCCTTTGATTTCTCAGTAAGGTAACGCTCCACATTCGACAAGGGATTAGAGAGGGTAAGTATGTAGGCAGCGCCGATACGATTGAGCATCTCAGTAGCTTCAAAAGCCGTGGGCAAGGGATACACAAATTCGCGTACGCTTTCTTCAACGTTTGCCTTCTCAAGTTTTTCACCGCTCTGTTCATTATTACCGGAGGGTTTGCGGTTCATATTACAAGCTGAAACAAGCAAGACTACCGCGCTTAGTATAATAGCAATCTTGGGATTAAAGAGTAGTTTCATAATAGTATTGTTTTTTGTTTGTACAAATATAAAGGATAATTCATCAAAAAGTGCAGCCTATTGCTAATTTTGCAGTTTCTTAATCTCTAAGGAAATGAGAAACTCCACAAAGGGGATTTTGTTAGCACTCAATACTGCAATTCTCTGGGCTCTTCTGGCCATTGCGCTAAAGGTAGCACTTAACCACATTGACTCCTACACAATAGTATGGTGGCGATTCACGGTGTCATTTTTGGTTCTGGCTGTCTATATGATGATAAAGAAGAGGCGCTCTCTTGCCATATTGCGGCGTCCTCCGTGGCTACTGCTCCTGGCAGCCTTCCTGCTGGGTATCAATTTCATCGGTTATCAACAGGGGGTTAACTATGCCGGTCCCACTGTGGCACAAATCATAATACAGCTTGGGCCTGTGTTGCTGGCATTCACCGGTTTTGTTTTCTTCAAAGAACCTGTAAATACCACGCGTATCATAGGCTTTTTACTTACAGCTGTAGGTTTTATAGTGTTTTACTACAATCAGTTGGAATCTTTGCCTTCTAAGACAGAAATGCAGACCGGGGTTGTTTGGCTGATTGTAGGAGCGCTAACATGGACCGGATATGCTATAATAAATAAGATTTTTGTAAAAAAGCTTGAGCCCATGCAAATCAATCTTATCCTCTATGCTGTGCCCACATTGATGTACTTGCCATTGGCCGACTTTAGCGCCCTGTTTCAGCCCCACTCTGTGGTTGTATGGCTTCTTTTCCTATTTGTCGCTTTCAACACTCTAAGTGCTTACGGCACGCTGTCGCTCGCCTTGAAGTATGCAGAAGCCAATAAAATCAGTATTATTATTACCCTTAACCCAATAATAACAGTAATACTCCTGGAGCTAATGCTTTGGACTAATATAAAATGGTTCGAGATAACTCCGATGGTGCCTTTGGCCTACGTCGGGGCAGCTATTGTTTTGATAGGAGCTGTAATGGCAGTGGGAGCTGTTAAGAAGCGAACTAATAAGGAAAACGTAAGTCCTTTAAAAGTATCTGAATAGAGCTTTTGCCGTTGAAAACATTCTCTTCTATTGAATACACTATATCGAAGGGCTCGCCGCTCTTGACCATGGCAGCATGTTCTTTCATTGAGAAACCTATGCCCCTGATTATCGAACCTGAACATTCTTCAATCAATTCCACCTTAAGATGATCCTGATCGCGCCCCACAAGTTTGCTTGTTCCGTAATCCATGACCCTGCGTGTTACAAAGAGAGGTTTATGATTACCCGGACCAAAAGGGGCAAACTGCTTCAAAATTCTCAAGACCTTCGCATTAATATCCTTTAGCTTAATTTCGGCATCAATTTCTATTCGCGGGATAAGTTGTTCGGGAAGTATATGATTGCTAACCCACTCTTCAAAGCGACGGGCAAACAAGGGCACCTTATCCACCTCCAGGGTTAGTCCGGCGGCATAGATATGTCCTCCAAAACTTAAAAGCAGGTCGCTGCAGGATTCTACAGCACTGTACAAATCGAAACCATCAACAGAGCGTGCTGAGCCTGTAGCCAGGCCCTGACTCTCGGTCAAAATCACAGTGGGGCGATAGTAACTGTCTGTAAGACGCGAAGCTACAATCCCAATTACACCTTTGTGCCAGTCGGGTTTAAACAGCACAGTGCTTTTTCTATCCTTCTGCGAGGGGTCCTTGTCTAATATCTCAAGAGCCTCAAGAGTGGTCTGCCTGTCAAGATCCTTACGGATTTCATTATGATCATTAATATTATTACTCATGCTTTTGGCAAGAGATTCCTCCCCGCTAATCAGCAGCTCTACTGCTTCGCGTCCCGACTCAATGCGACCGGCAGCGTTGATGCGAGGGCCTATCTTAAATACAATATCGCTCATCACCATCTCCTTGCCTTCCATATTGGCAATGCGGATAATGCTCTGCAGGCCGGTTCGGGGCTCCTTGTTGAGTTGCTGCAATCCAAAAGAGGCCATAATCCTGTTCTCGCCCGTGACCGGAACAATATCAGAAGCAATGCTAACCGCAACAAGGTCAAGATATTTGTATAATGGCTCTAAGGGAAAGCCATGATGCAGGCAAAAGGCCTGCATAAACTTAAACCCTACGCCGCAGCCCGATAAGTCCTTGTAAGGATATAAATCATCAGCCCGCTTTGGATCGAGGCAGGCGTAGGCTTCGGGAAGCTCTTCGCCGGGAGTATGGTGGTCGCAAACGATAAAATCAATGCCAAACTTTTTGGCATATTTCACTTTGTTAACGGCCTTAATACCGCAATCAAGCGAAATAATCAAACGGCAACCGTAATCGGCAGCCGTCTCAATGCCCAAAGCCGACACGCCATATCCCTCCTTATATCTGTCAGGAATATAAAACTCCAGATTCTGATAATAACGCCTGAGAAAAGAGTAAACCAGGGCAACCGAAGTCGTACCGTCAACATCGTAATCGCCGTAAATCATAATCTTCTCACCGTTACGCATAGCCGCTGCCAGCCTGTTCACGGCAATATCCATATCCTTCATCAGGAAGGGATCGTGAAGCTCATCCAGCGAGGGGCGAAAAAATTGTTTTGCCGACGAGAAATCATCAATACCTCTCTGGACAAGAAGATTGCAGAGATTTTTATCTAAATTAAGAGCTTCTGCCAACGTTTCTATCAACTCATTATCGGCAGAAGCTTTTATAGTCCAACGTTTCTCCATGAATAGCGAAAGCCTCCAGATTTTAGTTCTCCAAAGATAGCTAAATTGCAGCGGATACAACAATCGGGCTAATACGACTTATATTTTATGCTTAATAAAGGTTCCACTTTCTAATTCGCTAAACGCTTCATCAAGCTCGTCTCTGGTATTCATAACAATTGGGCCGCCCCATGCGACCGGCTCCCGCAAGGGCTTGGCTGCAAGCAATACAAATCTGGCGCCCCGCTCGCCTGAACGAACTTCAAGCACATCGTTTGTTTTGTTGTTCTTATCTGATGAAGTAAATAAAACGGCACAGGATTTATTTTCAAACTGAGAAAAGTCCTCATCAACGGCCAAAGTTCCGTCGAGTAGATAAATAAAGAGAGTTTCGTCATTGGGCGTTTCAGAATATGACCAGCTACTGTCGGCTGCCAGATCCACGTCCAGATATTTGACTTTAACGTATTTGCCTTCAAAAACACCCTTGCTGCCCTTATAGTTGTCGGCAATAATTCTCACAACAGCGTTTTCTTCTTCAACAAGGGTAACCTTGTCCTGAGTAATATCACCATAGGCCGGCATGGTCATTTTATCCTTTGCAGGCAAATTTACCCACAACTGACAGCCAAGCATTAGCTCAGCTTCTTTAGGCATTTCCTGATGTATAATGCCCGAACCTGCTGTCATCCACTGACACTCCAAATCACGAATAACTCCTGAATTTCCGAGACTATCGCCATGTTCAATCTTGCCCTTTACTAAATAGGTTATAGTTTCTATACCTCTGTGAGGATGCCAGGGGAAACCTTTAAGGTAGTCTTTCGGATTCGATGAATCAAAACCGTCAAGCATTAAAAATGGATCAAAATCAGCAATATTGTTTGTTCCCAATACCCGCCGCAAATGCACACCTGCACCATCAATGGCATGCTGACCCCTGATAATTTGAGTTGCTTTTCTTTTATTCATAAGAGTAGTCTTTAATTTCAGATACTTATTCAAAGATGTCCGGTAAACATTTCAATACAACTTAGCTTATGGATTTCTCGCTTCGCTCGAAATGACAATCAGACATTCTGAGCTTTGCGAGGAATCTAATCGCTTTTATCGGACAACAGTGAAACTTTATCAAAGATACGATTTGCAAAGAGTCTTTAACCCTTATTTGGCAAAAAGATAAGCGCAAAAGGGCTATGAGTTATAAGTTATGGGTTAAGAGTTATGATTGATGAGTTATGAGTAAAATCTGGTCTGCACGACTGAAGGCTAGGTAAGCTTAAAGGCTTCTGCCAGTTTTTGATGCAGCAAGATTTTTATTGCTTCCATGTCTTGCTTAGCGCCAAGCTCTTGCTGCAGCGAGGTAACGCCCTTGTCGATAAAGCCACAAGGATTGATATGACGGAAATAGCTCAGGTCGGTATTTATATTAAGAGCAAAACCGTGCATAGACACAAAACGACTTGCCCTGACACCTATGGCACATATCTTTCTGGCCTTACCGGCTTTGTCGGAGTCGAGCCATACGCCGGTAGCTCCATCCAGACGCGAAGCACTTACGCCATATTCGGCCAGGGTAGTTATAATAGCCTCTTCCAGAAGGTGGATATAATCCTTAATACCCAGCCCTAAGGATTCAAGATCCAGGATGGGATAACCCACAATTTGTCCGGGACCATGATAGGTGATGTCGCCGCCACGATTAATCTTATAGAATTTAGCATCAATCTGCTTAAGCAAGGACTCAGGGATAAGCAGGTTGGACTCTTGCCCGCTTCTGCCAAGGGTAAAGACATGCGGATGCTCGCAAAACAAAAGATGATTAACAATCTTTTCTTTATTATCGGGGTTCTCACGATTATGTAACTTAAGACTGACAATTTCATCGAAGAGCTGCTCCTGCAAATCCCAGGCTTCTTTATAGTCGATTACTCCCAGGTCACGAAAATCAGAATATATTTCCATCATATTTTCAAGGCATTAATATGACGTTCGGCATGGTAGGAGGATCGTACAAGCGGTCCGCTCTCCACATATTTAAAGCCCATTTTCAGGCCTTCCTCCTTATAGAATCTGAACTGAGCAGGCTTTACATACTCCTGAACTTCAAGGTGCTTTGGCGAAGGCTGCAAATACTGGCCTATGGTCAATACACTAACTCCGACAGCCGCTAAATCCTTCATAGTTTCGAGCACCTCATCTTCCTGCTCGCCAAGGCCAAGCATTATACCGCTCTTGGCGACAAGACCTGACTCTGCTATATATTTGAGTACATCAAGACTAAGGCTATATTTAGCCCGCGAGCGTATCCTGGGCGTAAGGCGGCTTACAGTCTCAACATTATGGCTGATAACTTCCGGCTTGGCATCTATTATCATCTGAACCAGATTTGTCATACCCTGGAAATCCGGAATCAGAACTTCCATAGTGATGCCCGGATTCAACTCTTTCACCTTTCTGATGGTTTCAACCCATATTCCGGCACCGCCATCGGGCAAGTCGTCGCGGTCAACCGAAGTGATAACAGCATGACGTAAGTTCATGATTTTTATGGAACGAGCGATACGAACCGGTTCTTTAAAATCGACAGCTTCAGGTTTGCCCGTCTTAACGTTACAAAATTTACAGGCTCTTGTGCAGATATCACCAAGAATCATAAAAGTAGCAGTGCCTGCGCCCCAACATTCGGCAGCATTCGGGCACTTTCCACTTGTGCATATTGTATGAAGTTTATGATCGCGGATGGTTTTGTTCATCCAGCTGTATTCGCTTGTATTGGGTAGCTTAATCTTAAGCCAGTCGGGCTTTGAAACGCGCTTTTTTACATTTTCCATACTTTATTGAGCTTATATTTAAGTCTGCTCCCCTGCACAAAAATAGGACAATCAAGCTAAGTAAGGAGCATAATAGTTAACTTTCTTTATTAATAAATCAAGTAGAAATGAATAACGTCCGGGACTGCTAATTGTTTAGAGAGCTTAAGTCCTGACAAAATAGGCTCTTCCTTTTTAATTTGAATAATTTGAGCTTATCTTTGCGGAATTTACAGCATTTTTAAACGACATAACATGGATCATCTCGAACTGAGCGAACAGGAACTGATTCGACGCGAAAGCCTTAAGGAGCTTAGCAAGTTGGGTATTAACGCCTATCCGGCCGACCTTTATCCTGTATCACATTACGCCGCTGATATTCTAGAAAATTTTGAGGCTAACGAAGATAAGCATCAAGAGGTATGCCTTGCAGGACGTATTATGGGCAGGCGTATCATGGGCAGCGCTTCCTTCGCCGAAATAAAAGATTCTACGGGTCGGATTCAGCTCTATATAAAACGGGATGATATTTGTCCGGATGAGGATAAGACGCTGTATAACACTGTATTTAAACGCTTGCTCGATATAGGTGATATCATTGGAGTTAAAGGCTTTGTGTTTGTCACACAAACCGGGGAAACTTCAGTACATGTAAAGGAGCTTACTATTTTGGCTAAATCGCTCAGACCACTTCCCGTGGTTAAAGAGAAGGACGGCCGCACCTTTGATGCCTTTACCGATCCCGAGCAGAGATATCGCCAGCGTTACGTCGATTTGATAGTCAACGACCACGTGATGGATACCTTCATTAAAAGGACGCAGATAGTAAACACTATGCGTAATTTCTTTAATGAGAAAGGTTACCTCGAAGTAGAGACACCGATACTTCAAGCCATCCCCGGCGGAGCTGCTGCCCGCCCCTTTATCACTCATCACAATGCTCTCAACATTCCCTTGTATCTGCGTATTGCAAACGAGCTATATCTGAAACGCCTGATAGTTGGCGGTTTCGATGGCGTATATGAGTTTGCCAAAGATTTCCGTAACGAAGGAATGGACAGGACACACAATCCTGAATTTACAGTGATGGAGATATATGTTGCCTACAAAGATTATAAGTGGATGATGGAGTTCACCGAGGAAATGGTTGAGCGCGTGGCTCTTGAACTGCATGGAACAACCGTGGTGCAGGTGGGCGACAAGACCATTGACTTTAAGCGACCCTATAAGCGGGTTACCATGCTTGGGGCAATTAAGGAGCACACCGGAATTGATATTAGCGGGATGAATGAAGAGCAACTGCACGCGGTATGCAAAAAGCTTGGCATAGAGACCGACCCTTCGATGGGCAAGGGCAAACTAATCGACGAGATATTTGGCGAAAAATGTGAAGCCAACTATATACAGCCAACCTTTATTACAGATTACCCTATCGAGATGTCACCTCTCTGCAAGAAGCACCGCGATAATCCGGAGCTTACAGAGCGCTTTGAGCTGATGGTCAACGGAAAGGAGCTGGCCAATGCTTACAGCGAGCTGAATGACCCCATAGACCAGCTGGAGCGCTTTCAGGAGCAGATGAAACTTTCAGAAAAGGGTGATGATGAAGCTATGTTTATAGACCGCGACTTTGTACGAGCCCTCGAATATGGCATGCCTCCCACCTCGGGTATGGGCATCGGTATCGACCGTCTCACAATGCTTATGACCAACCAGCAGTCGATTCAGGAAGTCCTGTTTTTCCCCCAGATGAAGCCGGAAAAAAGGGTAGAGAAAGATCCTGATGAGAGCTTTACTAAAATTGGCATACCCCTGGAATGGGTGCCGGTGGTGCGCAAAGCCGGTTACCAGAGAGTAAAAGACCTGCTGGATGTCGAAAACACGAATAAACTGCATCAGGATTTGTGCGGCATCAACAAAAAGAATAAATTAGGTCTGCCCAATCCTTCTAAGGAAGATGTAGCCGGGTGGATCAACCAATAGTCTAAAAGGCTTATCAGAAAACTAACAAGCATGGACGTAACAACGTCAAAAATCGGGATTGTAGGAAGTGGCAGCTGGGCAACAGCCATTGCAAAAATGGTGTTGATTAACTCAGACTCCATCAATTGGTATTTCCGAAATGCCGATTATATCGAGACCTTTAAGAAGATTAAACATAATCCCAACTACCTCACCTCGGTCGCCTTTGATACAGATAAAATCTGCTTTACAACAGATATCAATGAAATGGTTGAGCTTTCAGATATACTGATTTTCGCTAACCCCTCAGCCTTTTTAAAAGATACCCTTAGCAAGCTAACTGTTCCTCTGACGGGTAAATTTATTGTTTCGGCAATTAAAGGACTGGTGCCCGATGATAATCTTGTTATAGGCAGCTATTTTCATAAAGTCCATTCTGTTCCCCTCGATCAGGTCGCGGTTATTTCCGGCCCTTGTCATGCCGAAGAAGTAGCTTTAGAGCGTCTCTCCTACCTTACCATTGCCTGTCAGGATATAAAACAGGGGCGCGAATTTGCAAACCGCTTGCAGTGCAGCTTTATTAAAACCGTTGTAAGTGACGATATCTATGGCACGGAATACTCAGCCGTGATAAAAAATATTATGGCTGTAGCCTCAGGTATCTGTCACGGACTGGGCTATGGAGACAATTTTCAGGCCGTACTGATTTCCAATGCCATACAGGAGATTAAACGTTTTGTGGATACTGTACACCCGATTCCCCGTGATATAAAAAGCTCAGCCTATTTGGGTGATTTGCTGGTTACCTGCTACTCTCAGTTCAGCCGCAACCGCACCTTTGGCACCATGATAGGGAAAGGATATTCGGTAAAAAGTGCCCAGATGGAAATGCTGATGATAGCCGAAGGATATTATGCAGCTAAGAGCATCAAAGATATCAACGACAAATACAGTGTTAATATGCCCATAACCGATGCCGTTTATAATATTCTTTATGAGCGCATTTCACCGGCAATTGAAATAAGACTGCTGACAGAGGAACTAAGGTAAAAAAACCAATCAATTCCAAGCATCACTTATATACAGGCCTATGAATTTCAACGTCCTCGGGTAACAACTCCACTATCTCTCCATCCTTGGAAATAATAATCGGAGTTTTCTTGTACTTTTTAAAAGCAAGCATCTATTTGTAAGCTTCTTCAAGTCCTATTTTTATTTTTTCAAAATTATCCATTGCGCCCTGAAATAATTGATGTCCGGTAAACATTTCAAAACCACTTGCTTATAGATTTCTCGCTTCGCTCGAAATGACAATCAGACATTTAGCTTGTTGGAGGAACCTTTAAACCCCCAATGGCGATGTCATTCCGAGCTTTGCGAGGAATCTAATCACTTTTACCGGACAACAACACCCTGAAATAATATATATTCATTTCAATATAGCCATAATCGAGTCATAGCTAAAAGAGATTCCCATACCACTTAAGCACATATTCTAAAACTAGTAAAAACTTAAAAAGGAATCTCTTATCTTTGCTTATTAATATTTATCACTTAATGCCCTGAAGCAAGACCTAACTCCGTATCTAACATTTGACTAAGTATATTCAAACAAAAAATAATAAATAATATGCAAAAAATAAGCATTGACTTCAGCAAAACCAAAGGTTTTATTGCCGATGGAGCTGTTAAACAACTCGAAAAGGAAGTTCTGAGTGCTCAACAAAAACTTCACGACAAGAGTGGTGCCGGCAGTGATTTCCTGGGATGGTTAAACCTTCCCTCTTCTATTACCAGAGAAGAGCTCAACACGATAAAGGCTAGCGCCACTAGGCTTAGCAAGCAGTCGGAGATAGTGGTGGTTGTAGGTATCGGAGGCAGCTATCTTGGCGCCAGGGCAGTAATTGATGCACTTTCCAACTCCTTCGACCATCTCCAAAAGAAGCGCAATTCACCGGTTGTGGTTTATGCCGGACAAAATATCGGAGAAGACTACAGCTACGAGCTTCTGGACTTGCTGCAGGACAAAGACTTTTCGGTAATTGTTATTTCCAAATCGGGGACAACAACAGAGCCGGCCATAGCATTCCGTCTTCTCAAGGAACTGCTTGAAAAGAAATATAGCCGCGACGAAGTCAAAGACCGCATCGTGGCCATTACCGATGCTTCAAAAGGCGCCTTGCGCACCCTGGCCGAGCGGGAAGGCCTTCAAACTTACGTGATACCTGATGATGTGGGAGGACGCTTCTCAGTACATACTCCTGTAGGGCTGCTGCCCATTGCAATTGCAGGTCTGGACATTGATAAATTGGTTGAAGGCGCCGCCTTTATGGAGAAGGCTACAGCTCAGGGTGTTGCCTATAACGATAACCCCTCCGCCATTTACGCAGCCGTTCGCAACCTGCTTTATCAAAGCGGAAAGACTACAGAAATACTGGTCAACTATAATCCCAAGCTACACTTCTTTGCCGAATGGTGGAAGCAACTTTACGGCGAAAGTGAAGGAAAGGAAAACAAAGGCATCTTCCCCGCGGCAGTTGATTTCACAACCGACCTTCACTCTATGGGTCAGTGGATACAGGAAGGGGAGCGCAATATCTTCGAGACTGTAATCTCTGTAGAGAAGGCTAATCACAAAGTCGAAATCCCAAGTGATAAAGACAATCTTGACAGTTTGAATTATCTGGCCGGAAAACGCATCGATGAAGTTAACAAAAAGGCTGAGCTGGGAACGCTTGTAGCTCATATAGACGGCGGGGTCCCCAACCTACGCATCTCAATTCCCGAGCTGAACGAGAACTATATTGGCCAGCTGATATACTTCTTTGAAAAGGCCTGCGGAATTAGCGGCTATGTATTGGGCGTTAATCCCTTCGACCAACCGGGAGTAGAAGCCTACAAGAAGAATATGTTTGCCCTCTTAGGCAAGCCCGGTTTTGAAAAAGAAACTGAAGCAATCAAAAAGAGATTGTAAACCGGAATGTTTTAAAGTAAGCCCGACTAAGCATCAGCCCGGCTATTCCTTTTGTTCAAAAGGAAGCCTTCTTAGTTCGGGGAACAGCAAATTATAAGATTCACCTTGTTTGGGTAAGGCTAAAAGCTGTAAGGTTTTTAGCCTTACTTTATTTCAAAACTGCTTTATTTGGAATGAAAGGTGATTAATCCCTCCATCGGCTCCATTCTTATTATTCCGGGCAAATATCCTGTTTCTGAAGCAGCCAGCTGCAACTGACTTTGAAAAATCCAGGCTACACTGCCGCAAAAATTTACCGGCATTTCTTTTGCCTTTGGATAATAACTTATATTCCTCTTAAAAAATTCGACAAAGCTGTTTTTTACTAAATTGTCCATATACTCTTCCCTGATATGCTCTGCAATAAAGCGGGTGTAGCCTGACAAATACCTGTTGGGGAAAGCTTGCCTGTAAACTTTGTCCAATATTTCGGCAACACCGGTATTGTAAGTATCAAAAAAATCCCGGCAAATAGTTTCAGGCACCTGCTTCTTCAATATATCGCCAAGCAATTTGCGCCCCAGCACCGCCCCGCTTCCTTCGTCACCAAGAATATAGCCAAGAGGAGGCAAGTTGTCAACTATCTTATTGCCATCATAATAGCAGGAATTAGATCCGGTGCCCAAAATAGCCGCTATCCCTTCCTCCGGTCCCAGCAGTGAACGCGCCGCGGCCAAAAGGTCGCTCTGAACCTCTACCTTTTCGGTCTTGAAGAAGCGGGCTAAGGCCTCCTTTACTATCCTGCTCTTTTCAGCATTCGCGCAGCCCGCCCCGTAGAAATAGATAGCTGAATCTGCATCGAATGGCAGACCAAATTCTTCGGCAAGGGAGGTATAAATCTCATCCTCCGTTTGATAAAAGGGGTTAATACCTTGTGTCCGGCAATCCTGAACTTTGCCTGCCTCCTTATCGATCAGAGTCCAGGACGTTTTTGACGACCCGCTGTCAGCAATAAGCATCATAGTGAAACAATATTTCTAAAAGAGCAATAAAGAAACTATTTTTGGATTGCTAAATATATGCAAAATATGGAACAGTCGATAACATGCTTTGTGCAGGTAAGCGAGAAACCGGTAGAGACAGCGGCAAGTTTGAATCAGCTTACGCGAAACAGCATGGTGAAAAAAGTGTACCTGCTATCAGAGCAGCCTCCGCATGAACTGCTGCTTAGCGACAAGGTCTTATGGATAAAAAGCCTTTCTCTCTTCTCCACAAAGACCGTCAAAAGCATTGCAGCATTTGCCGATAGTGAGTTTACTCTTATTTATCTCAAAAAATCAGCCCTAAACATCGGGGCATATTCCCTCGAGCGCTTTGCACAAATATGCAAGGACAGCCAAGCCGGATTGTTATACTCAGACTATTACGAAAGCCGCAAGGGCAGCTTAAAGGCAAATCCTCTGAACGACTATCTGGAAGGCAGCCTGCGCGACGATTTCAACTTCGGGTCTCTGCTGTTTTATCGCAGCTCTGAATTGAAAAAGGCAACAGAGCAAATGTCGGGCGACCACCACTATGCCGGGCTGTACGACCTTCGTCTGCGCCTTTCGCGACAAGCGGGCATCTTCCATATTCCTGAGTTGCTTTATACTGATATAGAAGCAGATGAGATAAGCTCCGAAGAAAAGCAGTTTGCATACGTGAATCCGGACAACCGTGCCATCCAGATAGAAATGGAGCAGGCTTGTAGCGCCCACCTTAAAGCACTTGGGGCCTGGCTGGCTCCCAATTTTGACACCGTTGATTTATCGCAGGGAGAGTTTCAGGTGGAAGCCTCTGTTATAATTCCCGTGCGCGACCGCAAAAGAACTATCGAGGATGCGATTAACTCCGTAATATCGCAGCAGGCTGCCTTCAAGTTCAACCTTATAATCGTTGACAATTATTCGACTGACGGAACCACCGATATAATTCGGCGTTACGCGCAGCTCGACGAACGCATAATCCATGTAGTGCCCTATCGCAAGGATCTCGGCATAGGCGGCTGCTGGAACGAGGCTCTCGCTCATCCCCACTGCGGCAGGTTTGCCATTCAGCTGGATAGCGATGATATGTATATTGATAATAATGTACTTATGAAGATAGTAGATGCTTTCTACACCCAAAACTGCGCCATGGTAGTGGGCTCATATAAAATGGTAAACTTCAAACTGCAAGAGATAGCTCCTGGAATTATAGATCACAGGGAGTGGACTCCCGACAACGGACGAAATAACGCCCTGCGGATTAATGGCCTGGGGGCTCCGCGCGCCTTTTACACACCCTTATTGCGACAAATAAAAGTGCCCAACACAAGCTATGGCGAAGATTATGCGGTCGGACTCAGAATATCGCGCCATTATCAGATAGGAAGGATTTATGAGCCGCTCTATCTCTGTCGCCGCTGGGATGAGAACAGCGATGCTTCGCCCGATATGGCTAAAATCAATGCTTATAATCACTACAAGGATACTTTGCGGACCATCGAGATGAGAGCCAGGATTGCAAAAAACAGCAAAGGCCATGAATAGCTTGCTTCACAACGATATAGAAATGCTGATTGCCGATCAGCTAAAAAACTGGGAAACGGCAAGAGTCAACTACGCAAATTTATCTAAGGTACTTACCCGTGAGCTGAAATTTGGCGACAATATTAGGATCAAGATTCAATATAACCTCGAACGAATGCGCTCATCGACAGCTGTTCGCGATCCCAAAACAGTTGAGCGAAAGAGCTGTTTTCTTTGCCGCGATAACAGACCACCGCAGCAAATGGGAATAGAATACCGTAATGACTATATAATACTAATCAACCCCTATCCCATTTTTGATAAACATCTCACCCTGCCATCCCTTAGCCATAGCCCTCAGCTAATCGCGGGCAGATTCACCGATATGCTGGAGCTGACAATGCAGTTGAGCGAATATTCATTGTTTTATAACGGCCCAAAATGCGGGGCATCAGCTCCGGATCATTTTCACTTTCAGGCAGGCAACAAGGGCTTTATGCCGATAGAAGATGAGTTTCAAAAAGCTGAAAAAGAGCTGCTGTCAAGCTTGCAGGGCTGCAACACTTATGCCTTGAACCATGGTTTTAGGAAAGTACTGGTCTTGTGTGGCTCTGATTCCTTGAAGCTCAATATGCTGTTTAATCATATTATGAAAATATTTAGCAGCTATCTTCCGGCGGATCCTGAGCCTATGATAAATATTATTTCTTTGTGGCAGGATGAGGAATGGAGTATCTTTGTGTTTCCACGCCAAAAGCATCGCCCCGATCAATACTTTCTGAGCGCTAAGGAACAAATTCTGCTTAGCCCTGCATCCGTTGACTTTGGAGGAATGCTAATAACCCCGCGTCAGGAGGACTATGAAAAACTGAATAAGGAAACAATAAAAGATATTTTTGAACAGCTTTCGCTTGAGGACAAAATATGGGAAGCAATAAAAAACGAACTAAGAGACTAAGTCATGCATCCTGAAATAAGAGTAGGCATCCTCTCATCACCCCGGATAAGCTTTAGCCTGAAAGGAAATTTCAGGCTTGCTGGCAGTGATAAGTTGTTAAGCGGAGATTGCCGGCTGAGTCTTAAGGGCGACACTGCAATCTTATCATGCCAAAGCGAAAGCCGCGAACTTAGTCTCCCAATAGTGCTGAAGCCTGTTGAAACTGACAATACGGTCTTTACTCTTAAAAAAGTTATTATCGGCATCGACTTTCACTGGCAACGCGCCGAAGACCAGACTTTTAAAGGCTCTCTCAGTTTTATTAAAGAGGGAGATAAACTGCGGGCCCTCAATATAATAGATATAGAAGATTACCTTAGTAGCGTTATCTCATCGGAAATGAGTGCCAGCTCTTCACCCGAACTTCTAAAAGCACATGCCGTGATTTCCAGAAGTTGGCTGCTGGCTCAAATTCAAAAGGGCAGCGAGCTTAAAACCCGCGGAAACTACCATAGCACAGTTAAGACTGCCGATGGCTACCTCAAGTGGTACGACCGTGAAGAGCATGAGGGTTTCGACGTTTGTGCCGACGACCACTGTCAGCGATACCAGGGAATTTCGCGGGCTTCATCGGAGGCCGTGAAAGAAGCCATCAAGGCAAGCATCGGAGTGGTGCTGAGCTATAAGGATAAGATATGTGATGCCCGCTTCTCGAAATGTTGCGGTGGAGTAACAGAGTCCTTTGAAAACGTTTGGGAACCTACAGCTCATCCCTATCTTACAAAAGTAGTTGACGCTCCCGCCGGCAGCCGGGAGGCAACTTTAAACCTGACAAGGCAAACGGAAGCCGAAAGGTGGATACGTAACAAACAGGACTCGTACTGCAATGTTGCCGATTCGCGCATTATCAACGAAGTGCTCAACGGATACGACCGTGAGACCTCAGACTTTTATCGCTGGCAGACCACCCTCACTCAAGAAAAAATTCAAGGCTTGCTTGACAAAAAGTTAGGATTAAATGTAGGAGGGGTATTAGAACTAGTCCCAATTAAGCGCGGCGTGTCAGGCAGAATAATTAGTCTGAGAATAGTAGGGACAAAAAGCAGCATAACAATTGGCAAGGAGCTGGAGATACGAAAAGCCCTGTCGGAATCGCACCTTTACAGCTCGGCCTTTGTGGTTGAGACAGGACAAAAACTTGAAGGGCTGCCTCAATCCTTTACCCTTATTGGTGCCGGATGGGGGCATGGTGTAGGCCTTTGCCAGATAGGTGCAGCCGTGATGGCCGCAAAGGGTTTTGATTATAAAGCAATATTAAATCACTATTTTGCAGGGGCAAAACTGGAAAAAATATATTAAGTACCTTAAAGCAGAGACAATCGGCTACGACGACTTCGTGTCGTCTTAGCTATTTTGATTAATTATGACCAAAAAAGAAAAATCACCGTGGATCTGGATTCCTAGTCTCTATCTTGCGCAGGGAACGCCCTACGTGGTTGTAATGACTGTTGCAATAATCATGTATAAGCGACTTGGGATATCCAACGCTGATATTACACTTTACACCGGATGGCTTTATCTGCCCTGGGTAATAAAGCCCTTCTGGAGCCCTTTGGTGGATATGTTCAAAACAAAGCGCTGGTGGATAGTTACAATGCAACTTGTTATTGGCGCCGGATTGGCCGGGGTAGCTCTAACTTTACCGGGACCGGGCTATTTCAAATTCAGTCTTCTCTTTTTCTGGTTGCTTGCCTTTAGTTCGGCAACTCATGATATTGCTGTGGATGGCTTCTATATGCTGGGTTTGGACGAGGGTAAACAGGCCTATTTTATTGGTATCCGTAGCACCTTTTATAGAATAGCCGTAATATCAGGTCAGGGCATTTTGATTATATTAGCCGGTTATCTCGAAAAATATTACGGCAATATCCGCACTGCATGGAGTATTACCTTTGCTGCATTGGCTCTGCTTTTCCTTATCTTGTTCCTTTATCACAAATTCGTCCTGCCAAGACCGGCATCCGACAAAGCACTTATTACAACGAGTGGCTTAAACCCCTTCTCTGAGTTTTTGAATACTTTTTTATCATTCTTCCGAAAGGAAAGCGCAGGTCTGGCTGTTAGCTTTATGCTGATTTTCAGGCTGGGCGAAGCGCAACTTGTAAAAATGGCTTCGCCCTTTTTACTCGACCCCCCTGAAGTGGGCGGTCTGGGGCTATCAACAAGCGAAATAGGCCTGGTTTACGGAACCATAGGAATAATAGCCCTCACCCTGGGAGGAATAATAGGAGGAATTGCAGCTTCAAACAAGGGATTGAAACACTGGTTTTACCCTATGGCCTTAGCCCTGAACCTTCCAAATGCCGTATATGTGTATATGGCGGTCTTCCAGCCGGAAAGTATCTGGGTTATTGGCGCCTTGGTGGCTATCGAGCAGCTGGGATACGGCTTCGGGTTCACAGCCTTTATGCTTTATCTCATCTACTTTTCGGAAGGAGAAAACAAGACCGCTCACTACGCTATCTGCACAGGTATAATGGCTCTGGGCATGATGATTCCGGGAGTGATCTCAGGATGGTTGCAGGAGATGATGGGCTACTCGCACTTCTTTACATGGGTATTGCTTTGCTCAATTCCGGGTCTTATAATAATCCGTTACCTTAAAGTTGACCCCGTTTTTGGGATAAAAAAGAATTAGCTGTAATAACGTAGAGGAATTGGCACAATATTCAAAATTGTGCCGACAGGGAGACAGGCTACAGCTCATCCTTTAATTGGCTAATTGTTACAATTCTTGTGTCTCGAATAGACTTTAGCTCTAATAAATCGCTATCTCCAGTAACTAGATAATCTGCGTTGCTATCAATTGCCAGATTCAGCAAAAAGTTATCCTTAATGTCCCTACATTCTTTACAATCAGAAGATACTTGATAAATAACACCAAATTGATTCATAAAGCTTATCAGCCTTTGATATCTTTCGGCGTAAAAAATTTCTTGAATTTTGGCCTTTCTGCCACACTGATAAATTCAGCGAATAACTCTTCCGAAAAAATCAATTTAACTTTTGCATTTTCCACAAAGCTATCCAAAAAACTAAGATCTTTGGAAATTAAAAAATCAGTATGTTTAAAAACAAAGATACTAAAAACCCTTTGCATTGTGAACAGTAATCCGGATGTTTATCTTAGCTTAAGGGCTATGCCGGAAACCATGATGACAGTTAACCGTTATTAGCGTATCTTCTTACAAGAGCCTAGCACTTTTTTATCTATCTTTGACAGAGAAATGGAGAGTTTATAATGATAGATCAAGCAACAGTTGACCGCATAATAGAGCTTGCCCAGAGCCGGATTACGGATATTATCTCCGAATTTGTGAATCTGAAAAGGCGCGGTGTGAACTATATCGGAAACTGTCCCTTTCACAACGAGAAAACTCCCTCCTTTATAGTATCTCCCAATAAGGGGATTTTCAAATGCTTCGGATGCGGAAAGGGTGGTAATGCTGTCAACTTCTTAATGGAGCACGAGCAGCTTAGCTTTGTGGATGCAATCAAAACACTTGGCCGCAAATTTCATATCGTAATTGAAGAGAAAGAGCCAAGTCCCGAGGAAATGGCTCAGCAGAACGAGCGCGAAAGCATGATGCTGGTGACCGAATACGCGGCAAAATATTTCACCAAAACACTCTTCGAAACTGATGAGGGACAATCAGTAGGATTGGGTTACTTCAAACACCGAGGCATCAGTGATGAGACAATCAGAAAGTTTCAGCTCGGGTACTCGCCCGAGCAGAGGGATGCTTTAACCAAACAGGCTCAGGAACATGGATATAAGCTTCAGTATCTTGAAAAAACAGGCCTGTCGATAGTGCGCGATGATTATAAAGGCGACCGCTTCAGAGGTCGCGTCATCTTCCCTATTCACAGCCTCTCGGGAAAGGTAATCGCCTTTGGAGGCCGCATCCTAAAAAGCGATGCCAAAGCGGCGAAATATCTTAACTCGCCTGAATCTGAAATATATCATAAAAGCAGAGTACTATACGGCTTATATCATGCCCGTCAGGAGATAGTGAAGCAGGATCGTTGCTATCTTGTTGAGGGATACACTGATGTCCTGTCTTTCCACCAGGCAGGTATCACAAATGTTGTGGCTTCTTCGGGAACGGCACTTACAGTGGAGCAAATCCGACTTATGGCGCGCTTTTCGCCCAACGTCACCATTATTTATGATGGCGACACAGCCGGTATAAAAGCCTCAATCCGAGGAATTGATTTGCTTCTTGAAGAAGGTATGAATATCAAAGTTCTTCTTTTGCCCGATGGCGAAGACCCCGATTCATTTGCAAAAAAGCTGGGCAAAGAGAAGCTTAATAGCTATATAGCAGAGCATGAGACCGACTTTATTAAGTTCAAAACCTCCTTGCTGCTCGAAGGCACTGAAAACGACCCCGTAAAACGGGCTCAGCTGATTCAGGATATTGTTCGTACTATTTCTGTTATCCCCGACCCCATACTGATTTCGGTCTATGTAAAGGAATGCAGCAAATTGCTGAATGTGGAAGAGCCTGTTATCTATACTGAAATCAGAAAGCTAAAAAGTAAAAAAAGCGGTAAAAACGCCATAAGAAGCACACGGACTGAAGCAACGACAGCCTCAGCTGCGCAATCAATAAGTCCCAAACCTCTTCCAATCCTCAGCACAAACCCTCTGGAGACAGAAGAGAGGGAAGTCTTGCGTTATCTTATAAAATATGGCAACGAGAAGCTGGGTAATGTAATTATCGACGACAAGGAAATAGAAATGAGTGTTGGCGAGTATATTATTCACAGCCTAAAGGAAGACGAACTAAGAAGTACAAATCCTTTGCATGACCAAATCCTGAACGAGTATGAAGAGAATATTTCCACACCCGGATTTTTGGCACATCGCTACTTTGTCAGCCACCCTAATCCATTAATCAGCTCACTAACCACCGACCTGATAGCCCGGGAATATCAGCTCAGCCGCATTCATAGCAAATATGGCCCTATCAAAAAGGATGAAGAGCTGCTTGATGTGCTGGTGCCCAGAGTATTAACTGAACTAAAGTGGAAACTGGTAAAAATCAAGATCGATAAAGTGATGATGGAGCTGAAAGAAGAACAGGAAAAAGGAAATGTAGAACGCCAAATCGAACTTATCAAGGAAATGACAACACTGCAAAACGTATTTAAGTATATCTCACAACAGCACGGCGAACGCACAATTATATAACAAAACACTCGGTGCGATGCGCACTGTGCCAGTGCCATTTGGCTTTCAGCCCTGCAAAAGCACATTAAAGCTCACAATTAAGGTCAACTATCAGGTAAATATTTTCGAGTATAAAAGAATTTTCTTATGTTTACCTAAACTTTTTCGGCCATGGAGGACAAATTTACGGCTTTAAAAAAATACAATTTTTGGGAAGGTAAGGTTCCTGAGATGGGTTTTTACCGTAGTTATTACACCGACAGCATCCTGGATCATACAGGAAGTAAGCTGATAAAAGTGTTAGTTGGTCAGAGACGTGCAGGGAAGAGCTATATTTTGCGTCAGATTGCCAATAAGCTCATTGAACAAGGGATTAACCCTCACAATTTATTCTATATCAACAAAGAGTTTACCGACTTCGATTTTGTAAGCAATTACAAAGACCTTGATACGCTTCTTAAAATATATAAGCAAAAACTAAAGCCCAAAGGCAAGGTTTGGCTTTTTATCGATGAAGTACAAAACATTACCGGATGGGAGTATTTTGTTAATTCATACGCCCCGGACTTTACGGAAAGCTATGAGATATTTTTAAGTGGCTCCAACTCAAAAATGCTATCAAAGGAATTAGCGACATTGCTGTCGGGTCGCTATGTCAAATTTGAGGTTTTCCCCTTTAGTTTTAAAGAATATACAGGAATTACCCAAAAAGAGTTTTCAAAGCAAAACTACCTCAACTACCTTGAAAGCGGAGCTTTGCCCGAATTGTTTGTTTTACCCAATGAGGAGACTAAAAGGAACTATATATCAGCAATAAAAGACACCGTGCTATTGCGGGATATTATTCAACGCCATAATATAAAAGATCCCAAGCTCCTTGAAGATTTGTTTGTCTATTTAGTCAACAATGCCTCCAATATGTTGTCTATAAGCTCTATTGTTAACTACTTTAAGAGTAAAGGAAGGCATACCACCTATGATACAGTGGCTAATTACATTGTATATATGCAAGACACCTTTTTGGTACATAAAGCTGAACGTTACGACATCAGAGATAAGGAAACGATATCAGGCAATTGCAAATACTACATCAACGATTTAGCATTTAAGAATTATTTATATCCCGGATTTTGCTATGGCGTGGGTTACAAATTAGAAAACCTTGTCTATTTGGAACTTCGTCGTGCAGGTTACGATGTTTATGTAGGCACACTGCGAAATAAGGAAATTGATTTTGTGGCACTAAAAGGCGACAGGACTATTTATATTCAATGCACGTATATTTTAATCGATGAACAAACCATCCAGCGTGAATATGCGCCTTTAGAAACTATTCCCGATAACTATGAAAAAATTGTCGTTTCTTTAGATGATATTTCTTTTCCATCGAATAATGGAATTCAACATGTACAAGCATGGAAGTTAGCATCAGTCTTATAATTAACTGAACGGAGGGAAAAATGCAAAACCTTAAACTTAAATGTGGCGAGCACAAAAAATAATACTACTTTACAGTAAAATAAAAAACAATAAGAGTTTCACTAGCAATGAAAACAGTAGAGCATAAAGATCAAGCCATAATAGAATCGATTATCCGCGAATGTGATATCTGTTTTATCGGAGTCGTGACACCCGAAATGACTCCCTATGTGCTCCCGATGAATTTTGGATATAAAGACGGAGTAATATATCTGCATAGCGCTCCAACAGGGCGAGTAATAAGCGCACTGGAAAACAATCCTTCTATCTGCGTAAGCTTTAGCAACCACCGCGAGCTGGCATTTCAAAATCAGGAAGTGGCATGCAGCTATCGCATGAAATCATCCAGCGTTGTTGCCTTTGGCAAGGTCGCCTTCGTTGATGACATGGCTGAAAAGCGCAAAGCCCTTGATATTATTATGGATCAGTATTCCGATTTGGATTTTAGCTACTCCGACCCTGCCGTCCGTAACGTGAAGATATGGCGTGTTGAGGTTGAGGAGATAAGTTGCAAGGAATTCGGCGCCCCTCATGATAAGTATAAACAGCAATAATTCACCGCAAGCATGGTACTCAACTATATCTGGATTGCATTTTTCCTGATTGCCTTCGTGGTTGCCCTTGTGCGCCTTATATTTTTTCAGGACTATCAGGTGTTTTCAGATTTGGTCAACTCTACCTTTGATTACGCACGTACGGGTTTTGAGATCTCTCTGGGATTAACGGGGGTACTCACCCTATGGATGGGTTTTATGAAGATTGCCGAAAAGGGCGGAATGGTAGCAATATTATCAAAGGCCATAGGACCGCTCTTTAGCCGCCTTTTCCCTTCCTTACCAAAAAATCATCCGGCCTACGGCTCGATGATGATGAATCTGGCAGCCAATATGCTGGGATTAGATAACGCCGCAACGCCAATGGGCTTAAAGGCAATGCAAGAGATGCAGAACGTTAATCCGCAAAAGGACAGAGCCTCAGATGCACAGATTATGTTCCTGGTTCTCAATACTTCAGGTCTGACCATAATACCTATTTCCATTATGGTTTACCGGGCACAGTTTCAGGCAGCCAATCCTGCCGATATCTTTTTGCCCATATTGCTAGCAACCTTCTTTTCTACAATGGTGGGTCTGATAGCTGTTGCAATTGTTCAACGAATCAAACTGCACGACCCGGTCGTACTTGCCTATCTTGGCGGTGCCACCGCCATTGTGGCTGCCATGTTATGGGGCCTTTCACAGCTAAACAATGAACAACTCAGAACTGTCTCTCTGCTAGCTGCCAACCTGCTACTTTTCACCTTTATCATAACATTTATGGTAAGGGCGCTTATCAAAAAGGTCAATGTTTATGAAGCATTTATCGAGGGAGGCAAAGAGGGCTTTGGCGTGGCTGTGAAAATAATCCCCTACCTGATAGCCATACTTGTCGGTATTGGTGTTTTCAGAGCCTCGGGAGCCATGGATTTTCTTATTGCAGGTATCGAATGGTTTTTCTCTTTATTCAATGCCGACACACGCTTTGTCGATGCGCTGCCCACAGCTCTTATGAAGCCGCTTAGCGGCAGCGGAGCAAGAGGAATGATGATAGATGCAATGAACACGCACGGAGTTGACTCTTTTGCCGGGCGTCTTGCCTGCATACTTCAAGGCTCTACCGACACCACCTTTTACATCCTTGCCGTTTACTTCGGCTCGGTGGGTATCAAAAATAGTCGCTATGCACTTTCATGCGGACTAATTGCAGATTTGGCAGGAATTGTAGCCGCCATACTAATTGGCTATTTGTTCTTTGGCTGATCTAAAATACATTCTTTACACCGGTAAAGTTCATGCGAAACTCACTTGGAGTACAGTTTTGTTTCTTTCTAAATGTCCGATTAAAATTGGAAATATTATTAAAGCCACATTGATAACACACTTCCGAAACGCTCTTGTTGGTCTCTATCAGCAAACGGGTAGCATAGCCCAGACGTATCTCATTGACAAACTCAATAAATGACTTTCCGGTTCTTTGCTTAATAAGCCTGCTAAATGACACAACAGACATATTGAGCAACTCGGCTGCATCTTCAAGCATAATCCGCTTGTTGAAATTAGCCCTTACATAATTATATATCTTTTCAATTCGTTCGCTATTGTGAAAATCACTGTTACTTTGAAACGAAATATTGGTGAGCAGCCTCTGACCCCTTGAGATAGAAAGATCGTAGAGCAAAGATTGGAACTCAATAAAAGAATCGAAGCCGCGCTTTTGGGCAAGGCCAAACAAGCGACTCTTATGGTTGATGGCAGTTTCTTTAGAGAAGAGAACGCCGCGATTGGCATTATGCAGCAAGTCTCTTACAGGCTTTAAAATATTCTTTGAAATTAAACCTCCTTCAAAGATATCACGCGGAAACTGAATGGTTATCTCATGCATTAAGCTCTTGCCCGTGTTGCGATAATTTTCCCAGCCGTGATAAAGGTTGGGCCCTACAATTACCAATTCATAATCGTCAATCTCTTCTATATGATCGCCAACTACCCGTCGTGCTCCGGTACCGTTAACAATGAAATTGATCTCGTATTCAGGGTGAAAATGAATAGGAAAGGTAAACAAGGAGCGCTCCCTGTCAAAGACAAGGAAGCAGTCATCTTCGCGCAGGGGGGTTATCTCGCGATGAATAGTCTCTCGTAAGGTAGTGCCAACTCTTGCTTCCATAGCCGTGTAGTTTATTAAATAGAAAACAAAGATATCACAATTTTGATAGGATAATACAATATAAGCGAATAAAACACAAAAGAATCATTTTATTATCTTATCTCTCAGCACTTAACATAGGCACAAGCTTTGCATTCCGCAAAATACAGCTAATAATTACTCAACAAAGACTCGCCCCTTTTCACTATATTTCAGCGGTTTGCATTTTTTAATAAATCAAAATTATTATTTACAGACCATAATATCATGATTATATGACATAATACTATAATAGAATCACTACAATATTTGCAGGCCTATTCTTCATATTGAATACGTTCTTTTTTTTGTCTAAAACATTTCATATTCAAATAAAAGAGCCTATATTTGCGCTCTCTAAAAAAGTAGGTTGTAATAATAGAAATTGATTAAAACATGTCTGTAAAAATTAGATTAACAAGACACGGACGCAAAAGGTATGCTTACTACCACATTGTGGTAGCTGACAGCAGGGCGCCACGAGATGGCAGGTATATTGAAAGGATTGGCTCATACAATCCCAACACTAATCCTGCTACTATCGACCTTGATACCGATAAAGCCCTTACATGGCTTAAGAACGGTGCCCAACCTACAGATACTGCGCGTGCAATCCTGAGCTACAAAGGTGTTATGATGAAAAAACACTTGCTCGATGGTGTGAAAAAAGGTGCTTTTGACGAAATTGAAGCTGAGCGTCGCTTCCAGAAATGGCAAGAAGACAAAGAAGCAAAAATTAATGCCAAAATTGATCTCTTAGCCGGAAAGAAGAGTCAGACTGAAAAAGAAAGACTTGAGCAGGAAGCTAAGGTAAATGCTGCAAGAGCCGAAAAAATCGCTAAGAAAAATGCAGAGCTGGCTGCCGAAGCTAAAGCCCAGGAGCCCGCTGATGAAGCGCCGGCCGAGGCTGAAGCTGTTGTAGAAGCTCCAGTTGCAGAAACTCCTGCAGAAGAAGCTCCGGCGGAAGAAACTTCATCTGAAGAAGCTAAAGCTGAATAACTAAGCTAATAAAGATTTTTTTAAAAAACCTATCTGAACATCAGATAGGTTTTTTTTATATCTTTATATCCTATGTTTGACAAATCAAAACTGCTAAAGATTGGTGCCCTTGCGAAGCCTCACGGCGTTACAGGGGAGATGCTTGTCCGCCTTTCGCCTGAATGGCTCGGCTACGAGCCCGATCCTGATTTTCTTTTCATAGACCTTATGGGAGGGCTGGTTCCTTTCGAGATACACTCTATCCGCTACAAAAACGACCAGGACTTAATAGTAACCCTCGACACCATTAACACGGAAGATAGAGCCCGACGGATTCAGGGCGCCGAGGTTTACATCGATCCTGAGGAGATTGGCGAAGAGCCCGAGGGCGCTGACTATTCTATACACCAATTGGTGGGCATGGATGTTAGCGACATGAGCTACGGCCATCTGGGTCAAATTACTGCTGTTGAAGATATTCAAAACAACCCCCTAATATCTATTCTTCACAAAGGTCGAGAAATCCTGATACCCATTCATAAGCGCTTTATTGTCGAGGTAGATCTTAAAAAACGAAAAATGTCTATCGATGCGCCTCCCGGCCTTATCGATTTATATATGGAGTAAGGCGGCCTCTCTCTATTTTATTAAATGCTTCCCGCCAGTCGTCCGGTATTACCATTCCTTTTTCAGTCTCCCTATCAAAACCTGCCATCACCGATTCGCAGCTGGCTGTTGGCTCAGTTTCTCCCTCTTTAACCAGCCATTGAACCATATGCATACTCTTGTTCCCAATTTTTGATACCGAAGTATAGACTTTGATATGGTCCTCGGGCATGGTTTGACGGTTAAAATCCGTTTTATTAGATACTATCAGAGCGTGGCGACCGTCTTTCCAAAGCTTATCGTGGCCAAGGGCATCCTTTAGGTAATGAACCCTGCCGATATCAAAATATTCCTGAATAATTGTGTTATTAACGTGTCCGAAACCGTCGGTGTCGTTAAACCGAATCTGAATCGGGGTAACATGGTAAAAATCCTCTATACTCATTTCTAAAATTTATTTCTTAATCTTTTAATACTATACTGCTACTCCATAATCTCTTAGTGCCTCATTGAGCGAAGTCTTCAAATCCGTGGAGGCTTTGCGCTGACCTATTATCAACGCGGCCGGAACCTGGTAAGCTCCTGCCGGAAATTGCTTTGTAAAACTGCCGGGAATCACAACCGACCGGGGAGGCACATAGCCCTTGTACTCAATTGGTTTAGCACCGCTTACATCAATAATCTTCGTCGATCCCGTAAGTACAACATTCGCACCCAAAACCGCTTCCTTCCCAATCCGACAACCCTCAACGACAATACAACGCGAGCCTATAAAAGCTCCATCTTCAACAATAACAGGCGAAGCCTGTAAAGGTTCCAAAACGCCCCCCAGACCAACACCCCCGCTAAGATGGACATGCTTGCCAACCTGGGCGCAACTACCTACGGTGGCCCAGGTATCAACCATAGTGCCTTCATCAACATAAGCCCCTATATTAAGATATGACGGCATCATAACCACCCCGCGCGCAACATAGGCACCGTAGCGCGCAACTGCGTGAGGCACTACCCTTACTCCCAGCTCTTTGTAATTGCGCTTTAGAGCCATTTTATCATGAAACTCAAAGGGTCCCAGTTCAATGGTCTCCATCTTTTGCATGGGAAAGTAAAGTATAACGGCTTTTTTAATCCACTCATTTACTTTCCAGCCTTCGCCAAGCGGCTCGGCCACCCTTAATTTGCCTTTATCCAGCAGATCAATAACCTGTTTTATGGCCTCTTGAGACGTACTTAATGAAAGAAGACTACGATCCTCCCAAACTTTTTCAATAATTTCTTGCATACGCGGATAGTTATATTCAAGGCGAATACCTCACAATTAATGGTCAAAGGGCTTAGAGCCGTAAAATTAAGGCATATTGGCTGCAATATAAATAAGGCAAGGGCAATAAAACGTTAATGTTTTATAAAACCGTGCTATCCCAATTCTAAACACAGTCTAACATTTAGGCACAGTTATTGTTTAAGCGTCTTGTCCCATCAACTATCCGGCCTGTCGTAGTGTTTTATTAACGTCAAGCCCATCATTAATGCGCTCATCTATTTCCAAAAAGGTTCTGCTAATTGTCAGCATCCAGATTATTTTCTCTAATGTTGTCAAGTCGCAGTCCGACTCAACCGTGCTATGGCAAGGCTCAATCAGAGCCAAAGGCAACAATGCCGTAATTCCTCACGCAACAATAGCGAGTTATAAGCAGATAACCACCTACATAGCCGACGAAATAGGATATTTTGCTATTCGGCTACCCTACAATGACTCTATCCGGGTTGCCGCGCTGGGCTTTAATTCAAGGACCATAGTGCTGAAGGAAATGCCACAAGACAGTTTATCTATGATAAAAATAGAGCTTAGCCAACACAGCTTTATGATTAAAGAGGTCACTGTAAAAGGGTATCAGGGCATACTCGACCCGCTTATCTTTCCAAAATATATTGATAATAGCCCAAAGATAGACCTTCATTTACCCAATAATATAGGCAGTAGAATATCAAAAGTGCCGCCCAATGAGCGACCGGATGCCGGCAATATGAATGCTTTGGGCGCTGTGTTCAGCCCTGCCTCCTTCATCTACTCAAAAGTTAACCGTACAGAGCGCTCAAAGGCAAAGCTGCCGGAAGTACGCCAGCAGTCTAAACTATGGGACCACAAGGAAGCTATCGCCGGCCGGGATATTATTGCAGCTATTTCCGGATATGGCGGAGAAGAACTGGACAAATTTATGATTTACTGCAATATTCACTTAAAAATAAGCGCTGCCGATAACGCTTTAAGCGCAACCCGAAAAATCACTGCCCTGCTGGAAGAATATAAAGCAAGATCTAAGTGAAGTGCAGCAAGACTCAAATAAGAAAGCGCCGGTAGTCAAAATTCCTGTTTTGTACTAACCGCGCTTTACAATATCCATTTGTAGCAAAAAAGCGAATCACTTAATTAGGGCCTGCTTAAAAACTGTTTATCATCTATTAATCAGGCAAATACAGTTATATCAGAAC
>ENA-UOOK01001202-UOOK01001202.1-fermentation-metagenome-genome-assembly--contig:-NODE-1202-length-34474-cov-5.660478_pt1 | contig 34474 bp, 19 predicted proteins | sample MGYA00245777_ERZ724023 | MGnify/ENA primary metagenome ERZ724023 (study PRJEB28704, sample SAMN03018312) | fermentation metagenome | biome: anthropogenic terrestrial biome; feature: soil; material...
CTCGGGTGTCGCTGGTGGCCACCTGGCTGGTGGCCGCTGGCCACCCCAAATCCCAGGACTTCAGTCCTGGGAGGCCTTGTGTGCCGGGCTGCCTCTACAGGCCCGAGGCCTGGAGGAATTCGAGTTCTTTGCGGTCGATTTTGAGTGCGGTTCCATGACGGGTGCCTGCAGGAAAGCTTACCTGATCAGAGATGTCGGTCCAGTTAAGCAGATTAGCCGATTTTACCGCACCCATCTTTTTCTCGGTGTATTTGTCGAAATACACCACCCATTTGTCGTTGAGAAGAAGAGCAGTGGGGCCTTCTGCCCAATAGTCGCCCGTGATTTGAGCCAGAGGTGCAGTGTAGGGACCCGTAAGCTGTTTTGCAGTGGCCACATGCAGGTTTTTGGCTGGCGGGGTACGGGTTTCGTCTTTTAAAAACATTACAAATTCGCCTTCATGGGGAATGATGGTGGCATCGATAACGTTGAAACCAGGCTCGTACAGCAATTTGGTTTCACTGAACGTCTCAAAATCCTTGGTTGTTACATAATACATTCGGTGGTTGTAACCGGCATCGGCTTCCACCTGGGTTTCCGGAAACTGTCCCGAAATTGTTGTAGCCCAGTAAATCATATATTCATCGCTGCCTGCATCGTAAGTAATTTCCGGTGCCCAGGTGTTTCGGGCAGAATCCTCATGCATCATTACCGGAATGAATTTTTGCTCCGACCAGTTGGGCAGATCTTCGGAAGAAGCATAGCCCAGTCCACGATCGGTCCAGCTCACGGTCCATACCACATGGTAGGTGCCGTCGGGACCCTGAATGATGCATGGGTCGCGCATCAGCTTGTCCTTACCCACGGTGGGCTGTAGAAAGGGCTCGCCATTGTTCATCTCCCGCCAGGTGTAACCATCTTCGCTCCAGGCATAGTGGAGCCCGGTTTCTCCATTGCTTTTGAAATAGCTGAAAAGGTAAACGGGGTCCTCAACCGGGGTTTGAGCGCAAGCGCCCAGTATAAAGAGGCCGATAAGTTAAAACAAAAGATTTCGCATAATACTTGATTTTAGTTTGTTCAAATATAAGAAAAGTCCAGAACTTTCCTTGTTTTATCAGGCTTTGTGCGCAAGTTGGAAATACAAATTGGGGGGCTTGAAAGAACATATCGCCCCCTATTTTGCACAAATAGGTCAGCTTATTGATTCATTTGGTGTACAAGCATCAACAACTATTAAAATATATTTGTAAGCGTTGTTCCGAAGTTGAATACTTGAACTTATTAAGCGATGTATATGAAAAATAATAAGGGCTTGTGCCTGATGCTTGGGTGGGTTTTATTGCTGAGCATGGGCAGCAGCAGTTTGGGGGCTCAGGTTCGTGAGCGCCTTTTGATGAATTACGATTGGAAATTTGCTTACGGACACGCTGCGGATGTGGCAAAGGATTTTAAGGTAGGCACCCGTTATTTTACCTATTTGGCTAAGGCCGGTTATGCCGATGGGGCAGCTGCTCCGGAGTTTGACGACAGGAGTTGGAGACCACTCGATTTGCCACACGATTGGGCCGCAGAACAGGGCTTTGCGCCGCATGCCAGCCACTCTCACGGTTATAAAACAGTGGGACCGGGATTTCCGGAGACCAGCGTGGGTTGGTACCGGAAAAGCTTTTCCTTGCCTGCAGAGGATGAGGGCAAGCGCGTTTTTCTGGAATTTGACGGTGTTTACAGGGACGCCCGTGTCTGGGTCAATGGTTTTTATTGTGGTAATGAGCCCAGTGGCTATGCCAGTTTCTCTTTTGATGTGACCGAATACTTGAACTTTGGTGGAGAGAATGTTATAGCGGTGCGTGCAGATGCCAGTATGGAAGAAGGATGGTTTTACGAGGGCGCAGGTATTTATCGGCATGTATGGCTAAGCAAAACTTCAAGCATGCACGTTCCTCAATATGGCAGTTATGTAACTACCGAGCTTAAAGAAAATAGTGCTGATGTGCGTGCTTTGATTTCTGTAGTCAATAAGTCCCTGGAGATAAGCAGCTTTTTTGTTCGTAACTCGATTATTAGTCCTTCCGGGGAGGTGGTAGCAGCACGTACCGACGGCCCCTATGAGCTTGCCTCAATGCATGATGCAGAGTATGAGGCTGTTCTAAGAGTGGATAATCCTCTTTTGTGGGATCTGGATGAGCCCAATTTATATAAGCTTACTACTGAAATTATTGCCGACCAGGAGGTGATAGATATCTATAACACGACTTTTGGTATTCGTACTATCCTCTGGGATCCCGACAAGGGCTTTTTCCTTAATGGGCGCCATGTAAAGATTAAGGGAAGCAATAATCACCAAAACCATGCAGGAGTTGGCACTGCAATACCCGATGCTCTTCACGAGTGGCGATTGCGCCAGCTCAAAGATATGGGCAATAATGCTTACCGTACTGCTCACTATCCACCAACGCCTGCCTTACTTGAGGCGGCTGACAGAATTGGAATGTTGATCCTGAATGAAAACCGCCTGATGGGTACTACAGACCAGGTGATGGATTACCTGCGCCGCCTAATTGTTCGCGACCGCAATCCCCCAAGTGTTGTGCTGTGGTCGATTGGAAACGAGGAGTGGATGATTGAAGGTAACGACAGGGGAGCCAAAATGGCACTGCAGATGCAGGCCTATGCCAGGAAGTTTGACTCAAGCCGCCCTATTAATGCTGCTGTTAGCGGCTCATGGGGTGGTGGAATTTCTTCCGTGGTGGAGGTGATGGGCTATAATTACCTGAGGCACGGTGATACCGATCTTCATCATTCGCGCTTTCCATGGCAGGCTTCCCTTGGAACTGAAGAAGGCTCTACTAATACCACACGGGGAGTTTATTTTGATGATATGGAGAAGCAACATCTCTCGGCCTATGATCGTGATACCGGAACCGGATTTTTTGCCATTCAGAAAGGTTGGAAGCACTATGCATCGCGTGACTACCTAGCGGGGATGGTGATATGGACGGGCTTTGACTACCGCGGCGAGTCCACGCCTTTTGTTTATCCTTCAGTGCTTTCCTATTTTGGAATGTTCGATTTGTGCGGTTTCCCTAAAGATAATTTTTATTACCTGAAATCGTGGTGGAGTAAGGATGAGGTTCTGCATATTTTGCCCCATTGGAACTGGCCCGACAGGCTGGACGAAGAGATTGATGTGTGGGTTTATAGCAATATGGACGAAGTTGAGCTGTTTCTTAACAACAAGAGCCTTGGAAGGAAGGTGATGGAGACCAATTCTCACTTGTCGTGGAAGGTAAAATACCGCCCCGGAACTTTAAAAGCTGTGGGATATAAGAACGGAAAGAAGCATAAAACTACAACTCTTGCTACAACAGGCAAGCCCAATGCTGTAACCTTGGTGGCCGATCGTAATGTTATTAAGGGAGACAGTGAGGATATGTCAATAGTTAGCGTTCAGATAAGCGACAAAAATGGGGCAGTAGTTCCTGATGCCAATCATGATATTTTCTTTGAAATATCGGGTCCCGGCAAAATTATAGGTGTAGGCAACGGCAATCCCAGCTCGCATGAGCCTGACAAATATATTGAAACAGTAAAGAGTGTTAGTCCCGCTGAATGGAGAGAAAAATTGGCAAGTGAAGTTAGTCTTAAGGAAGTTGTCGGGCCGACTTATGATTATTCTGCATGGGCTAAGGCGTTTCCTAACAAGGGATTGCCTCCGGGAAGCATTTCTCAGCCTACTGTTTTCCGCAGCTCCTTTCAATTGGACGAAGAATCACTAAAGGGTGAGATAAGCTGGATGTATCGTAGTATCGGCACCAATCAGTCGGTCTATGTAAATGGCGTAAAGGTGGGCGAAATGCTTGACGACAACAGCACTTTACATTATCTGCCTCTAAAGGCTGAATATCTGCGCGCAGGGACTAATGAAGTTGCGATTATTGCTAATCCTTATGTAATGAAGAATGTCTGGGATGAGCCCAATATCAATCCCGGACAATTAAGGGTTGAGATTCCGGCTGAACAATGGAGAAGGAAGAGCTTCAACGGGCTTGCTCAGGTGTTGATACAATCAAGCGGCGAGGCGGGCGACATTGTCCTTAAAGCAACATCGCCCGGTCTGAAAGATGCCAGCCTTATAATCAAAGCCACAGATGCCCTTCGCAGGACTTTTGTGGAATAGAGGCTCTTGCTATACAAGGTCCTTGTCCAGGAGCTGGAAGAGTTCTTCTTTTTGATTCAGCAATTGTTTGAATCGCTCGGGTTTGAAATATTTTAGTCTAAACAGCCGGAAAGTTCCGGCTGTTTTGCGTAGCAGAATATACCATTGAAAAGCAAACTTTCCTGCAAAAGGCAAGGATATAATAAACAAAAGTTTCAGCCAAGGAGAGGGAATAAGAGAAGCCACAACTGCAAACTCAAGCAGGTAGAATAGGGGGAAAATAATTAGTGATGTCACAAATGCCACGCTGCTCCTGAAGGTGCTGTCTTTTATGCGGGTTCTTGCAAGCCAGTCAGCGCTAAAAAATGGTAAAGCATTGAAGATGAATCCAAAAATAAATATAGGAGCACTCACTATTAGGAGCAGGGATTTCAGAACAAAGCTCCAAAAGTAAGCTTGCTCTGCATCAACAAGGTGGCTTTTTGTTTTCAGCTTCCTGAGCGCTGAAGTATATTCATTTGCCTTAACAACGATAGAGTCGGTCTCGTCGCTATCGTAATCTTCAAGCGCGTCCAGCTTGCGAGCCAACAGCTGATTGCTTTTGAAAAGATTAAGATAGCTGTAGTCCTGCTTATTTTGCTCAAGAAAATGGCGACCGTAAACGTTTGTGATATTTTCAAAATCATCGTAGTGTTTTTGACTCCTGATGTTGATGATTAAGGGCAAAGTAGCATCGTAAAGCTTATCCTTCAGACTCCGTATGGCTGCCTGCGGTTCCTCAGCATATTGCTTATAATATTCCTTCACTTTTATAGCTTCGCCGAAGTTGACTATTAATGAGCGGTTAAACTTCCAGTAGCTGCTATAATATATGCCTGTGGGAATTATGTGAGTGTCGAGCTTGCCTTCGCTCTTTTCTCCTGCCATAAACGCGATCCGTGGGACGGCCTTTTTGTGTGGCAATATCTGCCGCTTTGATGAGTGAGCTCCTTCCGGGAAGAGAGCTAGAGCGGCATTTTTTTCGAGAACCTTAATGGAGGTGTTGAAGGTGAGATCATTTTTCTCAAGATTTCCTATGCCGTCGCGAGATCTGTAAACGGGCATTATCTTCAAAAACTTTAATATGGCATCAATTACAGGACTTTTTCCAAAAATATCGGCACGAGCCAGCCACACCGGCTGATGAGCTACATTTGTAAGTACTGCTATTGGGTCGCTTAGGGCATTTTGATGATTTGGAGCGAATATTACAGGCTTATCCTTAGGGATGTTTTCTCTGCCAACAACAATAATTCTCCTGTGAATCATGCGATCTACAAACCACACATATTTCTTCAACAGCCAGTAGCCGGCTGACCACTTTTCGTAACTCATAATAAGAGAATTCAAAATTTTATGATTTTGCTAAAATACGCACAAAGTTTGACTTGTTTGTAGTAGCAAATGGCATTGCTAACTTGTATTTTTACCTTTATTTCATTCTTGGTCTTTGTAAGCGTTGAAAAACTCTGCTGTTTTCGTCAACAGTTTTTTTGTATTTGCAATAATAATTAATTCCTCAATAATGAAGAAGATTTGCCTGTTTACTATCTTGATTTTTACCCTGTCATTGGTTCAGGCCAATGGTAAAGCAGATACTTATAAGCTGCTGTCGCCCGATAGGACTATGGAGCTTGCCGTTGACCTGGCCGAGAGTATTAGCTGGAGCATTAAAAGTGATAATAGGGTGATTGTCAGCTCACCTGCTATAGCTCTTGAACTTGAAAGTCATGGCATTCTGGGACAATCGCCCAGGCTTGTAAAAAGCTATAAGCGTAGCGTGAAGTCTGTTGTAAACGCTGAGTTTTATAAAAAGAGTAAAATAGAGGAAGTGTATAACGAATTGACCCTGGAGTTTAAGGGCAAATTCTCGCTTGTGTTCAGGATGTATGATGCCGGAATGGCCTACCGCTTCGAGACTTCTTTGCCCAAGGAGGTAATAGTAAAAAGCGAGACTATCAATTTCGATTTTCCTGAGGCAAAACAAGCTTATGTGCCCTATATCCGCGAGAGTATTTACCGTTATCAGGCTTCTTATGAAAGTCCTTATGATGTAAAGAGTTTAAGTGATATTTATGCCGACTCGCTTATCATTCTTCCATTTTTGGTTGAGAATTACGACGGTGTTAAGGTGGTTATTACCGAAGCCGATTTGGAAGATTATCCGGGCTTTTATTTGCATATTAACAGCGAGCGTAATGGGTTCGTTGGCGAGATGGCAGGTTATCCCCTTTCTGAACAGGCAGGAGGCCACAATAATTTGCAATCTATAGTTACCGAATATGCTCCTTATATTGCTCTAACAAAGGGCAAACGCAGCTACCCATGGCGTGTGGTAACTATTGCCGATAATGATGCTGAACTCCTTGACAATGATTTAGTGTATCTACTGGCTTCACCATCCCGCATCGGGGATACCTCATGGATTCGTCCCGGAAAAGTTGCCTGGGACTGGTGGAATGACTGGAATATTTCAGGTGTTGATTTTGAGGCAGGTATCAATACGGAAACTTATAAATATTATATTGATTTTGCTGCGGACCAGGACCTTGAGTATGTTATTCTTGATGAAGGATGGTCGCAGAGTACCGATTTGCTTAGTGTTATTCCCGACATTGACTTACAGGCAATTATTGACCATGCTAAAGACAAGGGTGTTGGTATCGTGTTATGGGCAGGATGGTCGCCTTTACGTAATCAGATGGACGAGGTCTTCAGTAAGTACTCTGCTATGGGCGTAAAGGGATATAAGATTGATTTTATGAACAGAGATGACCAGCAAGTCGTAAGTTTTTACTATGAAGTTGCCGCAAAGGCTGCCAAGTATAAGCAGTTTGTCGATTTTCACGGTTCATACAAGCCCACCGGCTTACATCGTACCTACCCAAATGTGCTTACCTTCGAAGGAGTCTTTGGTCTTGAACAGGTTAAATGGACCACCTATACCGACTTTCCTGTATATGATGTTACTGCACCATTTATCAGGATGCTTGCTGGCCCGATGGACTATACTCCCGGCGCTGTGAATAACTCCAATATCCATAATTGGCGGGCAATTCACAGCAATCCTGTTAGTCAGGGAACCCGCTGCCACCAACTTGCAATGTATGTGATATTTGAGTCTCCCTTTTCTATGCTTGCCGATAATCCTACTAACTATAGCAGAGAAGTTGAATCAACCTGTTTTATTGCATCTGTTCCCACTGTTTTTGATGAAACTATAGCATTAGAGGGGAAGTTGGGTGAGTATATCCTTATGGCTCGTCGCAAGGATAAAAACTGGTATTTGGGAGCAATGACAAACTGGGATGCACGCGAAATTGAGCTTGATTTTTCCTTCCTTCCCGAAGGTGAGTTTGAAGCTTTGATTTTTAGCGATGGGCTTAATGCTAATCGTCAGGCTAGCGACTATAAACGCGAACTTGTAAAGGTTAACAACAGTAGTAAGCTTACTGTAAAGATGGCCTCAGGCGGTGGTTGGGCCGCGATAGTCAAGCCATAGTCCTTCCTGTTGTATTATAAAATTCCGATGACCATGCTCAATGTTGTCGGTTTTTTGTTTGGAAACAATTCTTGAGATATTGTTAATTTATGCTCTCTTAAGTGAGCTGCATTTTGACAGATGGATGAGTAGGGAATTGATGTTGTTTCCGTAGGGTAAAGTGAATATAATAAGATAAATGCGGCTAAGCTGGTGTTTCTAACGATGAGTTTTTTGTGAGTTTTGTATGAGCTTTATGTGAGTACCATGATTAGGTTTACTTAACGTTTGTTGCATATTTTTGGGGCTGTATTGATGCAACATAATGTTCACTAAATCTAGAATGCATGAAAAAAATCTTTACAGTCGCATGGATGCTTGTTTTTATTTTAGGAGGACTTGCCATTGAGGCGCAAAAAATTGAGCTGGTTAGTGGCAGTTACACTACTGTATTCCCAGGAGTAGATGCTGCTAATCGTAATGACTTCCCGAGGGCAAGGCCCCGTATTAGTGGAGCAGCATTGGGTAAACCTATTCCTACAAATGAATGGTGGTCAGATTTTTTAGTTAAAGACCATGGTGGGAATGCTTTCAATTATCCTTTGTCTTTTCGTTCAGATGCCGGAGGGCTGGTGATCAACTATACCTGGCCTAATGTAAGTGGCCCTCACTCGGATTTTCGTGAGCCAATGAGTGATGTCAAAGGCGTGACAATAGGGCTTGAGGGTTTGAGTGCCCAAGGATCTACAGTAAGTGATTATAGCGACTGGACTGTTAGTCTCAATTGGCTTTATGAAGGGCGTGACTTTACAGCAACTATCGGAATGGGTATGCCTTTCGTTTATTTTACTAAGGCAGGGTCTCATAATGCCAGCGTTAATGTTGGGTTCAATCCCCAGAATGTCAGAATTGATGGAAATAAGCTTTTGATTGAGAATAATGTAGGCGGCGCTCGATATATTGTGTTTGCGCCCATGGGTTCTATCTGGACAGTTCTTGATGGGAACTTTACTTCCACTTTAAATAATAAAAATTACTGGTCCATCGCTCTTGTGCCCGATGGTATGGAAATCGATCTGGCAAAGGTGGTTCTTGAGCCATATGCCTATGTCTTTCCTGCTGACACGAAGGTGAGCTGGGACTATAATGTGGAAAGCGCTAAGATGACGGCTACCTACACCGTGAGTCCTGAGGTAAAAGAAGGAAGCCATAATATAGTTTTTCAAGGAATGTTGCCGCATCAGTGGGCTAATCTGGCGCCCGGCAGTTCTACACCCAGCCCTATCTTGTATAAGACTGTGCGTGGACAACTTAAGATTGTACAGGAAAATGAATTTAGTGTTCAGCGCTACTTTCATGGCATATTGCCTAGTCTGCCCAATTTGGGGCTTAATAGTAATGGCTACGACCCATCACATTTATATAGTCAGATTGATTTGATGAAAAGTGAAGGACTAAACACCTGGACAGATTCTTATAATGATGGACAGGTGATTAACCGACTGGTTCAGGCAGCTCACATTGCCCGCCAGATTGGACATGACGAAGCCCATGCTGCTTTGATGCAGACGGTGCGTGAAAGAGTTGAAGACTGGCTTTCGTATGAGAATGGTGAAGTTGCCTTCTTGTTTTATTATAACCAACAATGGTCTGCATTGTTAGGCTATCCTGCAGGACATGGGCAGGACAATAATTTGAATGACCATCATTTTCATTGGGGCTATTTTATACATGCAGCTGCTGCTCTGGAGCAGTATTATCCCGGCTGGGCTGAGCAGTGGGGGCCTATGGTGAATATGTTGGTGCGCGATGCGGCCAGTTCGGATCGTGAAGATACTATGTTCCCCTTCCTGCGTAGTTTTAGTCCTTTTGCCGGCCATTGCTGGGCCAATGGTTTTGCATCTTTCCCCATGGGTAATGACCAGGAATCGACTTCTGAAAGTATGCAGTTCAACTCTGCTCTGATCCATTGGGGCAGCGTTACCGGAAATACTGCCTTGCGTGATTTGGGCATTTTTCTCTACACCACTGAGCAATCTGCTATTGAGGAATATTGGTTTGACATACATCAGCGTAATTTTCAGCCTGACTATAAGTACGAAATGACTGCAAGAGTATGGGGTGCCGGTTATGATAATGGTACTTTTTGGACTACCGACCTTGCTGCTGCCTACGGCATCGAGATGTATCCCATTCATGGCGGTTCTCTGTATTTAGGACACAATCCACAGTATGTAGCGCGAGTGTGGGAAGGGATGAAAACCAACACCGGGGTTCTTGCCAAGGTGAAGAATGATAATCTCTGGTATGATGTGTATTGGAGCTATCTGTCCTTCTTCGATTCAGAAAAGGCTCTTGAACTGTATAACGATTATCCCGAACGTGCTTTGAAGTTTGGAATATCGGATGTACATACCTATCATTGGTTACACAATATGAACGCGCTTGGGCAGGTCAGCACTCAGGTGACAGCTGATTATCCTATTGCTGCAGCTTTTGATAAAGGAAGTCTGCGTAGCTATGTTGCCTATAATTATGGGGCCGCACCTATTGTGGTAAAGTATAGCGATGGTTATAGCCTTCAGGTTCCTGCACGTTCGATGGCCAGCAGCCGGGATGCTGATTTCAGCCTTGAACTTATTAGCGATAAAACCCGGATAGATTTGAATGAAACTCTTTCTCTTAGCGCTACAGTTAGCGGAGCTGTTGTTGACAAGGTGGAATTCTATGCTAATTCGGGATTGCTGGGCACTCTTAGCTCTGCGCCTTATCATTTCTCTGTTTCCACTCTGCCGGCAGGTCTGGCCCAGATATATGCTGTGGCAGAAAAGGATGGAGTGCGAACTAATTCTGCTGTTATTTCAGTTAGGGTTGGAACTCCCCAGCCTTATGGTGGTGAGCCTGTAGAGCTTCCGGGAATAATTCGGGCAGGTCATTTTGATAGCTTTGCCGGTTCAAAAGGCCAGGGAATTACTTATTTTGATACAACTCCGAACAATATAGCCGTGAATGAAGAAGTTACTGAATTCCGTCCTGACGAGTATGTTGATGCTACCTCAGATCCTATTGAGGGAGCCACAGTGGGTTGGATTGAGCCGGGAGAGTGGCTGACTTACACGGTTAACGTCGCCCAGGCAGGAACTTATAGGCTTGAACTCAGATATGCCTCTGGAGTAGCTAAGGGAGGACCTTTCAGTATTTTGGCTGATGATGTTGTGGTGGCCGAAAATATCGAAGTGAGCGGCACCGGAGATTGGGGTTCCTGGGCCACTCATACCGTGGAATCTATTCAACTTACAGCCGGTTCCCAAATCATTAAAGTGGACATTAGCAATGGAGGATTCAATTTAGGAAAGATGACCTTTGCTCTTTCAGGTGAGCCTAATCCCATAGATCCTGGCGATGGAAGCGTTGATCCCGGCGATGGAGGCACTAATCCCGGAGTCTGCACAGGACTTGATAGTAGTGGCGATTTCTCCTGGATAGTAAAGGAAGAAGGAGGGAAAACCTATTTGACCTTTGTCCCTGAATTAGAAGGGGTTGGAAGCACAATTGTGTTGATGTATTATTCCACTAATCCATCATCTCCTTTCCCGGGCTATAATATTAAGCCAAATGAGCCTGTTGAATTGAGTTTGAGTGGCAATGCAAGTGTTTACTTTTATTTTACTTATAGCCACCCTGCCGGTGGTGAGCGCAACACGGCAGATCGTAAGGTTTCCTTTGTGCCGGGAAGCTGTGTAGATGTAGTTGTTGGAGATAGTAGTCCTGTACTTTCAAAAGACCTAGCTCTGGAAGTTTGGCCAAATCCTTTTTCTGACGTTCTTTATTTAAGTCTTTCGGATGCCGATGCCTTTGACCGATTGGTCTTGTGTGATTTGAGCGGAAGGGTTTATGAACAAATGTCTTTGGATGGAAGCACAGCAACTGTATCAACTGCCAAACTGCCCCGTGGTCTTTATTTGCTTAAACTTAGTGGACGCAAAGGCAGCCTTGTTAAAAAAGTTATGTGTTCCGGTAATATTTCTTATTAATAAAATTCTTTTACAATGAAAATACTTAGATTTTTATTTGCTTTCTTCCTGTTGGCCCTGACAGTTAATGTTATGTCTCAACGTGACGATACAGGTTATAGCTTGAAATGGGAAGAAAACTTTAATGGTACTGAACTTAACACGGATGTGTGGAATTATGAAACACAGGTAGGAGTGTGGAATACCGAAGCCAATAAAGAGTTGCAGCACTACCGCCAGGAAAATGTAGCAGTAGGCCCCGATGGAGAAGGCAATAATGCTTTGATTATTACAGCCAAAAAAGAAATATACAACGGATACCAGTTTACTTCAGGCCGTATTCAGAGTAGAGGAAAGCTGGGGGTGCAATTTGGTAAAATTGAAGCACGTATCAAACTGCCAACTTTAGCTGACGGCCTTTGGCCGGCATTCTGGATGTTAGGGACGAAAAATGTGTGGCCTGCAAGCGGCGAAATTGATATTTTGGAAGCAGGTCATGCTATCGGCATAGCTCAGGGAAAGCAGAGCAGCACCTTGAATGGAGCCCTGCACTGGCAGCATGAAGGCTCTGTTGCTTCTTATGCTACCGGATATAATCAGGATGGGAAAGATGCCCCGGCAGGAACTAATCTTTATCAGTACAATACTTTTACTATGTATTGGACTCCCGGTCGTATTGAGATGTATTTAAATGATGAGACAAGTCCTTATTTTGCTATGGATATTACAGGTGCTGATGCAGAAGAATTTCGTGATTTTGCACATTACTTTGTCTTGAACCTTGCCGTGGGTGGTTCCTTTCCCGGAATACTTAATCCTGCTGATATTACAGCACCACTTCCTGCCCACATGTATGTAGATTACATTAAAGTGTATCAAAAAGAGGGCGAAGGTATGGTTCAGGTAACGCCTCCTGCTGCCCCTCCAACAGGTGAAAGCTATGGCATACTTAGCGAAAATCCGGCTATAGTTGATAAATTAGTCTTTGACGATCTTGCAACTACTCTTCAGATTTGGGACAATTCTTTAGTTGCCCTGGAAGGAGTTCAACCTGTTTATGAAGGCGAGGAAGCGTTTGCGTTCAGAGCTCCCGCTGCACGCACCTGGTTTGGTTTTGGGGCTAACGCCGCTAATGGTCTGGATTTGTCGCATTTTGAGAACGGCTATCTGCACCTGGCGTTGCGTACTACTGCTACGAATAATTTCTGGATTGGAATAGGAGACCAAAATGGAAAAGAAGGAAAAATAGAATTTAATAATGGCTCAGACCCTTACGGATTTCTGCGCAACGGAACCTGGCAGCGTATCTCTATTCCCGTTTCTGCCTTGAAGGCAGGAGGTCTGGATATGAGCCTTCTGGCTAATGTGTTTATGCTTGGTGGTACAGGGGCTATTAGTCATATATTAGTTGACGACATTTATTTTAGCAATTCTCCTACAGCCCTTGCTGTTACACTTAATCCCGGTCGTGATGGTGATGTTATACTTCCAACACGTCCTAAGATTGTAGCTAATCAATATGGCATATTTACAGAAAATCCCAATATCACCACCAAATTTCTTATTGACGATCTAAAGGGGCATATTTATAGCTGGGATAATACTGTGGGCTTTAATTACTCGGCTCCTTACGATGGGGAGGAGGTTATAGCTCTTGCCTCTCAAGGAAGTGCCGGCTGGTGGGGTTTTGGTATCCATGATGATGAAGCATCAGACCTGAGCCATTTTAATGACGGCTATTTACATGCTATGGTGAAAACAACTTCCGATAAGAGCTTTAAAATTGTAATAGAAGGGGCCAACAGCACTAAGGCAGAGTTTTTCTTTGCAGTTGGTAGCGACCCTGCAGGCTTTGCCAGGGATGGCGAATGGCATCGTGTAAGTTTTCCTTTCCCTGCCACAATGGATTTATCTATTGTTGCTGTTCCATTCTCTGTTTCTCAAGGTGTGAATGCGCCTTTTGTAATTGAGGATCTTGCTTTTGACGATATATATTATTCTCTATCAGCTACTGCTCTTGAGAATCCTAATTTATATGTTGATGGCGGAGGCGGACCGGATTTGTCGCGCTGGAGTACCTGGTTTGGTGATGGCGGAGCAGGGTCAGCCGCCTATGGGGGAGAACAAGAGGTTGCAGTTACTGTAAGCAATGCCGGCTGGGCAGAACATTCTGCTCAATTATTTATTGATGGTCTTAATTTGCCCGATGGAGACTATGTTATACGCTTCAAGGCTAAAGCTCTGGCAGCTAGAAATATCAATGTTAACGTAGGCAAAGGGCTGGATGTAGATCCTTGGTTCGTTGAGTTTATGCCTCAGAAAAACTATGCTTTGACTACCGAGTGGCAATCATTTACGCATTATTTTACCAAAACCAATGCAAGCTACAACGATGGTAAATTAGTTTTTGAACTGGGACTCGTTGAAGGTGGAGGAACTTTGGCCACTACGGTATTTTTTAACGAGGTGAGTCTGACAAGTGCCAATTCTACTGGATTTGCTACAAATGAAGCAGCTTCGTTTAGACTTAGTTCCAATCCTGTAAAGGACATCCTTGAAATAGAGGCTGAAGCCGGACTTTATCTGTCGCTTTATAATATAAGCGGACAGCTGGTTCGCAGTGTGCTGACTACCGGAGCCGTGACAACTGTAGAAGTGGCTTCGCTGCCTCGCGGTTTATATATTTTGAAAGGTGAAGCAGGGGTTTTGAAAGTTTCTCTACGTTAATTGCCTCTTAGTTATTTTTTGATGAGGTTAATATGAGGGCTTGATGAAGTTTTTGTGAAGCATTCTTAAGTAAGTAATTAACATTTAGAGCGTAGTTTTGACATTATAATATTGAATCGCAAATTTCACACCTAAGCGTTCTTTAAATTGACCTGCCTGTCTTACAGGCAGGTTAATTTAAATAAATTACACTTCTATTTATTTAATAAACCCTGAAGCAGGAATTACTAAAAGTCGCTGTCTTCATCTTTCTTAACCAGTTCTTTGGTCGAAAGAAGGCCGCAGGCGGCATAAATATCCTCGCCTCTGGAGCGGCGGATAGTCGAAATTAAGCCCTTTTTGCTGAGTTGATTACTGAACCATTCCATTTTATCATTAGAGCTGCCGCGTAAGGGAGAGTCAGGAATAGGATGGAATTTTATAAGATTGATGCGGCAGCGCATTCCGTTGAGCAGTTTTGTAATACCTTTAACATGTTCTGCAGTATCATTTATCCCTTCAAACATAATGTATTCGAAGGATATCCGACGCTGACGTCCAAAATCGTATTCGCGCAAAGCCTCAACCACCTTCTCTATTGTGTAAACTTGCTGAATGGGCATTAGCTTTTTGCGTTCCTGGTCGAAAGGCGAGTGCATGCTTATTGCCAGATGAGCCTCGCTCTCCTCGATAAAGCGACGCATGGCCGGTATTACTCCTATGGTGGAAACATTGATTCGTCGCGGACTCCAGCCAAAACCCCAGTCTGATGTCAGTATCTGTAAGGATTTCAACACTTCTTCTATGTTATCCATGGGCTCGCCCATGCCCATGTAAACAACATTAGTCAAAATATCACTCTCTTCAAGGCTTAATAACTGATTGATTATTTCACCGGCCTTAAGCTGACTCTGGAATCCCTGCTTGCCAGTCATGCAAAAGAGACAGCCCATTTTGCAACCTACCTGTGATGACACGCAAAGTGTCTTTCTATCCTCTTCGGGAATATAGGCAGCTTCGATAAAGAGCCCTTTGTGCGCCGCGAACAGATACTTTTTTGTGCCGTCAACTGATGTTTGCACTTTAGATGGGGGAGTCCGACCAATTTCAAAGCTTTCAGCCAGTCCTTCCCTTGCTTTTTTCGACAGGTTAGTCATCTCCTCTATGGAGCTTACCTTTTTTACATAGAGCCAATTTGCTATCTGAGAAGCTGTAAATGCGGGCAATCCCAATCCTTTAACAACTTCCCTGAGTTCATCCAGGGTTTTGCCTAAAAGTGCTTCTTTGTTTTGCATCTAAAAATATATCTCTGCTATTATATTATCAAAAGGTACGCCGCGTGTAAGCAACAACTGCCGCACTTCAACCACCATATCTGCATTTCCGCAAAGATAATACTTATTCTCCGGCTTTATTTCATCGCTTTCTTTTATGAAAGTGGTGATACGACCCGATATTAGCCCCGGTCCTTCTTCCATGGTGCAGAAACGAAGATATCTATCGCCCATCTTTTCTTTAAAAAGTTCCTGATAATAAAAGCGCTCTGAATAACGAGCTCCGTGAAGAAGTGTACGCCCCCTGGCCTCGCCCGACTCGGCCATTGAAATAAATGGTGCTATACCGGTTCCCGTGGCAATCCACCACGCATTTTCGGGTGTTTTGGTAAAACGCCCGAAAGGAGCCGTGACAAAAAGAGTATCACCGGTCCTAAGCTCAGACATTGGCGGAGTTAGCTGCCCATCGGGTACCCGGTCGAAAAGAATGCGCAAATAGGGATAATCTACACCCGACGCGATACTGTATAGTCTTAAGTCATCATCAGGGTGCATAGCTACTGCTACAATTTGCCCCGGGATAAAGTCGTGTATTTTTTCAAGTTCAATAACGAAAACCCCAGCCTTTATTTCCGTATTTGAAATAAGCCTGACTGGCTTAAGTTCCTTTTTTTTTCTTACCGGTTCTGACATCTTAAAAAAGATTTTAGGGCTTTAAAATTTGATTTTAATAGCCTCACTTCTCTCACTCACACTGTTTTGGTCGTCAATTACTGCTATTTCAATATCGAAACGGCCCCTTCCCGGCATATTTTTACTCTCCGGTTTGAATGCTTTTCCTCTTACGAAATGATTGATTTCTTCTCCCATCTCATTAGTAATGTAAACAATGTATCCTTTTGGCTTACTCAGGGTGCTAGAGCCTGACGGCGCTTCCCAGGTAATTAAACCGCGGCGAAATTTAAGGTTCATAACAGGTTTAGGCACTGAAATGTTCAGCCACTCCATAGGAGGGGCTATGGCAGCTTCGCGGTAAAGCGAATCGCCTAGAAGATGGTTAAGGTTGTTGTTTTCCCTTTTAAAATGGTTGTGGCTATAAAAAGCATTGCCTTTTACATTATCTAAACTCCTTGTGAAGGTTATCTGTTCCCTAAGCTCATCCGGATTATCCCAATGTTCCTGCGTGCCGTTGATTTTGTAAATGCCGTGACCTATATAAAGGTGACGAGTCGTGATATTCTGATTCCACCACTCTGCAAGTTTTATGAAATTGGCAGCCTCATCGCGGGTTGACCAATAAATCTGTGGTATTACGTAATCAATCCATCCAAGTTCGGCCCACCTCACCACATTAGCATAGAGATTATCGTAGGAGGTTACTCCTGCATTGGAGTCGCTGCCGCGTGGGTCAGTGCCGCGGTTTCGCCAAACGCCAAAAGGGCTGATGCCAAACTTCACCCATGGCTTTATTTTGTGAATGGAATCGTAGGCATCTTTTATAAAGAGGTCGATATTTAAGCGTCGCCAGTCATGGATGCTATTGCTGCTTTTATCTCCTGTCCACCGGGCGTAGGTGCCCGAATCATTGAAGGTCTCTCCGGCAACGGGATAAGGGTAGAAGTAATCGTCGATATGGATGGCTGCTATGTTATAGTTTGATACCAGCTCTTCAATAACTTCAATTATATGCTGCCGAACTTCTTCTATTCCGGGGTCGAAATATAGTCTTTTGTTGTACTCTACAATCCACTCTGGATGTTTCCGTGCCTGATGTGAAATATGCAGCGAATCGCTGCTGTGAAGTGAAGCCCGGAAAGGATTTATCCAGGCGTGGAGTTCGATATTTCTCTTATTGCACTCTTCAACCCAGAACCTTAGAGGGTCGAAGGAGTCGGGAGGCGCAAGCCCCTGCTTCCCAGTCAGGTAAACCGACCATGGTGCATGCCTGGAAGGATAAATTGCGTCGCCCGAGGGGCGTACCTGCAATATAATTGTGTTCATGCCCATGTCTTCGTGCATGGTGATAATGTCGAGGGCTTCTTTTTTCAGCTCTTCCACACTCAGATTTCTTTTGGACGGCCAATCTATATTGGTCACGCTGGCTACCCACACGCCCCTGAATTCAGCAGTCGGCGGATTATTGGCCTCAGAAAAAGTTATGCGAAATAAAAAACAGAAGAATAGGCAAACCTTCAAGGGTTTAGTGAGTATTAAGTTCATAAAAGAGCTGGTGTTTTAACGCGACTAAGATAGTGGAATTATCTAAATTTTTACGATGTTTGTATCTTGTAAAAGAGTTTAGTCAAAATCCTCTGCATGTATTTCAAAACCATTCAAAATAATCGCAGCTCCATCAGCAAGAAGGTGTTCAGGGGATTTATTATTATTTTACTTCTGCTGGTGTTTGTATCCGGAGCTACTATTTATGGGGTACAGAGGCTTAACGACTGGATTGACAGCAGCGAGAAGCTGGACAAGTTGCTCCATCAGATTTACCTCGCACGTATTGAGACCAAAAACTTTTCGCTTTATAGTGAAAGCGCTGATATTTCGCAGGTTGACAGTCTGATAAATGAAATTTACAAGGCCCTGGATCAAGCACAGGACAGTCGTCTGTATTCCAAAAGTCGCACTGAGCTGGAGTCTGTTAATGAATGGATCGATGAGTTCCATTCTTATTGGTCGAAGTTTGTGAATTTAAGCGATAAGCGACTCATATCGGAACAACGCATGGATTCTCTCTTCCGGATTATTTTTATTTCGGCCCGGGCGCCTTTCCCGCGACCCTTATCATCAGACAGTGCCGGTATATCAGGTCTTAGCACTTATAACGATTTGCCTTTCCAGCTCCTGCATATCGAAGCCCTGGAAAAACAGATATGGAACTATCCCCGTGTAGTCATTAGTCCCGACTCGGTAGATTTTGTTTTTACCCGTATCCGTGCTTTGATTCCACCTGCCGATGCCGTTACACCCGGCTCACGCGCCGGCCTGGCTCTGAAAAACTTAAGCAGCGCAATGGCTGAGTATCAGACGGAGATGCTGGATTTAGCCAAAGCTGTTTTTGAGCTGAAAGAAGCTGAGGATATGATGGTTAATAGCTCCTTGCAAATTCAAAATGCAGGTGAGATGGCGGATTCGCATCAGACTCGGGCAATGGAAAAATGGTCTATTTGGAGCCTTTGGGTACTTGTGGCTATCATAGTTTTTTCGCTGTCCTTTGGATTTGTTATGGCTATCCGCTATATGCTCAGGGTAAGGAAGGAAGAGGAAATCAGAGAAGCTAAAGACAAGCTCTTGAAGGAGAACAGGAAGCTGCTCAATGATATTATCAATAACAGTGCATCCTTGATTTATGTAAAAGATATTCAGGGCAGATATACTCTGATAAACCAGCCAATGGAGGAAGTGCTGGGTATGGAAGCACACAGGATTATTGGTAAGACCGACGATGAGATTTTTCCGCCTGAATACGCCTTGGTTATTAGCAGTAATGACCAGGCAGTTATAGATGGAGGCAAGCCTATCCAGGTAGAGGAGTATTTACCTGCTCCTGATGGACGACGCACCTTCCTTTCCAATAAATTTCCTATTCAGAATCAAGATGGAGGGATTGTCTCGCTGGTTTGCGTATCTACAGATATTACAGTCTTACGTAAGGCTTTGTCGGATCTGGAACGTAGTCGTGCAAATTATCATAATATCGTTACCAATGTGCCGGGAATCGTTTATCATTGCCAGAACGACGCCCGCAGGTCGATGCTCTTTATTAGCGGAGGCGTTGAAAAATTGATTGGCTTGGGAATTGATGCCTTTATTTCGGAGGGTCAATCTATTATGCCCTTTATTGATGCCGACGATGTTAAAAAAGTTAAGGAAACTATTCATCAGGCTGTCTTGCGGCAACGCCCTTACGAGATAGAATATAAGATACGTGACCTTTTTGGGCAGCGCAAATGGGTCTATGAAAAGGGTTTGCCGGTTTATGAGCCTAATTCTACCAAGGTAACGCTTCAAGGAGTTATCATAGATATTACGGCACAGAAGGAAGCGCTGTCGGAGCTTATGTTGCGCGACCGCCTGCTTGAAGGAGTTTCTGAGGCTGTTAAGGAGTTAATAGCAAATGACGATCCCAATGAGGCTATCATACGGGCCTTGAGGGTAATGGGTGAAGGAGCCGGAGTTGACCTGTCCTTTGCTTTTGTTAATAAGCGCTCCACAAAAAGCGGCAAAGTGGTTATGGAGCATCTTGTCGAGTTGGATAAAACTTTGCTGGAGCCAATTTATCGCGATGATTTTGAAGTCCTTTCTTATGAAGCTGTTTCTACAACGTGGTTTCATCGCTTAAGCGAAAACAAAGAGGTAATTGTGACCGCCCGACAGGGCGAACATGGAGAGCAGATATTCTTAAAAAAGATGAAAGCTTCCTCGGCCATGCTTATCCCTGTATTTGTGCATGAACGCTTTTGGGGCTTTATTGGCTTCGGCTATGGTATGCGAGGCGGGCAGTGGAATGATTCACACAAGACCTTGTTCAAAGCTTTTGCTGTTACCCTTGGAATCGTTTTGATGAGAAATGAGGGAGGCGAAGAATTGCAAAAAGCCAAGGAGGCTGCCGAAGCTGCAACCCGTGCCAAGAGCGATTTTCTGGCTCGTATGAGCCATGAAATCAGGACTCCCTTAAATGCTATTATTGGATGGACTCATCTGGGCCTCGAAAAGCTGGAGCTTACTGAGCACACAGGATACCTCAAGAGAATACAGTCGTCATCGCGTTCGCTGCTGGGTATTATTAATGATATTCTGGACTTCTCGAAAATTGAGGCAGGAAAACTGGAACTTGAAAGTATCGACTTTGACCTGGAGGCGCTTATGCAGAACCTGGCGGATATAGTATATTTTCGTGCACATGAGAAGGGCCTTGACTTGGTGTTCAATATTTTGCCAAATGTCCCGCTTAACCTGATTGGAGACCCGATGCGTATTGAGCAGGTGCTGGTTAACCTGGTTAATAATGCTATAAAGTTCACGGACCAGGGAGAGGTGCAGGTCAATATTGGCGTAAATAATGAGGATGACAAGCAGCTTGAACTACTCTTTTCTGTTGCAGATACCGGAATTGGATTGAAAGACGAGCAACTTAGCAATCTTTTTAAGGCTTTTACTCAGGCCGACGTGTCGATAACCCGCAAGTATGGTGGTACAGGCCTGGGACTTGCTATTTGTAAGCGCTTGACGAGTCTGATGGGCGGCAAAATATGGGTAGAAAGCGAATACGGAATTGGCAGTACATTTTTCTTTACAGCCAAGGTTGGAAAACAAGCCTTGCAGAAGAAAGAGCAAATGCGCCATGCCTTCGAAGGCGAGGGCGACACCGTCCTGATTGCCGATGCCGGCCGTGCCTCCTCCAAGAGTTTTCAGCAGATGGTTCAGGATTTTGGCTTTACGGTAAAGCGAGCTAATTCCTATAAAGAATTGATTCAGGAGTTTGATAATGTTAAGCTTACGGAGCCCTTCCGGATTTTGTTTATTGACAAAAATATTTTTGCTGATAGTGATAGTAAGGCTCTTGAGACGCTCAAAAACTACCGTGAGAGATTTGAACATCTCGTATTACTTTCAACGCCCTTTAATGAAACGAGTCTGAAAAATTTCAGGATTGATAATAATGAGCCTGTACTACTTAATAAGCCTGCCAACTATTCGTTGCTGTTTGACACGCTTATGGATGTACTGGGCGGTGGAATAATTCACACAGAGCATATTCCGAAAAAGCGCATTTACCGTGATATGCTTAAGGAAAAGAAACCATTGAAGGCGCTTGTGGTGGACGATACGGCAAGTAATCGCAGTCTTGCTATCGAACTGCTTGATATGGCAGGCATAAGCACAGATGTGGCCGGTGGGGGCAAAGAGGCTCTTGAGATGGCAGAGGCCTCAAAGGGTATCTGTCCTTACAATATCATTTTGATGGATATTAATATGCCCGAGATGGACGGTTATGCGGCTACCCGCAAATTGAAAAGGGTAGCCGGATGGGAAGATGTTCCTGTGGCAGCCATGACAGCCGAAGCTTTTGGAGATGTAGAGGCGCTGAGTCTTCAGGCCGGGATGGTTGGATTAATTGCCAAACCTATCGATCCTGAAGATCTTTTCAGAATAATTTATCATCTTGTTTTTGGCCAGATTGAATCTGAGCAAGAACTTGAGAGCTTTCCTGAGCTGAGCCCCGGCCATATTGATTTCCCCGAAATAGAGGGCTTGAATGTTCAGGCGGGTATTAAACGAATGGGCAATCGCAGCGATTTGTATAAACGCCTTCTTAAGGGCTTTTGCCATGATTATCAAGACTTTGGTTCTGCCGTGGAGGAGCTGGAGCAGTCAGATGATAAGGAAAGTATGGCCAGAATGTTGCACTCTCTGAAAGGAATTGTAGGCACCATGGAAGCTACTCTTATCTACCCCTTAACTATTGAAACCGAAAAGGCCTTTAAGGAAGGTAGTGCTGAGTATAAACCTTTGTTGAAACAATTGGTTTCAGAGCTTTCGCTGATAGTGGAAAGAATTAGGGAGCAGTTATTTGAGTAGTCAGCCGGCCGGCAGTTTGCAGATATTTGCAACTGTATTGTTTTTTTTGCGTATTTATTTAGCGGTGACAAATGCCATCTATCCCCAGAATAGAAATTTTAGCGATTATGAAAAAGACCTTTCTGATTTCACGGATTCTCCTTTCGTCTTGCGGTATTATGCTATTGTTATTGCCGACTGTAAGTTGTTCCTTTATTAATAAAAAATCTCCTCCCCTTCCTACCATGCCACTTATATCTGTTGGCTTTGATCAGGAGGTTGTAAACAATGGTATCTTACCCCTTGTATTTAGAGGCGATGGTAATGTAAGTTATACAGAAGGGCTTGACGGAATGGCGCTTGACCTGTCGCAAAGCTCCATGTATCGCAAACCGATTATTCTGATAAATGAGCATCGTACAAAAATAACCGATTATTCAGGTATTAGCATATTGCTCTGGACACAGATGGGGCAGGACGATTTTAATAATTACGTGATACTCGGGCAAAAAGATGAGTTTGAGGATTTTGAGCCCTTTGGATGGAGTATTTCTTCCGGCATTTCGGGTGCCTGGAGCTGGTGGATTTCTGATGGGGTAAATGAACAAAACTATCGCCCTCTGCCTTCACGCCAGGCAATTAACGATGGCAACTGGCATCTTATTGGTTTTTCTGTAGATTTTTCCACAAGAGAGGCGCGACTATATTACGACGGCAAAACGGTGGCGATTTATACTCTGCAGCAAGAAGATTTTTCTATTTTCAACAAAGAGTGGTACTTAGGTGCTGATCCCTTTGCTGCCGATCCTGTACTTGATACCTACAATGGCAAAATTGATAATCTGACGGTTTGGAGTCGGGTCTTGACAGACAAACAAGTTGAAGCTCTTTATTTGCAGTTTACTGAGCCTAAGTTTAAAAGAAGAGATGTAATGCCCGATTCTCTGACTGTGATGAGCTGGAATACCTGGGGCGGAGGAATACGTGAAGGCCGTTTTGTCGGGGTGCAGCGTGTTGTCGAAATTATCCGTGAATCAGGCGCCGACATTGTATCATTGCAGGAGAGCTTTGGCACCGGTCCTATGCTGGCTGATAATCTGGGATTCTACCTGTACCAACGCAGCGAGGGTTTATGTGTTTTGAGCAGGTTCCCTTTGGGGCAGACCTATGATATTTATAGGCGTAGGGTTTCGGGGGCAGTTACTGTTGAGCTCCCCGAAAATAACAAGCTCTTGTTTTGCCCCGTGTATCTTAGTTATCTTCCTAATATCGGCCCCTATATTATGTCAGGCTCAGCCCATCCCGACTCTATAGTCTTAAGAGAGATGGAAACTAGAGGAGCCGAAATGCGCTATGTCGTATGGGAACTTCAGACTTTAGTTGACAGGGAGGATAATGTTCCTCTGATTTTAGCAGGTGATTTTAACTCAGGATCTCACTTAGACTGGACTGAAGAAAATAAGGATATTCATTACGGCCTGGCGATTGAATATCCCACCACGCTTGCCTTGCAAAAGGCGGGCTTTATTGATAGTTATCGTCAACTGTATCCCGATGTGAAAGCCTTCCCGGGGCATACCTGGTCTCCTCGCTTTCGCGAAGTACTGCAAGACAGGGTAAACTTTATTTTTTACAATGGCTCCAAACTTGAGCCTTCATGGTCGGCTGTTATTGATACCCACCCTTTGGGCTTTCCCTCCGACCATGGAGCTGTGGTTTCCTCTTTTAAATGGAAAAAATAGCAATTTGAAGTAAGGGTTTTTTGTTATAATTTGGTCTATTAGTTAAATAGGCAACAATGAGTAGTGGAGCTTACCATCAGAACGACTTTATTAAAGAACTTGATGAGGCTGCGTTTGAAAACTTATTCAAGACGCATTACGCTTCTCTGGTGGTTTATGCCAACAGTTTCCTTAAAGATGGCGATGCTGCACAGGACGTTGTGCAAGGGGTTTTTGTAAGGCTATGGGAGCGAAGGGCGGACTATAATATTTCCAGGCCAATGGGCTATCTGCTGCAGGCCGTGCGCAACCGATGCCTGGATGAGTTAAAAGAGAAGAAGAAATTCAAAGGGCTGGAAAACCTGCGTCTTTCGGAAAGGGAAGACGATACTGTGCTGCTTAATGAGGAAATGCTTGAAAAAGTACAGAAGGTTATTGCTAAGCTCCCCGAAAAGAGGCAGAAAATTTTTAGAATGAACAGATTTGAGGGCTTGAAATATAGAGAGATAGCAGTAATGCTTGGATTATCGGTTAAGACGGTAGAAGCACAGATGGGAAAAGCTCTCCGGTTTTTAAAGGAGAATATCCCGCTTGCTGTCGCTGATATTCAGGAAATAAACCATGCTTCTAATTGAAACTAATGATTTGGAAATGAAGACTAAGGATATGATAGATGAGGTGATGGCTGCCAGAATTCTTGCCGGTGAAGCCTCCGGTGAGGAGCAGATGCTGCATCAGAATAAGCTAATAGCTGATGTGCAATACCGCCACGAGTGGAAGGAGTGGGAGTCGGCCTGGAAACAGGCTGATGATGCTTTTTTGTATCAGAGCATTGATGCAGAAGCAGCATATACAAGCATGATGAAAAAAATCACAAAGGCTAAAACACCCAAAAGGATTTCTCTCTCGTTTATGCAGTATGCCGCTATTTTCGCGGGCGTGGCGCTTTTCGCCGCAGTTTGCTTGTTTAGAAGTAATTCGGAAAAGATAATCACTGCTACTTACGAGGCTGATATGCTTCAGCTAAAAGAATTTGTTTTGACTGATGGTACTAAGCTTACTTTAAATAAAGGCAGCAAACTGGTATGCAGGCAGCCCTTTACCGGAAATGAGCGAAGAGTCAGACTTAGCGGCGAGGCCTGGTTCGATGTTAAGCCCAACAGTGATATGCCTTTTATTGTGGAGACTGATGAGTTTGAAGTGCAGGTGGTAGGTACAAGTTTTAATGTCAGAGACTTTAGCAATTCAAAGACTTTTAATGTAGAAGTGGAAAGCGGTATCGTGGAAGTTGTTTCACTGGGAGGCCTAAATGAAAGACTTCGGCTTGTTGCCGGCGATGGAGCGGTTTATTATCGCGACAGCAAAGTATTAGACAAGGTTAAGGCCAATCCAAACTTTATGGCATGGAAAACCGGTCGAATGGAGTTCTATGACACGCCACTTTCCGAGATTGTTGAAACGCTCAGCAGGGTTTATAACCGGGAAATTGTTGTTAATGACTCATCAATTTTAGACGAAAGAATGGGCGGCACCTTTACAGATAATTCCTTTGAACACGTCCTCAGCGTTGTTTGCAGAACCTTTAATCTTAATTATGAAAATGATAAGGGAATAGTATATTTGTATCGCAACTAAATACCGGATTATGCAAAGCAACAAAAATATTAGACACAATCAGTTGCTCTTACAACTGCTCTTGTGGATATTTATTTTTGTGACTCAGGCCGCCCCGTCTCAATCCCATGCTCCTTCTGCATCTAAGGATACTCTCAGCTTCAAGGCTCTTATCGACTCTTTAAGCCGGCGTTATAACTTAAGTTTTGCCTACGATGCCCTTGCTATAAGCGATGATTCGCTGTTTTGTGTTGATCTTTCCCGGGCTCCCGATAAACGCTGGATTGCTTCTCTTTTCGAAAACGACTCTGTGGAAGTGAGCTTTATAGGAAGTCAGGTAATCATCGGACGCTTGCAAGGAGCACCCTCATTGCCTGAAGTGATTAATATCTACGGACTTGTAAAGGATGCAGCAATCAACGAAGCTCTGCCTATGGTCAATATTGCAGTTGAAGGAGAGCCACTGGGGACGAGCACTAATGATGCCGGGGCATTTGAGTTTAAACTTCCCCGCAGCTTTCAAGGTAGGCGTATCGTTTTTTCCAGTTTGGGATTTGCCAATATCTCCATGGAGGTTCCTGCCAATGACACGCTTGTTGAAATTAGCATGAAAAGCTTGTCCATTCCTCTGCCCGAGGTTCAGGTTATGTATCGCGACCCGATGAAAATTATGATGGAAGTAAGGCAGAAGATACATAGCAATTACTCCTTAGAGCGATTCCTTTTAACAGGTTTTTTCAGAGAAACTATTCGCCAGAATGGCAAATATGTTGATGTGTCTGAGGCTGTTGTTGAAATCGTCAAGCCTCCTTATAATAATGCCCTTGACGCAGAGCGGGTCAGGTTTGTAAAAGGACGCAAAGGGCGCGAGCTTTCTGAGATGGATATGGTTCAGTTTAAACTGGTTGGAGGCCCCTATCATTTTTCTCAATTGGACGTTGTTCGCCATGGCGATTTTATGCCTGATGAGAATGGCCTTTCCGATTATCGTTATAGTTTTAATGGAATGGATATTGAGTTCGGGCAGCTTGTATATTGCATTGGATTTAAGCCCTACAGTGATAATGAAGGAATAAACTATGTGGGCGAGATCCGCGTTGAGTCGGAAAGCATGGCCTTGGTAAGTATAGACTTCCAAATGACCGGACAGTCAGTCAGACGCAGCCGCAGTCACCTGATTAAACGGGATGCTCGTCGTTTTAAGACACGCCCTTTCTATGCACGCTACTATGTGCAATATCGCCCCTGGAATGATATGTGGGTATTATCAAAAGTTCGCGGAGAGGTCAGTGTACGTGTATTTGATCGCTCCGAGCGGGAGCGTTCAGTTTTTGATACTGTTTCGGAAATGATAATAAGCGATTTCAGTATAGCCGACCATCGTATCCGCATTCCGGCTACCGAGAGCTTCAGGGCAGACTATATACTTTCGGAACATATTGGCGACTTCGACCCTGAATTTTGGAAATACTACAATCTAATAAAGGCTGATGAATCCCTGGAGGCCATCTTCAATAGTGGAAAGTAGTATCGCAATGGATTCTTTTCAAATACTTCATTTTTTCGGGAAACTATTCGCTTCCTTTGTAATATGACGGTTTTTTACTAATTTTCACATCGCTTTTTGTGTGGCGGACTGTAAGAGTTCTTGCAGTTTTTTGGTGTATTCCGCTTATACTGTTTGTTTTGATAATATTTCTTTGATTTAATAAACCTCTGCTATGTCATTAATGGAGACTACTATTCATCATGCCGAAGCATTTAATATGCCTTCTGACGAGTTTGAGCGTATCGTAGAGATTCTTGGGAGAAATCCAAACCTCCTGGAACTTGAGATATTCTCGATTCTATGGTCTGAGCATGCCAGCTATAAACACTCACTTAAGTGGCTCAAACTTCTGCCTCGTACAAGCCCGGATGTGGTGGTGGAAGCAGGAAAGGAAATTGCCGGAGCTATTGATATAGGCGATGGGGACGTCTGTGTATTTAAAGTGGAGTCGCATAATCACCCTTGCGCAGTTCAGCCGCGACTGGGAGCCTCTACCGGATTGAGGGTGGTTACACGGGATGTGTTTGCAATGGGAGCCAAGCCCTTGGCCTTCCTTGATTCGCTGCGCTTTGGTAATGGAGCCCGTGATACTGCGCGTTGGCTTTTTGATGAGGTTATTAAGGGCTTGTCAGACTTTGAAAAGAGCTTCTCTGTTCCCATAGTTGGGGGAGAAACTTTTTTCTGCGACGGCTTTAATTCCAGTCCCATTGTTAATAATATGGTTATCGGAGTTGGGAAAAAGGAGAATTTGATTTCAGGGCTTGCTAAAGGTGAAGGCAATTTGATTGCTGTAATAGGAGTGGCTACCGGTAGCGAAGGCATCGATGGCGATGCTTTTACAGCTGATGCCATTACAGAAAACGGAACAAAGCAATTATCGATTGACTTCCTGCGGAACGTGGATGTCGAGAAAGCCTTATTTGTTGCCATACAGCAGTTTATCGACAAGAAGCTTGTGCTGGGGATACAGCCGGTTGGCGCTCAGGGCATAGTTGGCGCTGCAAGTGAAATGGCAGCCAGGGGAAATTCAGGACTCACCATATCTACCAAGGAGGTTCCTTTGCGTGACATGAAGTTGTCGCCCCGTGATATCCTTGTCTCCGAAAGTTGGGGCAGAATGTTGCTTTGCTTTTCTCCGGATAAGAGCAAAGAAATTGAAGCTATTGCCAAAGAGCAGAATCTGGAGTTTGGCATACTTGGCAAAGTCAACGATAGCGGGATGCTTAGTGTTGTTGAAGATGGCGTGCAGCTTGCATATTTACCGGTTCACTATATGGGCTTGGGTGGCAAGTCTCCTGTTTATGATGAGCCTTATTCCCTGCATGAAGAGGGCGCTTCAGCAAATATTGATGTTGACCAACTTCCCGAACCCGACCACTATCCTGCTGCGCTTAAAAAAATGATGACTTCACTTAATCTGGTGTCGAAAAAATACTTGAGCAAGCGCTTTAGCAAGTCCTTAAAACCTGATGATACCAGCGTCAAATACCCCTCTGATGCCGCTATAATAGAAGTGGATGACAAGGGGAAAGCGCTGGTTGCTACGATGGATTGCAACCCGGGATATATGACTGCCGACCCTTTTGTCGGATCGCAGATTGCTGTTGCCGAAGCTGCCCGTAATATAGTATGCGCCGGAGGAACCGCCCTTGCTGTATCCGACTGCCTGAACTTTGGTAACCCTAAGGATCCTAAATCCTACGGTGACTTTGTCGCTTCGGTGAAAGGAATTGCCGAAGCCTGCGAGTTTTTTAAACTTCCTGTGATTAGCGGAAATGTTAGTTTTTATAATCAACGTTCTGTTGAAGGCATGATAGTTCCTGTTACTCCTTCGCCGATTATTGGAATGGTGGGACTGTTAAAAGACTCAAGCAAACATACGACCTTGGCATTTAAGCATAAGGGTGATATGATTTTTTTGATTGGACGCTCGCGTAACGATGTTAACGGCTCGGAATATATACGCAAAGTGCATGGCATAAATTATTCTTTGCCGCCATTTTATGATGCACGGGAAGAGAGAGAGCTGCATCAGGTTATTTCCGGCCTTATCGACAAACGCCTGGTGCGCTCTGTGCACGACGTGTCAAATGGAGGGCTCTTTTTTACCCTCTTGGAGTCTGCTGTTCCTCTCGAATTTGGTTTTGATATAACTACTGATGCCGAAATCAGGAAAGATGCTTTCTTGTTTGGAGAGTCGCAAAGCAGAGTGGTTGTCTCGGTGTCTTCCGAAAACCAGGATCTTTTTGTTGATTATATGGTTGAACAGGAATTTCCTTTCTCAATTCTGGGACACGTTACTCGTGGCGAAGTACGCATTGATGACGAGTCTTTTGGCTTTATTGAAGATTTGAAAAAGGATTTTGAAGGATATTTAAAAGAGTGGATTAAGGGCGAAATGTAAAGTATAGCTTACATTTTGATATCTTTGCCACCCAAACTAGGAAACATTGGCCGCTTGTGGCACAAGCAATAATGCCCCCGGCCGAAACAGTGCAAATAGAGCATGAGCGTAAAACCATACGAGAAGCAGGAAGATTCCAAAAAGGAGCAGGTCAGGACGATGTTTAACCGCATTGCTCCAAGATATGACCTTCTTAACAGGGTCTTGTCCTTTGGAATAGACAGAATATGGCGTAGGAGGCTTGTCAGACTTGTAAGAAAGAAAGCTGCAGCCACGGTACTTGATGTTGCTACCGGAACAGGAGACCTGGCCCTTGCTTTAGCCGCAACACTGCGAAAACCATTGACAGTTTACGGCCTGGATATTTCTTCGGGCATGCTTGAGTTAGCCCGGAAGAAAGTGGATAAAAAAGGGCTGCAAGACCTTATTGTGCTTAAAGAGGGCGATTCTGAAGATCTGCCTTTTGATGACAACTATTTTGATGCTGTTACAGTGGCCTTCGGAGTCAGAAACTTTGGAGACCTCGCGAAGGGTCTCGCGGAAATGAGGCGCGTGCTAAAACCCGGTGCTTCACTCTATGTTCTGGAGTTTTCTAAACCCTCAGTCTTCCCGGTGAAGCAATTATATGGTTTTTATTTTAGCCATATCCTTCCCTGGTGGGGAGGAGTGATTTCGAAAGATAAAGCTGCATACAGCTATCTGCCGGCTTCCGTAATGGACTTTCCCGAAGGCGCCGCTTTTGAAGCAGAGCTAAGACGGGCAGGCTTGAACCCCACAAGGAGTCGGCGACAAACTTTTGGGATAGCTACAATTTATATTTCTGAAAAAGGATAGCAATAAATGGGGGCTTTGTCCGTTTTATCCTTGTTAAGAATATGTGATATTTAGGCACCTTCCATGAAATATGCAGCTTCCTTTTTGTTGTTTTTGCTCTTGGGAATTAACGGCTTGTCGGCGCAAACGCTGAAAAGAAATTCTCCCAATCTGCCCGGCTTCGATAATCAAGCTCTCAACTTCGGGTTCTTGATTGGCTTTAATACCATGGACTATAAAGTGGTGTCAAAGGCGCCCGGCTTGCAAGGCCCCGGAGGTGTCAGATATGCGGATGTGGTAAATCTCAGTCCCGGTATTAACATCGGAATGGTTAGCAGCTTTAGATTAAATAAATACCTGAATTTTCGTGTTTTGCCCGGCATTAGCTTTGGTCAACGTGATTTGCTCTTTATCTCTGATGATGGGGTTGAAGATGAACTGCCCCTTGAAATTAAATCTACCTATATAGAAATGCCCTTTGTGCTAAAGTTTAACGGAGCACGCATGACAAATGTTAAACCCTTTCTTACTGCCGGTATAAACCCTCGTTTTGACCTGGCTAAGAGTAAGAAGGATGGCCTGATGATACGACCTTTTGACGTCTATTGGGAACTGGGCGCCGGTTTAGATTCCTATCTTAGCTATTTTCGCTTTTCTACCGAACTGAAAATGTCCTTTGGTATGATGAATGTATTAAACCCCAAAGGTACCGGTGAACCCGAAGATATTATGTACTCAGATGTTTTAGACAGGCTGACTTCCCGTATCTTTGTACTTACCTTTTTCTTTGAATAAAAGACTTAAGCTTTAACGAGGCTAAGAGATTCTACGGCGAAATTCGGAACACACGATTGCTGTTGCCAGCCCTACGTTTAGCGATTCTGAGCCGAGCAAACCTTTTGTGTATGAGGGAATAGTGATCTTGTGCGACACGACTTCAGCCACAGAGTCGCGGATTCCATTACCTTCATTTCCCATTACTATTAGGGCTGCCTGCGACAAAGTTTGCTCGTAAATATTTCCTCCATCCAGAAAGGTTCCATAAACAGGATTAGTGCTTTGTTCGCGGTAATGCAGCAAATACTCCGGCAGCTCAGTGTAAGCCACTTTCACTCGTGCTATAGCGCCCATTGTGGCCTGAACTACTTTTGGATTGTAAACGTCGGCGCTGTCGTTGCTGCAAATAATTGTGTGAATACCAAACCAATCAGCGGCTCTTATTATGGTACCAAGGTTTCCCGGATCCTGAACCCCATCTAAAACCAAGGCTAATTCCTTATGAATGGCATTATTATTGATTGTGTGCTTAGGCTTTTCAAATAGCGCGAGAAGCTGCTGAGGCGATTTTTGATGAGATATTGACTCAAACTGTGAAGCAGATACTGTGATTGTTTCAAAGCCTGACGCTTTTACGGCGTCGGGCGCGGGTCTTTCATTACTTATCACTATCAGTCTGGGATGGATGCCTCCATCAATAAGGTCGGACACAGTTTTTGGCCCTTCGGCCAAAAACAGACCGTGTAAGTCGCGATATTTTTTTTGTGCCATGGAGGCAATCAGTTTCCTCTGGTTTTTACTTAACATGGTCAATTATTTTACCTTAATTTGCAAAAGTATGCAATTGCTTTAACAATTTATATAAGAATGAGTAGCAGAGTGACAGGGTTTTTGAATCGATTGGCCGGATTGATAATTTTAGTTCTGCTTTTTGGGTCTTGCAGAACCACAAAATACGTGTCTGAAAATGAACGCTTATTGTCACGGGTGGAGATTGTAAATGATGCCCGGGATGTAAAGCGCGCTGAGTTGAAGTCCTATTTGCGTCAGCAGGAGAACCTGCGTATGCTGGGCTTCTGGAAGTTTCACCTGGGGCTCTATAATTTGTCGGGTCGCGACGACTCCAAAGGAATCAACAGATGGCTGAAGAATATAGGTGAAGCTCCTGTGATTTACGATTCTACCATGGTTGACAGATCGATAGAACAGATGGGGCTTTTCCTCGACAACAGGGGATATTATCTCTCTGAGGTGGAGGCTAAGGTGAGTTATCCTTCCGATCGTAAAGCAAAAGTTACTTACAATGTTGTTGCAGGCCCTAGATACCGCCTCAATAATCTTGCTTATAAGATTGAGGACAAGGGGCTTGAAGCTCTTGTGCTCAATGATACAGCTAATAGCGTAATGCGCAGGGGCAGGGGTTTTACCTCCCAGATGCATGAGCGTGAGCGTGAGAGGATTACTGAGACGCTGAGGAATAATGGCTATTACAACTTTTCTAAGGAATATATTTATTTTATAGCAGATAGCTCCGTAGGTAATTATAGGATTAACGACACTCTGGTTGTCGTTCGCCCTCCCGAAAATACTGCGGGTCGGACTGCTCAGGGGAATCATGCACGCTACGCGGTCAGATCGGTCACTTTTCACGTGAATGTTGACCCACAGGAGATTTCATTTTCGGAGGATCTGGGTCAGTTTTCTATTGATACTCTTCAATTTGAAGGCCTTGACATTTTATATGACGGGAAGCTTGATTTCAAACCTAACGTTTTGACTAATAGCAACTATATAGTGCCGGGCGATTTATACAAGGCTAATCTTGTGGATAGAACGCAGTCGCTGTTGAGTGGCTTGCAGATATTCAAGTACATAAGTATCCGTTTTAATGAAGTGGAAGGCGAAGTTGATGCTGATGGTAACGCAATGCTAGACTGTATTATTCATGTTATCCCCGGGAAATACCAGTCCTACGCGGTCGAAATTGAAGGTACAAATTCCTCCGGCAATTTAGGTGCGGCAGGTAGTTTTAAGTTTCAACATAAGAATATTTTTAATGGAGCCGAACTGCTGACTCTAAGTACGCGTTTGGCAAGAGAGAATCAGGTCGTTATGAGGGGCGGAAATGGTGAAAGCTTTAATACCATGGAGTTTGGCTCGGATGTCTCGGTGGTCTTTCCCAAATTTTTAATTCCTATTAGAATTGAGGGCTTTCGCCGGAAGTATAATCCTAAGACTACAGTAGCGCTGGCATATAACTACCAAAGGCGTCCCGACTACACGCGCACTATTGTAAATGCTCGTTTGGGTTATACCTGGCGCTCGTCACGATTCAGCAGTCACTCGCTTTTCCCGCTTGATTTCAACCTGGTTAATATCCCCACCGTCAGTTCGGGTTTTTGGGAATATATCGAGCAAAACCCCTTTTTGCGGAATAGCTATGAAGACCACTTAATCGCGAATATTAATTATAGCTATACCTACAATCAGCAACAGCTCGGACGCAGACTTCGCAACTTCTGGTACTTCCGCCTGTCAGGAGAATCAGCCGGAAACCTTCTTGACCTGACAGCTCCTATTTGGGGCTCTGAGGAGGAAGGTGGCTATAACACGATATTAGGGATTAGATATGCCCAATATTTTAAAACTGACTTTGATATTCGTTATCACAACCCTTTGAGTCGTAATACTTCACTTACCTATCGCCTTTTTGCAGGTGTGGGAATACCTTATGGCAATCTAAATGTTCTGCCTTTTGAAAAAAGATATTTCTCGGGTGGAGCTAACAGTATTAGAGCCTGGCCTGTGAGGTCGATTGGGCCGGGTAGCTTTAGCGACCAAACAACTGCTTTCTATAACCAGACGGCGGATATTAAACTGGAGGCTAACATTGAATATCGCTTCCCTCTTTTCTGGTTGCTGGAAGGTGCTTTGTTTGTAGATGCCGGTAATATATGGGGTCTTAGACCCGAAGGCAGTCCCGAAGGAGGGCTCTTTAAGTGGGACGAGTTTTACAAGCAAATTGCTGTCGGTGCCGGATTTGGCACTCGCCTGGATTTTAACTATTTTATTTTCAGAATAGATACCGGATTTAAAATTCACGACCCCGCAGCTGCTGCCAAAACAAATTGGATACCTTTTAACAGGAAATATACCTGGGATGACCTGGCCTTCAACTTTGCAATTGGATATCCCTTCTAATAAGTTATGGGTTATAAGTTATGAGTTATAAGTTATGGGTTATAAGTTATAAGTTATCACTGTTGTCCGATAAAAGCGATTAGATTCCTCGCAAAGCTCGGAATGACATCGCCACTTGTCATTTCGAGCGAAGCGAGAAATCTATATGCTAAGTCGTTTTGAAGTGTTTAGCAGACATTA
>ENA-UOOK01001203-UOOK01001203.1-fermentation-metagenome-genome-assembly--contig:-NODE-1203-length-34467-cov-3.756161_pt1 | contig 34467 bp, 30 predicted proteins | sample MGYA00245777_ERZ724023 | MGnify/ENA primary metagenome ERZ724023 (study PRJEB28704, sample SAMN03018312) | fermentation metagenome | biome: anthropogenic terrestrial biome; feature: soil; material...
TTGTCCCCATAGGTATTTCAACCAAACCTGTATTATTAATTTTTCCACCTACGGCAAACACTTTTGTACCTTTGCTTTTTTCAGTTCCAATACTTGAAAACCACTCTGGTCCTTTTAATATGATTTGTGTAATGTTTGCATAAGTTTCAACATTATTAAGCAAGGTAGGCTTTTGCCATAAACCTTTTACAGCAGGGAAAGGCGGTCTCGGTCTAGGTTCTCCTCTTTTTCCTTCAATTGAAGTCATAAGAGCAGTTTCCTCACCACATACAAAAGCACCCGCACCTAATCTTATTTCTATATCAAATGAAAAATCAGTTCCAAAAATATTCTTGCCTAAAAGTCCATATTCCTTGGCCTGAGCTATTGCTATATTTAACCTCTTTACAGCTATAGGATATTCAGCTCTAATATAAATAAATCCTTGGTCTGAGCCTATTGCATACCCAGCTATGGTCATAGCTTCAATTACTGAATGGGGATCACCTTCTAAGACACTTCTGTCCATGAATGCTCCAGGATCTCCTTCATCTGCATTACAGCAAACGTATTTGACATCATTCTGGCTTTTTGCAGCAAACTCCCATTTAAGACCTGTTGGGAAACCTCCGCCCCCTCTTCCTCTTAAACCAGATTTTTTGATTGTATCAATAACTTCCTGTGGCTTCATTTCAGTTATAGCTTTTGCTAACGCCATATAACCATCATGAGCTATATATTCATCAATATTTTCCGGATTAATAATTCCACAATTTTTCAAGGCAACTCTTAACTGTTTTTGAAAGAACTCAACATTCTCAAGAGATTTATGCTCTTTCCCATCTTCAGCATGAGTTTCAGCATGTAATAATCTCTTAACAATTCTTCCTTTTAATAAATGCTCTTCAACAATTTCTTTAACATCTTCAGGTTTAACCATTGTATACATTGAACCTTCAGGATAAACTACAACAATGGGACCTTGAGCACATAAACCAAAACATCCTGTTTTAACAACTTTCACTTCATTATCAATATTGTTCTTTTTGAGCTGCACTTCTAGCTCATTAATAATTTTACTAGAATTAGAAGATGTGCAACCTGTGCCTGCACAGACAAGAACATGCGCTCTATATATTTGCATCAGTAACCCTCCTCACAACAAATCATTTATTCTCTTCAGCCCCGATAGTGTAATCGAGACAAACCCTACCATTAATTATATGCTCAGCAACTATTCTAGCAGCTTTTTCGGCTGTCATCTTAACATAAGTGACCTTCTTACCATCGTTATCAATTACATCAACTATTGGCTCAAGTCTGCAAGCACCAATACAACCAGTCATTGTTACTTTTACATCACTAATATTTCTTTTTTTCAATTCTTCAAGAAAAGCATTCATAACAGGTCTTGCTCCAGCAGCTATCCCACAAGTAGCCATTCCAACAACCACTCTCATTCTCTCATTGTTTTCTCGGATACTCATTTGTTCAAGAGTCTTTTTCCTGATTGCTTCTAAATCAGCTAAGGATTTCATTCAATACACCTCCAAATATGATCTTTACCCCTTCATTTATATAATCACGAATCCAAATCAATACATCTCCGTTATCTATAGGGACATCACCTAACTGTTCTTTAACTTCAGGTACACTGAAGCTAAATGATTCATTCATATTGCTTAATTTAAGAAAAATGTCAACATCTGCATTTGCAGCAATAAGGCTCATAGTAGTTTCCGCTATATCACCTAATGGTAATCTGTCAATATGAGATATTTTAAAATTCGCCTTTACAAGAGTCCCTTTAGATTTTTGTGATTCTATCACAAGCTCTCCACCAGATCTTGCAGCCGATGCTTCCAAAAGCGGAATACCAAGTCCAACCTTTCTTGTAGTTCTAGTTGTTATAAAAGGATTCCTAACTTGGCCTAATATGGCTTCATCCATTCCTGCACCATTATCCTTAATTTCAATTACTAATTTATCTTTTTTTACATCGGCTATTATATTTATGTCTATTCTAGAAGCTTTAGCCTTAATTGAGTTTTGTATAATATCCATTAAGTGCAAAGATAAATCTCTCATTATTAACCCCATTACTTAATTTCAGTATTTAATTCTATTACTTATTATTATTATTTAATTACATTGTTTAATTAATTCATAATTTGTCTTTAAACACTTAAAATCTATACAGCTGCTTCCTGCTTTTTATATTTTTCAAGAATTCCTTCAATCTGATCTGGTTTTAACCTTCCATAAACATCTTCATTAATAGTTATTACTGGAGCCAAACCACAGGCACCTATACATCTGCAAGCTTCCAGATAGAAAAGCTTATCTTCAGTACATTCGCCCACATTAATACCAAGCTTTTCCTGAAGCTTATCTAGTATGAGGTTTGCACCTTTAACATAGCAAGCTGTTCCAAGACAAACTTGAATATTATATTTTCCTTTAGGTTGAAGTGAAAATTGAGTGTAAAAAGTTATAACCCCATAAATTTCAGTCAATGGGATTCCGAGACCTTCAGATATCTTTTTTTGAGCACTCAATGGTAAATAACCATATATATCCTGAACTTCGTGTAATACAGGAATCAAGCCACCCTTTGTGTCTTTGTATTTTTTAATAATTTCCTGCAGCTTTATTTCAGTTTCATCAACACAGCCGCAACAGCATTTACCCCCGTCCATTTACAATTACCTCCCAATTATTTAATTATGCATTCATAAAACCTATCCGTTAAGTATTTAACAAACCTTAGCCCAATTATATCAAATAAATTGTAACTATTCAATAAGTTTTATAAATTATTGGCATTAGTTTTTTCAATACTTTTTTTTATACATGTTATAGAAACCAAATGGTTACTGAATTTAACAGATTTGAATAGTTTATTGTATACACAAGGTATATGGCATTTGCCGTTTTTTGTCCAATCCTGTTGTTCATTTTTGCAGGTAATCTACAAGTTCTCTAACACTTTTCTCTTTTAGTTCAACTACACTTTCACGTTCAAGAATATCTCCAAGATTATGAGCATCAGAAGATCGAAGAAATTTATACTTTGATAATTGAGGATACATATCTAAAAATGTTTCCTGATTACAGAACTTTGATATTTCAACATACTTAACAATAATTTCTTCAGGAATCATACCAAGATTAGAAATTACACTGTAAGACTCCCTGTCTACATGGGCAGGTATCATAATTCCTCCTAGTTGTTTGACTGTAGAAAAAACCTCTTCAATGGTTATACAAGTTGCTGTAATAAGCATCTTATCAAGATATCCTGTTACATTATCCTGTTGGTCAATGACAAGTTGTTCTCCAAAAATATCAGATCTATTCTTCATGAGTGGTAGAGAATTGTATACTTTTTTTTGCATTTTCAAAGCCTTCTCCAGGCAGGGGAAAAGGCTTATTACATGTACTTCTTCTTTAGTTTCAATCTCCATTCCTGGAACAACTAATACTCCTGCTTTTTCTCCACATTTCATTATTGCACCAAGGTTCTCTGCAGAGTTGTGGTCGGTAACAGCAATTATATCCAAACCCTTTAATAATGCCATATTGATTATGTTATTAGGGGTCATTTCATTGTCTGAGCATGGTGAGAGGGCTGAATGAATATGTAGATCAACATAATATTTCATGAGCCCTCCAACAGATTTCGTAAGCATCCATATCTGTTTTTAAAATAGCAATGCTTTCTTCTGAAGCTTTCTTTAATGTAGCTTCTTCAACATTAATGCCTTCAGGTATTATAATACAGGGTATTTCAAGTAAAACAGCAACAGCTATTATATTTACATGAGTCTGAACAGTAACCCATGCATCACTACTGCTTGCATGTGACATTACCCAGCTCAGCAAATCGCATGCATATACTTTAGAAATATCTTTCAGCAGAGTTTCTTCTCCTGTAAGGCTGCTCATCTCAAGCTTATCTGCAAAATCTTTGATTCTCAAATAATTCACTCCAATGCAATATTCATTATTTTACTTTAATTTCCCTTGTTTGCATTAAAAATTGTACGCTACTATTTTTATTTTTTTCCGAATTCATAAAGGATTTATAGTTCTTCGCCAGGAACTCCATTTCATCTTTTTTTGCTTCTCCAAATCTTAACTCATTTATACCTTCAATTACACCTTCAGATAGCTTTTTTATACCATCCTTATTAATCTTTCCGAGACCATTACTCAACTCCTGCTGACCTGCAAGAATATCTTTCACACCTACAAAAAGCTTACCAACATTATCTTTAATATCTGTTATACCTTTATTTACTTCTCCAACTCCATTAGTATAGCTTTCAAGACCGATTTTTAATCCTCTCTGCCCATTTTCAATCTCACCAATACCAACATACAAGTTCTCGGAACCTTGATGTAGCTGCCCAATGCCAGCATTATATTGTTGTAAGCCTGGTATAAATTGATTGTCAATTCCTAAATTTAAATCTTCTGTACCTTTAGCTACTTCTTTTATTCCTTGCTCAATTTGTACTGAGCCATTTGCAAGCATTTCAAGAACTTCCTTTTCTGCAAGAATCGCTGCACCCAATTTATAGAGATCGGATCCTTCTTTATTCATTGACATAAGCATAGTTGCAGCTTGTGCTAGCTGACTATTCATTCCCTTAAGCTGCTCTATTCCATTTACAATACCTGATGTTGCAACTGAAATCCCACCTGTTCCTTCTTTAATTGAATAAATAGCTGAAGATATTTCTTGAGCTGAACTTACTAATTCATTACCCTTCTCATTTATATTCTTCAAACCAGAGGATAGCTCATCTGCACCTGCTTTCAATTTTTCAGCTCCATTTATACTTTCATCAAATCCATTTAATAGTTCTTTAATATTTTCATTTAGTTTATTTGAGCCTTCAGACAAGTTATTTATACCAACAACAAAATCCTCTCCATTTTTATCTATTTTTTTCATACCATCTCTTATCTCATCTGAGCCATCTTTAAGCTTTGCTATGCCATCACCTATTTTAAGTACACCATCATGCATTTCAGAAATTTGATCTTCCATGTCAATATCAGGGATAGGAGGCATCTGTGGGAACATAGTAAATACTATTGAATCTAATTCTATGTTTTTACCATCCATTTCAAATTCAAAATATTCTTCTGGAAAAGGGAAAACAGCATAGCTTATATTCATACTTTTACCAACAACAACTTTAAATGCGTTGTCAGCTTGGATATTGGAAAATTTACTTAAATCAGCAGCATATGACATTTGAACCATCATTGGAACATATAGTTCATCTAATTTGGTAACTGTTTTATTGTAATAATCTTTATACTCCAACATCTCATTTACTCTTAGTTTATTAGTAACTTTTATTGCAATTTTCAATCTGCCATCTTTACCTGCAAGGCTTTCAGCTTCTGTTCTGACACCATCAAGATAATATTCAATTTTAATATCCACAGGTAATTCCTTGTCTGTGATACCTTCATAATATATAGCACCTTTTTTAAGAAGCTCTCCTGGCCATATTACTCCATCACCATCAATATTGGGCTTTACGTTGAACTCCATATTTTGTATTGAGCTATAGATTCCATAGTCTTTAATATCAATACCAGTATCAAGATTAGATTTAACGCTATTATTAGCATCTTTTCTCCAAAGCCTGTTTACGACTCTTTCATCAGCAACTTTTCCATTACTGTCTAAAATTATATATACAGTTTCACTTTTTTTATCTGTCTGTAAATCATCAACTTGACCTTTCACTATGGATTCAGCTTTTTCTGCGGATTTAACCGCTCCAGATGCTAAATTTATCAAGTTTTTCCCTGATGGGCTGGCATTTCCATTGGCTTCTGCTCTTCCACCATAAGTTATTGTCCCTAAAAGAAGAAATAAACTAACTGCAATTGATAATAATCTTAATACTTTTTTACATTTCATATCCTTTTCCTCCTATTTTATAATAAGTGAACACTTCTTTCTCAAGTAAAGGGTTATTCCTGTTATATTGAGAAGTGTCCCATCTTTCATTTTTTATGTTTTGGCCATTTTATTGATGATATTCCAATGAGCTTATCAAATATTATAAACATTGAAGGTAAGCCAAGGAATATTGTAATCATACTAATAATAGCACCTCTTCCGATTAACAATGTCAACTCGCCTGTAGCTTTTATGCTTGTTATATAATATATTCCAATTGTAGCTGAAAACATTGTCAATGCACTAGTTAATATAGAACGTCCGGTATCTTCTATAGTCTGCCTTATAGCTTCTTTTCTTACCCCTATTATCCCTAAATTCTCCTTATATCTACTAGCGAATAATATTGCATAATCCACAGTTGCTCCTAATTGAATTGCACCAATTATAACTGGTGTAATTGAAGCTAGTTTGGTTCCTTGGAAATAAGGTATCCCCAGGTTAATCCAAATTGCAAGTTGAATAACTAATATTAAAATTAATGGTATTGAAAGAGACATGAAGCTAATGGCAAGAATTAAAAGTATTAAGCTGATGGATAATATTGATACATTACGATTGTCCAGATCTACTAAATCAGCTAAATCCTTTGCTAATGGTGCACGACCGGTAATATAATATTCATCGTACATCCCTGACGTGTAATTTTGTATCGTATCTAATGCGGCAAAGGTCCTCTTATCGTCTGCAGAGGTGGTTAAGAAAACAGAAAAGTACTGATAATCTCCTCCTCTAAAATTCTTAAAGACTTCTTTAGGAATGAACGATTCTGCGATAGTCATATCTACCTGTTCAGAAATTGCTAGGACTTTTTCTACAACTGCAATGTTTTTTACGTTTTCAATTAAAGCCTTTTCTTTTACACGCCCTTCATTTTTGGTAATAACATATAAGACCTCGGTAGCACCAAATTCTTCACTTATTGCTTTTGTATCAACAGCTGATCTTGTTGTCTCAGGAAGATAATGCTCACTAGTATAATAAAATTCTATCTTTTTTTGAGCAAGAAAGGCTGGCGTTGCAATCACTAATATTAATATCAAAAACGCCCATCGTCCTTTTACTATTACTGAAGATATTTTTTTAAACGAAGGCAGTATTGGTTTATGCCTGTGTTTGTCTGAATATTTGTGAAAAATTAATATAAGGCAAGGCAAGAGGGTAAGATTCACAATAAGGCTTGTTAAGACTCCTTTGCCTATTACAAACCCTAAATCTGCACCAATTCCATTTTTCATTATCATTAAAGCTCCGAATCCAGCTAAAGTAGTTAAAGCACTTGAAGAAATTGCTATACTTGTCTTGTTCATAGCATTAATCATTGCCTCTTCAATTGTTCCACACTTTAGTTTTTCTTCCTCAAACCTATGTAGAAGAAAAATTGAGTAATCCATAGATATCCCTAATTGCATAACAGCAACAACTGAAGAAGTTATAAAAGATATTTCGCGCAAAAATACATTGGTTCCCATATTAATTACTATTGCAACACCAACTGCAACAAGAAATAGCAGCGGTTCAAGAAAGGAGGTCATGGATAGAGAAAGAATAACAAATAATGATATTACAGCAATAACCATATAATAGACCTTTTCATTGTCTGTGGTTGCTTGTAAATCTTCCATTATTGCAGGTTCACCACCGAAAAGACCATCTTCTCCAATTATTTTTCTAATTGCTTTTACTGCATCTCCTGTGGTTTTAGTTCTTGCATTTTCAACAAAATTTATCTGAAGCAGTGTTGACTCACCTTTTACAAAATTATCTCTTATTCTTTTATCTATAAACTCTGTTGGAACATATATATCTGTGAGATCACTTAATGATATAATATTATCTACTCCTGTAATAGATTTAATGGAGGTTTTTATTTCTTCTATTTCCCATGTTTCTTTATTATTTAAAACAACCATACCGGTCCCCGACAATTCGAACTTTTCCTCAAGTATCTTTTCACCTTGTTTTGAATTAAGTTCTTCAGGCATATAGGAAAGCATATCAAAATTATTCTTTGTGTTTAAAGCTCCAATTATTGATGGTATTAATAGTAACGCAAATAAAATAATCAGCATCTTTTTATGAGTAACTATAAATCTTGAAAATCTCAGCATATTTCTCTACCTCACTTTTAAGCACATTTTAAAACATTCGTTTTAAATATATGTTTTAATTATATGTTTAATATATATCCATTATTAACGTTTGTCAATAAATAGTTTTACAGCTTTATTTTTTTATTCTTTATACCTATTTTACTATTAGTTATAAGCCAAGAATGGAGCTTAAAATGAACACTAGCTTAGGATATGGATTTTGATTAAAACCCAAGTCTACAATATGCTGTCTATCAGAGAAGATATATATTTTTTTCTTGTGCTTTCATTATTAATATCAAATTCCAACTTTCTTCCGACACCATGGTATATTAAAATAGGTGTAATTACACCTGATAAAAGCTGGGTTGCTTTAAAGGAAACAGCTTCTTTATCTTTCGCTTTTAAATATTCTTTTATTATAGGTTCAAGATTTAGCTTTAAATTCTCAACCATACTGTTTATTTCGGCATCATTTCCGTTATCCTTAATCAGCTTAGTTGCAAGCATAAAAAGTATACCTGGATATTCTATTAAATGCTCCATTGTTCTATTAGCCCATTTTGTAATCCTGTCTTTTGGCTCAATATGAGTTTTATTTAATTCTTGGTAAATCATGTTAGTTTCTTTTTCAAAAAATTGAACAATTTCATTCAATAAATTTTCTTTTGAACGAAAATAGTAATTTATAGAAGCTAGATTTACTTCAGCTTTTTTCGCAATTTCTCTTGTAGTAAAGTTTAAATTGCTTTGTCTTCCAATTAGATCAACTGCGGCATGCATTATTCTACTTTTTGCATCCAATTTATCAAGTTCCATATTGATCTTTACTCCTTAAAAACCTTATTTGTCTTTATCCATAACAGGGGGCATTTTTGATTCTAATTCTGACATTTGAATTGCCAAATGCCTTACTCTATCCCTCAGTTTAAATATGCAATCTGTTTCATTAGCATTTCCTCGTACAATATCTTCAGCAAGTGCCCTGCAGCTAGGGGCTCCACATGCTCCGCAATCAAGCCCGGGAAGATTATTATTTATTTTTTCAAGTGCTTCGAGTTTTTTAATTGCTACTACTATGTCTTCATCAAGCTTCATTATTGGTCTGTGCTCAATATTTCCAGTCCACTCCAGTCCTTCATCATCGTTCAGAGGTATTTTTACTTTATCAGATTCATTTTGCATACTGCTTTGTAATTTACCGCTCACTCTATTTGCTTCTTCCATGTGCTTTTTCAACCTGCTTTTAGCAAGATAAGCATTTTCAACGGTTAATGGACCACCAAGACAACCGCCGGTGCAAGCTAAAGCTTCAACAAAATCAATATCTTCTAATCTATCCTTTTCAATTTCCTCAAATATTTTAATAACACTGTGAATTCCATCAACAGCGATGTAATTATCTATGCCAAGCCCAAGGGCTTCTCCCCCCGAACTTGCCCATCTAATGCCTTCATAACCAGATTGTTCAAGGTTAACAGAAATTTTATTTTTATCCATGCTGTTTAATAGCTTCAAATATATATCCTTCATTGAAATAGCACCATCTACGGCTGATTTATCCTTTTCATATGGCGCTTTAATACTGGTAACTTTTGCTGCACAAGGGGTTATAAAGAATACTCCTATATCTTCCATAGCTAAATTTTGCAATTTCATAGTTTTGGTTCTTGCCATTATTGCAGCCACTTCCATAGGAGATTCAATTTTAACTAAGTTATCAATTAAATTTGGAAAACGTACTTGTATTAATCGGACTACAGCTGGGCATGCAGATGAAATAAGGGGTTTTTTAAAATTACCTTTACCAATCAGCTTCTTAGTTGCATTGGTTACAGTTTCTGCTGCTTTTGCTACTTCATATATATCATCAAACCCTAAAGATTTTAGTCCATTTAAAATTCTATTTCTAGTGTAACTATTGTTAAATTGTCCATACAAAGTAGGAGCAGGTATCGCTATCTTATATTTAAAGGATTCAATTGCTTCAATAGGGTCGGTAATTGCTTTTTTAGCATGATAAGGACAAACCCTTATACATTCGCCACAATCTATACAGCGTTCTTTAATTATTCGAGCTTTACTTTTTCGTACTCTTATAGCTTCTGTAGGACATCTTTTTATGCAATTGGTACATCCTTTGCAATTGTCCTCATCTAACGTAACAGAATGAAAATAACTCTCCAAAAATAATCGCCCCTTCCGGCTATGGAAAAGGATCTAAAGGTTAGACTTTTAGCCACACTTCAATTTTTAGTGTAGTACCTCTACCCACTTCAGATTCTATTTCAAACACATCTGAATATCTTTTTATATTTGGAAGACCCATACCTGCACCAAAACCCATTTCTCTAACAGTGTCTGGTGCTGTGGAGTATCCTTCCTGCATTGCAAGACCTATATCAGGTATTCCTGGTCCTTTATCTATTATCTTGATTACCACTTTTCCACTGTCAATTTCAACCTTAGCTATTCCTCCATTTGCATGTATTACCGCATTTATTTCAGCTTCGTACATGGCTATTGAGGTCCTTTTTATAACAGCAGGATTAACCCCCAACTGAGTAAGCATCTTTTTAACATTACTTGAGGCTTCTCCAGCAAGAGCAAAATCATTTCCTGGGATGTGATAGCATAACTTGATTGAATTACTATCCAATGCTACACACTCCCTCCGCTGATTCCAGCATCACACAATTTCCCACAAGCGACAAACATTGGGTGCCGAGTGGTCATTAATACTATACCTTTTTCTGAAGCAAGCTCTAACATACTATTATTTGGCCTTTTTCCCCTTACAAAAACAACAACTTTAATATCCATCATCTCAGCTGTTCTAATTACCTGTGGATTTACAAGACCCGTAAGGAGTATATCTTTTTCATCGCCATATGCCATAACATCGCTCATTAAATCCGAACCACAAGCTGTACAAACATCTATTTCAAGATTGCATCCTTCAATTAGTAATTCGGCATCAAGTATTAGTGCTATATTATCTACCCTCATATTTTTACCCTCTTTTAATCAAATGTCCTACTTTCATATCATATTATATTATAGTATAGTATACCATAATATAATGTTTAAAAACAGCTTCCACCAATAAACTCCTTTAAAATTGAGTTGTTTGGTATTTCATCATGCTCAGCTATTGGAAGAAAATAGCTTAAAAATTCCATAAGCCTTTTAGCTTCGGCATATTCAGGATAAGAATCGCATATACTAGCGAGTAAAGGTTCTGCGTATATTTTCATAATCCCATGTTCATATCTAAGTGCAGAGTTAAACATAATATCAGCTTCTTCCTGAAAGGGGAATATGTTTTTTTCTTCACCTCTTCTGACAGAAGGCCAACGCTTTATTGTTTCAACCGCACTACTTCCTCTGAATTGGAAGAAGTGAAGAAAAAAACATATTCGTCTTATAAGCCTAGTATCTGTAGTTGGCACCCTGTTATGGTCATCAATATTCATGGAAGTTATTGCACTGACAAATATTTTGAATTTATTGTCGCGAGATACAGATTGTGTTAATTTTTCATTCAAGCCATGAATACCTTCAATTATTATTATATTATCCTCTTCTAATTTTAATCTTCTGCCGTTATATTCTCTTTTCCCTAAAGTGAAATTATATATGGGTACATCAACTTCGCGGCCATTTAACATTTCTGTCAACTGTTGGTTGAAAAGTTCAACATCAACAACTTCTAAAGCTTCATAGTCTCTTTCACCATTTTCATCTATTGGCGTTTTTTCTCTATCAACAAAATAATCATCAAGATGTAAAGTGACAGGTTTAATACCATTAACCCTTAGCTGAATGCCAAGTCTCTTTGAAAAAGTGGTTTTACCTGAAGAGGATGGACCTGCAATCAATACTATCTTTTTATTGTACTCACTTTCAGTTATCATATCAGCGATTTGTGCAATTTTTTTTTCATGAAGAGCTTCGGATACTCTTATCAGATCTCTTATGCTTCCAGATTTTATGACATCATTAAGTCCACCGACACTTTCTACCCTAAGAATACCTCCCCATTTTCGGTTTTCTCTGAATATATTAAATAGTTTTTTTTGTTCTTTAAATTCTGGCAATAAGTTAGGTTGCTCCTTTTTAGGGAAAAGCAATATAACGCCTGACGAATAAAACTTCAAATCGAACTTATCAATATAACCTGTATCAGGAGCCATATAACCATAAAAATAATCACCAAAGTTCTCACAATTATATATAGTAATATATGACTTTAGCCGATGTTGAATGCTGCATAGCCTGTCGTCCCTGCCCTTTTCCTTTAATATACTTTTAGCTTCATCAATAGCTATAGTACTCTTTATAAAAGGTATGCGAGCAGCAATAATTTCTTGCATTCTATTTTTTATTTTTTCTACTTCATCAGAGTTAAGCTCTTTGTCGCCTTTTATTTCATAATAAAGACCTTTGCTTATGGAATGGTTGATTATAACTTTTCTTTTAGGGAAAAGATCATGTACTGCTTTAACAAGAATGAAAGTGAGACTGCGTAAATATATTCTCATTCCATCTTCTTTTGAAAGATCAATAAATTCAATTTTACAGTCGGTATCAATGCTGTAAGTTAATTCTCTGATGTCATTGTTTACCTTTGCTGCAATTATTCTAAAAGAGTAGTTTTCCTCATACTTTTTGCTTAAATCAAGAAGTGTAATACCTTTATTAAATGTTTCTTTCGTTTCATCGGAAAATGTAACAGTGATCATATCTTCTTTTTTCACACCAAAACACCTCGCTTTATAAAATCAAGGGAATAGATAACTAAATTTTAACTTTTACTGTATAAAAATAGGGCTGTATCAGCCCTATTCATACTTAAGTTACATTAATTACTAACCATTGATTGCAACTTTTTTACTTCTAACATTAATCTAGCATTTTTTTTACTATCTGATTTATAAGTCTACCGTCTGCCTTTCCTCTGACCTTAGGCATAACAGCCTGCATTACCTTGCCAAGCTCTCTGACCGAATTAACTCCGATTTCTTGAATTGTATCTTTGACAATGATTTCAAGTTCCTCTTCTGTTAATTGCCGTGGCATATATTGGGATAATATCTCAATTTCTTTAAGTTGTCTGTCAATTAAATCCTGTCTTCCACTTTTTTCATATTCAGGAAGAACATCTTTTCTTTGTTTAATTTCCTTTGCTATTACATCAATAATACCATCATCGTCAAGGGTGACCCTCCGGTCCTTTTCAATCTGAAGCACTGCAGACCTAACCATTTGGACAGCATCCTTACGGACGGCATCCTTTTCTCTCATTGCAATTTTCAAATCATCTAATAATTTTTCCTTAAGGGACATATCAGCATCCCTCCTTACTTAAATTTCCTTTTTCTGGCTGCTTCAGATTTCTTTTTTCTCTTAACACTCGGTTTTTCATAGTGCTCCCTTTTTCTTACTTCAGCAAGGACACCTGACTTAGCGCATTGCCTTTTGAATCTTTTTAATGCGCTATCGAGAGACTCATTTTCCCTTACTCTAATTTCAGACACGTACTTCCCTCCCTCCGATGGTATCAATTGTGCCAAAACTTAACTGTATGTTTTCTCTTTGTATTTTCTCTTTGTAGTAATAATCATTTATAGCACATATTACATTATATCTTATTACGGAAATCAAAGTCAATATTATTATTGATTTTGGGACTTATATTATTTTTGGCCCTAGATTTATACCTCCAATAAGGTGATAATGCAGATGCTCTACAGTTTGACCTGCATCAACTCCACAATTGCTAATTAACCTGTAACCTTTGTCATAAATACTCATTTTCTTTGCTATTTCATTTGCTGCAAGATGAATACCAATTATTATATTAGCATTTTCATCATTAATATTTCTGACACTTGCTACATGGGTTTTAGGCACTATAAGTATATGTACTGGTGCCACTGGATTAATATCTTTAAAACCAATTACCATATCGTTTTCATATACAATTTCTGATGATATTTCTTTGTTAATTATTTTACAAAAAATACAGTTTTCCATATACAATGCTCCTTTCTTAGGTAAGGGGACACACCTCTCTCGAGCAAGAGGTATTCCTTTTACGCTGAGGAATGTCCCCTTTTGATTGTTTATATTAAGCTAACAACTTTGGCAAATGCGGCTTCAATTTTTGAAGGATCTTTACCTCCTGCCTGCGCCATATCCGGCCGTCCTCCACCACCGCCGCCTGTAACTTTTGCAGCTTCTCTTATAATATTTCCCGAATGAATTCCCTTTTCAATGGCTTTTTTTGTGGCAGTAACAATAAAATTAACCTTTCCATCCTGTTCAGCGGCAAGAACAATTACACCTGCCTCTTCGTTAATCCTATTTTTGAGGGTATCTCCGGTATTTCTCAAGGTATCCATATCCATTTTATCAAATTTTGCTGTTATAAGAGTTATGCCATTAATATTTAAGGCTGTTGATAAAATTTCATCAACCTTACTTCCAACAAGCTTGCTTCTTAGCTCTTCTAATTCTTTATGCGAACTTTTTATTTCTGCATTTAATGCTTCTATCTTTTTTACAGAATCCTGAGGATTAACCTTTAACGCTCCTGTAATATCTTTTAATAACATTTCCTTTTCTTTGAAATATTCAAGGCTTGAATAACCTGTTACTGCTTCTATCCTTCTGGTGCCAGCTGCTATTCCTGTTTCTCCAATTATTTTGATAAAACCTATACCGGCTGTTGAAGTCATATGTGTACCACCACAAAGTTCTGTTGAATAATCACCTGCTTGAACAACCCTTACAATGTGACCATATTTTTCACCAAACAAAGCAACAGCACCTTTTTCCCTGGCTACATCTATTGGCATTTCTTCCGTGTTTACAGGAAGATCCTCTAAGATTTTTGAATTAATCTCATCTTCGATGGACATCAGGGCTTCTTCGGAAATAGGCTCAAAATGCGTAAAATCAAATCGTAGCTTCTGGTCATCAACCAAAGAACCAGCTTGTGCAACATGACTACCAAGATTTCCACGAAGAGCTTTATGCAATAAATGTGTTGCTGTATGATTTCTAGCAATTGCTTTTCTTCTGGTAACATCAACTACAGCAGTTGCTGAAGAATCAACTTCTAGCAGGCCTTTCTCTATTATTCCAACATGAATATGGTAACCCTCATGAGTCTTCTTACAGTCTTCGACCCTTGCAATACCTGTTTTTGTCTTAACAAAACCAGTGTCTCCAATTTGTCCGCCGCTTTCTGCGTAAAAAGGAGTTTTGTCAAGTAGTATCAAAACTTTGTCACCTTCCATTGCAGATTTTACCAATTCATCATCTTTTAATATATATGCTATATTCGCATCACACTGAGTTGTTTCATAACCAAGAAATTTATTTTTAAATTCTCCAGGTAATTTTAAATTATTCTCTTGTGTCCAAGCAGAACCTTCCTTACTTTTCAAGGCTTCACGTGCTTTATTCTTTTGAGCTTCCATTTCATTTTTAAAACCAGTTTCATCTATTAAAAGATTATTTTCCTCAGCTATTTCTCTTGTCAAATCCAGAGGGAAGCCATAAGTATCGTGAAGTTTAAATACCATGGTGCCTGGGACTTCTTTTTTATTTTCAGCTTTCAACTCTTTTATATATTCATTTAAAATTGCCAAACCTTGATCAATAGTAGATTCAAAACGTTCTTCTTCAATCCTTATAACTTTTTTAATGTAATCAGCCTTCTCAGCAAGTTCACTATATGCAGCTTTTGATTCATTTATAACCACATCAGCTACATCAGATAAAAAGGGTTTATCAAGACCTAAAAGTTTGCCATGTCTTGCTGCTCTTCTTAGCAATCTTCTTAAAACATACCCTCTTCCTTCATTAGAAGGCATAATGCCATCAGATATCATCATAGTAGTACTTCTAATATGATCTGTAATAACGCGAATTGATATATCAGTTTCAGCATCCTTGCCATATATCGTATTAGTAGTTTTGCAAACATAATCAAGAATATTTCGGACTGTGTCCACTTCAAAAAGAGAATCCACACCTTGCATAACACAAGCTAACCTCTCAAGACCCATACCTGTATCAATATTTTTCTTTTCAAGTGGCGTATAATTGCCATTCTCATCTTTATTAAACTGGGTAAATACTAAGTTCCAAAACTCCATGTACCTGTCACAGTCACAACCAGGTTTGCAATCAGGCTTGCCACAGCCCTTCTCTTCTCCTCTGTCAAAATGAATTTCAGAACAAGGTCCACAAGGTCCTGTGCCGTGTTCCCAGAAGTTATCTTCCTTACCCAATCTTACTATTCTTTCAGGACTTAACCCTATATCTTTATTCCATATTTCAAAAGCTTCATCATCTTCTAAATAGATAGTCACCCAAAGCTTGTCCTTTGGCATTTTTAAATCCATTGTTGCAAACTCCCAAGCCCAAGCTATTGCTTCTTTTTTAAAATAATTTCCAAAGGAAAAGTTACCCAGCATTTCAAAATATGTTCCATGTCTAGCTGTTTTGCCAACCCTTTCGATATCAGGTGTTCTTATGCATTTCTGGCAAGTTGTTACTCTATTTCTGGGAGGCTTCTGTTCTCCTGTAAAATAGGGCTTTAAAGGAGTCATACCTGCATTTATTAATAAAATGCTTGGGTCGTTTTGAGGCACCAATGAAAAACTAGAAAGCCTTAAATGCTCTTTGCTCTCAAAAAAGCTTAAATATTTTTCCCTTAGTTCGTTTAATCCAAATTTTTGCATATAAAAACCTCGCATTTTCTTTATACAGTAATTTATACAGTAGTTCACATAATAATATATGATTCTGCTGAAAAAACTCATTTAGCGTCAACATGTTGAAATTTGCATCAATTCATCTTGCAATTTAATGGCACGCGCTGATTCAACATCGTGTCTCAGCAGCGCTTTCCACGCCATCAATGGTGTTTCAAACCTTCCATATAGTACTTATTTTAAAAATGATGGTTTGAAACACCAAATGTGGTGTTCCAGCCATTAAATTGCGGCGATTTCAGCGGCAAATTTTACAACATACCTCCAAGCAAAATTCGCCCTTTGCAGCAGAATCTGGGTTTTTGCAGTGGAATCATATATAATTTATATGTCAATGATATAAAAATATCAATACCAATTAGAAATAATATATAAAACTATATAATTTGTGTCAAGTGAAATATACTATCTTTTATACTATCTCTTCTACTATTCTCTTAAATATAGCTTTGACTATAGCTACTAAAGGAACTGATATTATCATGCCTATAATCCCAAGAAACTCCCCTCCAGCCAAGACAGCAATCAATGTTGCAACAGGATGTAATCCTATCTTACCTTGAATAATCCTAGGAGATATCAAACCATTTTCAATTTGTTGTACTGCTACAAATAGTAAAACTGTCCATAGTGCTTTTATTGGTGAATCTACAAGAGCTACTGCCACTGCAGGGATTGCTCCAATTACAGGGCCAAAATACGGTATTATTTCTGCGATTCCTCCTATTATACCAAGTACCATAGAGTATTTTACCTTAATTAACAATAAACCTGTAAATTCCATAGTCCCTACAATTAACGCTGTTAAGAGCTGACCTTGAATAAAACTTGATAGTACAAGATTAATATCTCGACCTATTTGTATGGCGTTTTTTCTCCATTTTTTAGGCACTAAAGACATAACAAGGGCCTTAAAATATTGTGAATCTTTGATGAAATAAAAAGCTATTACCAATGCTAACGCAAAGTCAACGATTATCTTTAAAGAGTTTATGAGTCGTGAAGTAGCACTTTTTAGAGTATTCACTGCACTATTTTGAATTATTATAGCAGTTGTATTTATTTCATTAAATATAGCATCTTTTATGTCAGGAGACCATTTACTTGAACGTATATTTGAGAATATATTATTAATTTTATCTTGGTAATTAGAGACTATATCTGGAATAGTAATTATTAGTTCTTTGGTACTATTAATCAATTCTGGTATAATGAAAATTACAATTGCTGCAAAGCTGGATATTATGAATAAGTATACTAAAATAATACTGATTGAGCATGGAATTTTTTTTCTTTGCAATTTTTTTGATAAGGGATTAACTAAATATGCAATTACACAAGCAATAAATAGAGGATTTAATATTCTTCCTATTTTATTTCTGAAGGTGTACAAAAAAGCAGCTGTTAATATTACAATTGTTGTAATTAATATTAGAATAATGATCTTCCTTTTTTGCATGTTTTCCCTTCCGGTGGAACCTGTCCCTCTGTCTCACCTGTCCCACTTTGCATAATATTCGGCAGGTAGGGGAAGTGCAGTTCCCTTACCTGCCTAGGTATAATCGAAACTTATACCAATTTATTTTGAGGATTTGAGAATTATCATATAATATAATATGCATAATTAAGCATACTGTGATATATAATTTACCTGAATACACCTACAATATCATTCATCATATTACCTGATCTTCTTAAAAACTTCCTTCCTGACTTCATCATCCTTTTTCTGCCTCTTGAACTCATTAAATCATTATTCATTACCAAACCTAAGGATGCCACAATTAAGCCACCAATAATTATCCCTTTTGAAAACCTGCTTTCCATAGTTTACTACACCTCCTTTCTTGTTTATTTTTCAAATAGCTTTTTTTTTAATCCACGTCCTGAGTTTGTCATCTCCTGAACAGCATCTTTCCCAACCAATATATTATCTTTTCCAAATTCATACTTACCAATTAAAGGTATCATTTTTCTTCCATCAATAATATCCTGAACAAGACCATGGGACAATTCAAAAGCTTCAATATAACCAGTCTTCAAATTAAAATATATATCTTTTACAGTTCCTAAATCTTCACCTACTTTTGTATATACTCTTATTTCTTCCTTTTTTTTATCAATATCTGAATATTTTCTATTCTCTTTGTCTTTAAACCAAGGGGACGCTTTGGTTGGCTTTTTTATTATCACTGTCCCCTCGCCTATATCACATATATCTTCTAGCTCAAATATCGTTTCATCCTTCATAATACCTGTTCTCTCAGCTATAAAAGCTTTCACCTGTTTTTCATAGGTATTGAAAATTATGTCTTTTAAGAAACCAGGGCTTTTCTCCCCATTATCATAAATTACAGGCAAACCTAGAACATCATTAATTTTAATCAAAACAATCTCCCATATGCAGTTTATTTCTTACATTCCTTATATTTCTTATATTCATTGCATGATAATTTTTTATACTACATGATATTATTTCTTATTTTTATTAAATAATTCACTTAAAGAGCAATTTATCATTTTATCAATTAATCAATTTATGATTTTCAACAAATTATCTATTTGACTACAGTTTTAATATAAGTTAGAATTTAATTGTTGATTTTTATGCAAAGACTCATTCAATGTCAACATAATGAAATTTTATAGAAAGGCATGATATAATGGATAAAACATATTTGAAAAAAGATACAAATGCATCAAATATCGCAATAGATTTATTTGAATCTGTTGGTGTAAAAATTCCGGAGGTTTTATTGCCTAAGAAGAATACTGAAATGGGCAAATGGGCAGTAGTTGCCTGCGATCAATATACTTCCCAACCTGAATATTGGAATCAGGTAGAAGATATTGTAGGTAGCCAACCATCCACTTTAAAACTAATATTACCAGAAGTATATCTTGAAAAACCTGACGTAGACGATAGAATAAGCAACATAAACGAGAATATGGAAACTTATATAGAAAATGGTACTTTACTTTTGCAAAAACCAGGGTTTGTATACCTAGACCGAAAAACAAGTCATGTTTCTTCAAGAAAGGGTTTAATCTTAACAATTGACCTTGAAAAATACAGCTATAGCAAAGGTTCTCAAACATTGGTGAGAGCCACAGAAAAAACTGTAATTGAGCGATTACCTCCAAGGGTAAAGATTAGAAAAGACGCTCCTATTGAGCTACCCCATATACAGTTGCTCATAGATGATCCAGACAAAACAATTATTGAGCCTTTAGCAGAAAAAATTGACCTAATGGAAAAAATATACGACCTTGAATTAATGATGGATGGAGGTCATGTCAAGGGATATAAGGTTGAAGATAGTGAAATAATTAATAATATTGCTTCCGCACTTTCTAAGTTATCTCAACCTGAAATTTTTTATAAAAAGTATGGAGTGGATTCAGAGAAAGGAATACTTCTTTTTGCTGTAGGTGATGGCAACCATTCCTTAGCTTCTGCTAAAGCTCATTGGGAAAATATAAAAGCAGGGCTTACTCCTGAAGAGCTTACTATTGCTTTAGAATCCCATCCTGCAAGGTATGCTATGGCTGAAGTAATCAATGTACATGATGATGGCCTTATTTTTGAGCCAATACATAGAGTTCTGTTTAATATCGATTTTGAAGATGTCATACAAGCCATGCAGGCATACTTTAGCAAGTATTCATCCTTCTGCTTAAAAACATTTAATTCAGGAAAAGACATGTTTACAGCAATAGAGGAATTTAAAAGAGCTTCTACTAACTGTAGTAAATCTCATATTCTTCCTTTTGTTGCAAAGGATTGTTTTGGTTTTGCAGTAATTGAAAATGCTACACATAATTTAGAAGCTGCAACTCTACAAGAGTTTCTTGATAAATATCTTGAGCAAAATAAAAATGTAAAAATTGACTATATCCATGGAGACGATATTGTTACAAACATTGGAGTTAAAGAAGGAAATATGGGCTTCTACTTACCTGCTATCGACAAGCATGAACTTTTTAAAACGGTTATATTGGATGGAACCCTTCCCAGAAAAACTTTCTCAATGGGAGAGGCAGAAGAAAAAAGGTATTATATAGAGTGCAGAAAGATTAGATCATAAGTTAAAGATACTAATTGAAGGGATGACAGTTTATGCCAATCGGATCAGTTTTGAAGAGATGATGAACTATGCAGTTGACCATGATTATCTCAAAAAGATGGTAGCAGGGTAAGCTAATCAAAACATCCCTTTGGCTTATCTTTGCCTCCAACTTTTAACTTCCCAGCCTGAATTTTGTGGTTCTAAAAAATGAGGAGGAGCATCATAATGCATCCTGTAATCGAAGGTGTTATCCTCCTTATAGCCATTAACACCACCGAAAAAACTTGTAGTATATGTTGCTCCCATTTTGCTGAAAACCTGAGAACCTGTAAAATATATGAATCCCATATTATCTAAACTACTAAAGTTTTGAACTGTGTAATAACTTGTTGAAGAATAGCCAAACAAAGCTGCATTAATTGTGATATTTTTGTTTGTGCTTGTATCCCATACATTTTGAATTCCTCCTTTTTTGGGCCAACCGTAAGAATGAACATATATTGTCCCATTAGAAACTAGACCCAATATGTCATCCGAAGGATTAGTGGGATGTTCATCACCAAGCTTTGGTATATTTTGATTTTTATATTTTATGCCTCCAGTATATTCAGCAGAATTAAATGAATAGTTCGTTGGATCTCTTCTTGTTATATATATATCGCCTTCTACAAGGATTGTTAATCTTCCATCAATAACTCCTGAAATATATAAATCACCTTTTATGTAAATTACTGAACTATCCGGAAGGGGTCTTCTGACTATAGCTTCACTATCAATATTGACATTTCTAATACTAAGCATATCATTGTCTAATAAAATACAAGTACGTCCCTGATACTTGTAGCCTCCATTGATTTCTTCTCCCCAATATGCCAAATTACTATTGGTTGAAGGAAATATCATAGGCTCAACCTTTTGAGGATTTCCTGCTTTAAAAACAGGCGTTCCCGATCCTGTTTTCTCCCAACGTTCTACATAGGCTACCGGACCATGGAAAACAGGCGAACCTGTCGTACGAAGAGTTCCATTAGTATAATAAGGTCCACGTATTTGTTCTCCATCTCCCCAAGATACATTACCATTTATTCCACTCATGGTTCCGGAAAAAGAAACATAATTTGTAAATAGTTTTTTGTGAAGTTTTACTTCAATAGTTTTCTTGTTATCCGGTGCTGCTGCCATCCATCCAGTGGATTGTATTGTTACGACAGGTTCATCTGTTGTGGGAGGAATTATGTGAAGTTTGTAGTACCCTACTAATCTACCTGCGCTTATATAACTTATAGGTTTATAATCCTTTGGGAAATTATCCCACAACGGATTGTCAGATACAATGTAATAGTTTTCTGGTACAAGCTTACCACCTTTATCAAGACCTGTTCTATAAAACTGCGTATCATCATTTAATTGCCACAAATAGTAATTATATCCTGCTTCAGCAATATGAATAGCATCTTCACTTGCTTTAGTTTTACTTACAGCGAAAGTTTGATTATCTATTATAAACAATGCGGAAATTGTAAGGATAAATATAATTACAACTATTATCATTACTGTCTGTATTACAATCCCTTTTGAGTTATTAAATTTACATGGCACTAATTCTCTTAACATCTGAAATACTCCCTTCACGGATTACCCTTGGTTCTGCTTGTAATTGTCTTATTAATAATTATAGGATTTTTCAGAGGATTATCGTCATCGTTTACAATCAAATTCAATTTTATTGCTCTTCTTTCGGAAGTAGTATCAACTGTTACATCTTCAAAAATTTCAATACCAACACCATCTTTTCTATATTGAATGCCATTTAATATAGTTTTCCATTTTCCACCATCACCGGATATATAATCTGAAGAATCATCAACAATTACTCCATAGCTAGGATTTGCAGTATCTTTATCTGGGGTCGAAGTAGTACACTCTACTTCTCCTCTTTGTAGCTTTGATCTATCTGATGGAAGAAGTCTATACCCTATTCTATAATACTTATCTTTGACACTATCATAATAATATATATCTATGCTTTGTCCCTTTGATAGACTACCTGATACGGGATGAGCTACTATTGAATTAGTAATATTATTCGGTTTTGATGCGGATCTAATGTCATTGTTAATCTGTAGCACAGCTATATTAGATTTTTCAAGGACTGCTGATCTTACATTAGTATCATCATAGTTTCTTTGTATCATATTGGTAACAGAAAATATCAATGTTAATACCAACAGAAGCAAGGACAAGACAATAATCAACTCTACAAGGGTGAAACCCATGTTTGTTTCTTTAATATTTTGACTTAATTCCTGTTTTGATTTTTGTAAAACTTTTTTTTGTATCAATGGGCTTCATCTCCTTCTTTTATATACTTTGAAAAATCTTAATTTCATTTTGCGATAAGTTTAATTAATCTTCATAGAATACATTTAGCCAATTGCGTTGGGGTGTAACACTGTTATCAGTAGTGCTGAATACTTCTTTTATCCAAAGATACTTACCTATCAAATCATCACCTACATTAATGTCAGGGATTTTTTGTCCATTTGAATATACTTTAGACCACCTTGAGGGTTGAACAGTGGATGAGGTGGTAATTCCAGTATATACTTCGTAACTGGTTTTATTAGGCACATAAACATCCCAGTTTATAGTAAAGCTTGGAGCAGGGCTATATTTATCTAAGCTCAATGGTCCATTCAATACTTCTTTAGAACCTTCATACGATAAAGCTGCATATTTGTATAAATCAAATTCTATTATATCAACAACACTGTTGTTGTTATTTTGAGTAAGTTTTATTTCAATCCTGTAGAATCTATATGAATTGGGAATAATAGTTGGCATAAGCTCTATTTCATATACCCCATTTTGAGAATCAATATTTTCTTGATTAAATATTTTATTATTAATCTTATTATACCTATTACCACCATATAGGGTAAAGTGAAATTTATAATCTGTTGTAAAAGTAATTTTTACCTTTCCAATTTTCACAGCATTTCCATCGCCTAAATCAATGCACACTGATTCTTCCTTATTATTACCTGTTCTTGTAATTGTCCAAGATGTATCTAAATCGTCATCGAAAGCATTTTCGGCTGAGTTACTCCATGGAATTTTTGCATAAAGGCTGTATGAGCTTGAATCTAAAATATTTTCTGCAACAGAATCATTATAATCAAGTGTTATACTATCAAAACTATAATAATAGTATATAGGTTTTAAATATGCGCTAGCATAAATCTTCTGGCCGGCACCACTAAAAATCCCATTCCACTCTGTAAAAACATTTGTTTCTTCTAGTGTTTTTATTATTCCTTTAGAACTCATATCAAATGCTCTATATTCCGGAACATTTTCAATTACTATATTATAATTCCCAATGGGTGACAACTTTCCAAAAAAATCTGATTTTAGACTACTAACATGTGTATAATCATCTGTAACAAGGTCTTCCAGATCACTACTGCTAAATTCTTTCTTATCTAAAATTGTTATATTCTGTCCTTCAATAGTCCATAAAAGAGTTACTAAACCACCTTCATTAATAATATTATCAGTCTTCACATCTATCATATTAAGGTTTATATCGCAAAGATTTTCTTCTATATCCATGTATACAACAACTTGAGTTGTTTGCCAATCGACAACATTTACATTTTTTCTTACCACCCAACCGTCTTCAATAACCTCACCATGCATTGCAGTGACTTTATCAGGTATCTTTACCTTCACCTTGTAATTTCCTGCAGGGATAATTCCAAAATAAACTTCTCCATCTTCTGTTGAAACAGTATAATTATTGTTTTCAATTACAGGATTTGGTTCATTAGTTATATTTATTGTAAATTGCTCCTTCGTATATGGTTCATTGTTAACATTTTTTACTATTACAGAAATGCCTCCTGCCTTATAAATCGGTTCTTCTCCCTCTCTAGATACAATACTATTTATTTCATCAAGTATTTCAATGTTACCGCTAAATATGTTCACAGCTGAAACAGTAACCCTTACTCTTTTATATGCAATTTGATTAAGTTTATCATTTTTTCCTGTAGCACTTGTCCAATTAATATAAGAATTAATGGTATATTCAACACCATTAATTGTTTTTTTCTGTTGTCCTGGCACTAAACCTTTAGGATTTCCCGCAATAATACCAACATCATCATATTTTAATGCTCTTATTTCTTCAAGAATACTTGAGGCGAGGTTACTTGCTACTAAACGGTCTTTATTATTTACATTAGCCTTGGCTACAAAAGAGAACACAGGCAAGAATGTCATAGATAATAATACTAGTATGCTAAACGCAATTAGCATTTCTACAAGAGTAAATCCTTTATTGTTATTTTTTATCTTACTTTTTGTGTAGATAAAATACTTATTATTTTTCATAAAACACCTCGTCTCACGCTATAACTCTCAATAACTCCTCTAATGTAGTTAATCCCATTCTCACTTTTAAAAGACCATGCTGTCTCATAGTTAACATACCCTCTTTTACTGCAACATTATGAATATCTCGTGTTGACGCACGGTTTAAAATCATTTTTTGTATAGTTTCAGTAATTCTCAAAAACTCATAAACACCTTTTCTGCCTTTATACCCAGTTCCATTACAATACACACATCCTTTTGCCTGATAGAGTTCAATTTCTTTTTCATCTCCATCAAAAGGGAAATCTGCCGCAGAATTTAGTATTTCTTCTCTAGTAGTTACATAAGGTTGTTTGCATTCTGGACATAATACCCTTATCAATCTTTGTGCTATAACTCCTATTAAAGCGGAAGCAGTAAGATATGGCTCTATACCCATATCGCCGATTCTAGTAACGGCACCAGCTGAATCATTAGTGTGCATGGTAGATAGCACAAGATGTCCTGTCAAAGCAGATTCTACTGCAATTCTTGCAGTTTCGTGATCCCTTATCTCTCCTACCATTATTGTGTCAGGGTCATTTCTTAGGATTGATCTTAATCCTGATGCAAAAGTCATTCCCGCCTTAGCGTTGACCTGTACCTGCGTCAGACCTTCCATCCTTCTTTCAATAGGATCCTCTAATGTTATTATGTTCTTATCAGGTTGGTTAAGCACAGCAAGTGAAGCGTATAAAGTTGTGCTTTTTCCACTTCCTGTAGGACCAGTTATTAAAATAAACCCATATGGAGATTTCATAGTTTTTTCATATTTCACTATTTCAACACTGTGAAAACCTAACTCTTTAAGGGTGATTACCCTATCATTACGGTTCAACAACCTCATGGTTATTTTTTCACCATATGCAGATGGCATTGAAGCAACACGCACATCGATTATATTGCCATCAACTCTTAATGTAATTCTTCCATCCTGTGGCACTCGTCTTTCAGCGATATCCATATTGGACATAACCTTTATACGTGATACTAATGTTGGATGCAAAGTTATTGGCTGTTGCATAATTTCATGTAAAACCCCATCAATTCTGAATCTGATACGAATACGCTTTTCCTGCGGTTCAATATGAATATCACTTGCTCCTGCTCTTACTGCCTGATTAACTATTTGATTAGCAAGCTGTACTGCTGGCTTTCCATTTAAATTATCTGTATCAGTTCCTTCCTCTTCCTCTTCCTCTTCCGCTTCTTCTATTTCATTTGTTTCCTGTAATTCCATGCTTATATTTGAAAAGCGCCTTATTGCTGCATCAAGCTCTTTATCATTAATAACAACAGGTTTAATCCCAAAGCCTGTAATTATTCTCAAATCATCAATTGCAATTATGTCACCAGGATTTTTCATAGCTAATAAAAGTCTGCCATTTTCAAAACCGATTGGTAGTGCACTGTACTTCTTAGCTAACTCAGGTGATATTAGATTAGCAGCTGACATACCAATTTCATAGTTGTCCATGGTCAAAAACTGAACTCCGGATTTTTTCGCAATTGCTCTTGAAATATCACTATCAGTACAATAACCTAATTCAACAAGGGTATGACCTAGCAATCCTCTTGCTCCTGATTGGCTCTTTAGTTTTTGTTTTACTAAAGCATCATCTAGCTGCGCTCTAGTAATTATTCCTTCCTCAATAAGCAGTTCTCCTATATAACTATTTTTTGCTGATAATGGCAATAGTTTTGCACCTCTTTCTATTTCTTTAATATATTATATGTGTTTGCATCAATATCAGCAATGATTTTTTCAGAATCACCATCTCTGTTAATACTTAGGCTTTTAACAACAAAAATTCTTTGATTATCTATTATTCCAGAAATAAACCGAATCAAATCGAAATACTCACCTGTCAAATTAATAGATAAAGGTAACTTTCTTAATGTATTTTCTTCTTTGCTCTCATCAAATATGATTTCGTTTAGTTTTATAGTGTTATTTGAAGCTAATTTGCTTAACTCTAAAATAACATTATTTTCTTCAGCAGATTCAGGAAGGGCTCTGTTGTATTTATCAAGCATATCTAACATTTCTTCAGAGTTCTTTTCGTAACCTTTTAAGTACACCAGTTTTTCATTTAAATCACTAATTTCATCTTTTATTGTTGTTATCTTATCGAGAGTGTTTTTTATAATTCTAGCTTTGCTGATTAACAGGAATGAAGCAATTAATATGATCACGCTCAAAATTATCACAGATATATTTATTTCCTTTTTTCCCATCTCTTTCACTCCATCCCTTTGTCAGATTTAATTTTATTTATATCAATATCTGCATTTATTTCATAACTGACAATTATCTGATCTGATTTTTCAATGTTCTGTAAATATTCACATACTACATTTTTTAATATTCCGGTCTTCTCAATATCTGTTAACCACTGAGCTATAATTATTTTCTCAGTTAACCTTCCTGTAATAACACAAGAAGCTTCCTTTCCATCATAGTCAAGGTTGATGCTATCAAACCACATCCCATGAGGTATGGTTTCAGCAAACTCGTTTAGTACAATGTCCCAATTAAGATCATCAATCTTTGCTGTATCTGTAAGTTGTTCATATTTCTTTACTGAATTATAAACATCAGAATATTTTCCATATGTTTTAATCATTACTTCAAGCTGATTTTTTTCAACACCTAAGCTATCTAATTCCCCTGAATAAACTAAGTTTAGTAATGAAAGCATAATATAGCTCATAATTAATACGGCAACAGTAACAATACTTATTATAGAAAGTAAGCTTTTCTTCTTTTTCCTGACTGCATAACTTTTATATTCTGAAGGTAACAAACTTATTTGACTCAATTTATAAATCCTCCAATCCATGCAAAGCCAGACTCAAAGCTACTGCATATTCAGTCGGGTCATAATTTATATTCTTATTTTGTTTTGATAAATCATTGTATAAATTCTCGTATGGCTTTATAACTTCTACATTTACTCCAATATAATCTCTTAATTCTTTTGAAATATGTTCATTACTGCATGCACAGCCAATTAAAAATATTTTATCTATAGTTACACTTCTGTTTTGAGATTGAAAATATGATATTGATGTTCGGATTTCCTCGCCTACAAAAGACGCAATCCTATCAACAACCTCATCAAAGTAAGCCTTATACATTTTATCTATTTCTCTATGTAAATTATCTTTTAGCACTACAGTTCTCGCAAATACTGGAAGATTCTTGTTCATTATTAGGATATTACAGGTTTCTAAAGATAGATTTACCACAACCGAAACAATATCCATATAACTTTCAGGTATAACTTTATCCATCACCAACACTGAGCTTTTTATATCTTTTATGCTTGAACGAGTTATATCGAAAGCATTAATAAATTCATAAAGCATACTTTTTCGAGCTGCCACAAGCAACACATTATAGGTTGACCCCGATTCATTAATGTTTTCTCCAATTATAGTATAGTCAAGCTCAAAATCATCAATATTCACAGGCATATAGTCTGAAGCTTGGAATTTTATTAAATTCAATAATTTCTCAGGCGGCATTTTGGGTAAAGTTACAAACCTCATTATAACGTCAGTATTGCTGACTCCTAATACTACCTCTTTTGATTTTATTTTGCTTTTTCTCCATAATTCGTCAAGTGCATTTTTAAATTTTTCCTGATTGATAACCTTACCTTCTTGAATGATATCTTCAGGAAGAAAAACCTGACCTGCATTTTGTATTATAGGTGCTTTACGGTTGCCAGTCACTTCAACAAAATGCATCTGAGAACAGTTCATATCTATTCCAACTATACTTTTTTTAAAAAACCTCACTATTCGTTCACTCCTTCCCTCTTTCCTTAAATACCCGATTGTGTAACAGCTGTAAATATAGGAAGGTATAATGCTATAATCATTAATCCTATTATCAAGCCAACAACCACAAGCATTATTGGTTCTATCAAGGCAGTAATTCCTTTAGATAAAGTTGTAACTTCATCTTCATAAAATTCTGCTACTTTATCCAACATGTTTGAAAGTGAGCCTGTTTCTTCCCCTATTGCAATCATTTGGGTCATCATGGGAGGAAATAAATTGCTTTCTTTAAGTGGATCTGCAATATTTTTTCCTTCTTCTATTTTCTTTACTGCATCATGTACAACTTCTTTTATTAATAAACTGCCAGATGTAGGTCCTGCACCTTCAAGTGCTTGCATAACTGGTATACCACCCTCCAGTAAAGTCGCTAATGTGCGTGAAAACCTAGCAAGTACAGTTTTATGCAATATTGGACCAAAAGCTGGCAATTTAAATTTCGTTTGTTCCCATACTCTCTTGCCTCTCGGGCTTTTAACAAATAAATATATCAGAAAAATTATCCCTGCTAAAGAAGCGAGCCATAAATACCAACGACCTCTTATTGAATCCGAAAGAGAAAATATCATGGCAGTTATTGTGGGAACAGTGGCATTTTGCGGTATAAAACCTTTAAAAATCGGAACCATAAATACAAGCATTGCTATAAAAAGTATAATGGCAAAACCTGCTACCATTCTTGGGTAGAAGGTAGATGCCTTTATATTATCAACTAGTACTTTTTCTTTCTGCAGTTGATCTGCCAATCTTGTTAAAGACTCATCAAGCATTCCTCCTACTTCTCCTGAATGTATCATTGATAAATATAATTCTGAAAATATATTTGGATACATTCCAAAAGCATCTGTCAAACTTTTGCCACCCTCAACATTTTGTGCAATGGTAATTAGTGCCTCTTTCAATGTTGGATTAGTTGCTTGCTGACCTATTGTGAATACAGCCCTAGTAACAGGGATACCCGCATTTAACATAGCTGCCATTTGCTTGCTGAACATTCCCAGCTCACCTAAAGTTACCTTTTTCCGAAACATATCTTTGCTACTTTTTACAGCTAAGTCAACTTGTTTCAGTTCAACAATCATTAGCTCCATTTTTTTTAGTTTTTCAACAGCAATTGAGTTATTATCAGCGGTTATTTTGCCTTTTACAATCTCACCTTGCCTGTTTATACATTCATATATATAATCCGCCATAAATTACTCCTTTTCAGACATACATCATATTTATAAGTCTGTCAATCTCTTTCCTCTCAACACAGTGTTCATATACATTATCTTTGCTAATCTTTCCTTGATTATATAATCTAACAAGCGATTGATCCATAGTACGCATATTAAAGGATTGTCCCGTTTGAATAGAATTATATAGCTGATGTTCCTTGCCCTCTCTAATTAAATTTCTTATTGCAGGTGTGCTAACCATATATTCAAGCGCAAGGACCCTTTCATGCCCTACTTCTGTAGGTATAAGTTGTTGAGATATAACTGCTTTTAGGGTGTTTGCCAACTGTTGCCTTATTTGATTCTTTTTTTCATCACTAAAGACATCTACTACTCTTGATATTGTCAGAGGTGCTGTTTGTGTATGAAGAGTAGAAAAAACCAAATGCCCTGTCTCGGCGGCAGTTAGTGCTATAGCCATACTCTCTTCATCCCTCATTTCTCCAATAAGTATAACATCTGGATCATGTCTTAACATGTATTTTAATCCGTCAGCAAAGGAATGGGTATCTATTCCTATTTCTCTTTGCCTTATAGTAGACTTATTATGTCTATGTAAAAATTCTATAGGGTCTTCGATTGTAATTATACTTACTCTTCTCGTATTATTTATGATATCTATAAGTGATGCAAGGGTTGTGGATTTTCCGCTCCCTGTTGGTCCTGTAACGAGCACCAAACCCCTTGATAAAGAGCATAGATTTTTAATTTCCATAGGAAGCCCAAGATCATCAAATTGGGGTACTGTGTAAGGAACAACTCTGAAAGCTGCTGCATATGTTCCCCTTTGACGCATTATATTACCTCTGAAACGAGCAACCCCATCAACTTCCCAGTTTCTTTTCAAATTTTCCTGCTGCCAAGCTTCAAGGACAGTAAATAGTAAACCTTCCATTTGGTTTGGTTTTATAATCGGGTAATCCAGCACATTTATATTCCCACCTATTCTAATAGATGGGGGATATCCGCAGACCATATGAAGGTCAGATGCTCCTTTATTTGAAGTTATTGTCAGCAACTCACACATACTAACTGGATAATCAAATTCTGTCTTGTTCTCTACCATATTAAGTCCTACTTCTCTCTAATAAATATAATTTTTAAGGTGCATCTATAGTATCTATCATATTTCTAATTCTCGTTATATTATCTGGAGTTTCTTCCACCCACATAATATAGTGAGGTTTTTCATCTTTTGATACATTATTTGAAATGTAAAAATTGGAAACTGGAATCTGAGTCAAACTTACAAGGAGATCCCTCCTTGCAATCAACCTTGATTGACCAGCAACATGATCTGAGAAATCTACCGGAACACGAATTTTTTGTCCAGGTTTATCCATGTTGGAAAGTAGTTCTGATATAGCATTTTTTCTATCAGTTGGACCTATAACAAGTACTTCTTTCGAGAAGAATGGATAATTAAGTGCCATAACAGTTGTATCTTCAATGCCTAAATAACTAAACCTTGTAACTGCATCAGCAGGACTCATGTTAATTAAATTATAAGTAAAAAAAGCTGAGCCTTCATTTACTTTATTATTATCTAGTTCTTTAACAAGTAAACTAACATCAAGAATATCCCTTTTATCTCCAATTAACCACACAGTATACGCACTAGAATCCAATGTTATGATTTGTGCTTCTATCCCAATTTCCTGAGCCACAGTTTTTAATTTTGAAGCAGTAACATTTTTAAGATTTTGTGTTACTATGTTTAGAGGCCACTTGGTATTTTCCATTAAATCTACTTTAACAATTAACTCCTCAAAATCAGTAATATCTTTACTTCTACTATCTATCCATATTTTGTTGGGATTGGAGTCAAAATATAATGTCTTTACATCTATTTGCATTTCTGTCATTATTTTATTCAATTCTTCTGGAGATACAAAATTAAGGGTATATGGTATGAGTTCTAAGGGTAAAGTGCTTTCAATAGCATAGTTCTCAACTACATCAACCTTAGCTATAAGCTCTTCAACATCCTTTAAGGCTTGTCCAATGGCATCAACCCAAATAGTTTGAGGATTAGCATCAATTATTAAAGTCCTTGAGTCAATACTCATCTCATAAATCAATCTTTCTAAAGTTTCAGCAGCAATATATTCGAGTTTAAAAGGTGTCAAGCTAATACTTTTTTCAGCAATAGTTTCATCATTAGGATTATTTTCTATTATATCAATCATTGAAATCAGTTCTTTTACCTTTGAAAGAGATTGCGGTGTACCTTGAATCCAGATTGCTTTATCATTTTTTTCTATAGTAATCTTTTTAACTGGTATTCCTAGCACATCAATCTGGCTGCTTACAACATCAGAAGGTATAAATTTAAGGTTGAAATGAGAAAGCACCATTTGATTCATAAAGTCCCTTTGAAGAGTTTCTCTCTTGCCAACAACAATGAGATTTCCATTCTCAACATATTCCATACCCAGAGTTTTCAGAAGATACTCCAAAGCTGTACGTGGAGACATATCTTTCACCTGAAAAGATGCTGTAACAGGCTCTTCTGCTAAAATAATATTCACATTCATAGCTAACGCCAATGTGGAAAGAATATCACGCAAATCAGCATTCTTAAAGGTAATGGACATAGCTTTGAAAATAGCTTTGTCTTTATATGTGTTACTAGATGTTTTATCGGAAGTGATAGTGAATGTAGATGCACTATTTTCAGTAGTGCTTATATTTGTGTCAGAGGGAGCATCTGCATACACCTTTATTAGTAATCTCGAATTTACTATAACCATTAAATTACATGTAAATAATATCACTAATAAAACCGATAAAATAGGCTTATAGCTGTATTTCTTTCTCATATTCTCGTTTCTATCTACTTTTCTTACATCATTCGAATTAATCGTGTTTATTAATTTATTTGCTATATCTGTTTTATAGCATTTATTCTTTTTTAATTTAACAATCATATGATTTTATTTGCCCCCTAAATCATCAGCAGAATTAATCTCTCTCAGGTTCTCTAAATCTATATTTAATGTTGTTCCTCTGAAAACTCAATATAAGCTTCCTTATCTCCATTTAAAAGAAGAACGCCCTTTTCTTCAATCTTTGACACCTTCCATGTATTATTTATAAGCTCACCTTCTCTTACAATATAAGAGTTCTGTGAAGTTTCTATAATAGCAACACCATCACCATTACTTCCCACAAGTACACCTGATAACTTCATAGGAAGTTCAAAAGGATTAACAGGGTTACTGGTATTTGTGTTTTCTTTTTCATCGTCTGCAGTTCTTTCAGTTTGAGGAAGTACTTCTACTTTATTTTCAGAACTTGTGCCTTTACTATTTTCTGATGTACTTGATGTATTATTAGTTGTTTGGTTCTGATTTCCATTTGTAGCAACAGCCCTATCTTTAAATCCACCTGAATACATAATTATTACAACAACAAGAAGCACCATCATTAATGGCAGAAGGTATACAGCACTTTTATTTTTCTTGAAAAATTCCGAAAAAATAGCTTTTAATTTATTTAAAGTATCCATAAATTTGCCTTTCAAAGTAAATAAATTTCTATTTAATATCCATGGTAATATACAATTTAACGAGTTGCCATAATATGATTGTATAATATTATTATGTAAATAGCTATATGTAAAAGGTGGTTTTTGTCGAAGAATACTATGGTAGTTTTGTTATAATGTTGATTATATTGCTATTATTTTAATATAAAAATTTCATCCTTTTTACTATCAGTATTAAATTTTTATGATGGTATTGAATTAAAAATATTACTAATGAATATAATAACTAGAGAACGGATACTTTATAAAAATACCCGTTCTTATGCTTTTTGTTTAGTTAATTATTTTATCTATTTTATTTTAATATGTGAATACTATTTTTAATCCATCATAACTATGGTTCTGTTACTGGATAGCTACTGTCTGTTGATTTTACATTAGTGTGAGTTCCTACATCAATTGTAATTACACCTTTATCACTAATTGTTACTTTATAAGTATCTTCAGTTACAACAGGATTAACTGGCCATTCTTGTATATATTTCTCCCATTTATATTTATCT
>ENA-UOOK01001204-UOOK01001204.1-fermentation-metagenome-genome-assembly--contig:-NODE-1204-length-34417-cov-9.611606_pt1 | contig 34417 bp, 31 predicted proteins | sample MGYA00245777_ERZ724023 | MGnify/ENA primary metagenome ERZ724023 (study PRJEB28704, sample SAMN03018312) | fermentation metagenome | biome: anthropogenic terrestrial biome; feature: soil; material...
GGAGCAGCGGAAGTCAATCAACATATCCGGTTTAAAAACCAACAGTTACTTAAAAATCTATAGGATAAATAAGGCCTTCATGAGCATAATAAGATTAAACTTTAATTCAGATATGTAAGGAGGGCTTATTTTGTTTTCAGATGTAATGAGCATTGTACAGTTTATTTTTGCAGTGATTATAGGGTTGTATTTTTTGAACCTTTTAAAAAATCAGCAGTCTAATAAAGTAGTTATTGAGAAGGAAAGCAGAAAAGAGATTGATAAATTAAAAAGGATGAGAGATATTTCTCTTACGGAACCCCTTTCGGAAAAAACAAGACCAACCAAGTTTGAAGAAATAATAGGGCAAGAGAGAGGGATAAAGGCCTTGAAGGCTGCTCTTTGTGGCCATAATCCGCAGCATATTATTATATATGGGCCACCAGGAGTTGGCAAAACGGCAGCCGCTCGTCTAGTTCTCGAAGAAGCAAAGAAAAACCCTATGTCTCCTTTTAAATATTATTCAAAATTTGTAGAGATTGATGCTACAACTGTTAGATTTGACGACAGAGGCATTGCAGACCCTCTCATAGGATCTGTTCATGATCCCATATACCAAGGGGCAGGACCTATGGGAGTGGCAGGGATACCACAGCCTAAGATAGGTGCTGTAACTAGGGCACATGGAGGGATACTATTTATAGACGAAATTGGTGAGCTTCATCCAATAGAGATGAATAAACTACTTAAAGTAATGGAGGATAGAAAGGTCTTCCTAGATAGTGTATATTATAATACAGAGGATAAAAACATGCCCACTCATATAAAAGACATGTTTGACAATGGGCTGCCAGCTGATTTTAGGTTAATTGGAGCCACTACAAGAAACCCAGAGGAGATTCTCCCTGCAATAAGATCTAGATGCACGGAAATATTTTTTAGGTCTCTATTACCTGACGAAATAGAAATTATTGCAGAAAATGGAGCCCAAAAAAGTGGATTTAACATAGAAAAAGAAGGCGTTAAAGCAATTGCAAAATACGCAACTAATGGGCGTGAAGCAGTTAACATTATTGAAATTGCAGGAGGCATTGCCTTAAACGAAGGAAGAAGGACTATAAAATCTAGTGATGTTGAATGGGTTGCAGAAAGCTGCCAATATTCTGTAAGGCCTGAAAAGATGATTGAAGGAGTACCACAGGTTGGATATGCAAATGGGCTTGCAGTATATGGGCCTAATATGGGTACAGTTATAGAAGTTGAGGCTATAGCCATGAAAGTACAACATCATAAAGGTAAACTGACTATAACAGGAATAGTTGATGAAGAGGAAACAGGTGTATCTGGAAAGAAGTGCAGAATGAAAAGTAATGCCAAAGGATCAGTTGAAAATGTACTTACAGTAATTAGAAAATATTTAGGAGAAGATACAAGGGATTATGATATCCATGTTAATTTTCCTGGGGGAATTCCTATAGATGGACCTTCTGCAGGCATTACTATTGCAACAGCCATATATAGTGCAATTACAGGTTACCCTGTAGATAACAAGGTTGCCATGACAGGCGAAATATCAATTAGGGGCAGAGTAAAGCCAATAGGAGGAGTAGCAGTAAAAATAGGTGCCGCTAAAAAGGCAGGAGCAAGCAAAGTTATAATTCCCTATGAAAATTATCAAGATAGTTTTAAAGATATTGGGATAGAGATTATACCTGTACAAGATATAAGTGAGGTAATAGGTATTGCAATTGAAAGGCAGGACAATGAGCATAATAATATAAATATACAGGTGTCAAATGTTAATGTATTATCAGCATCAAAAGTCGAAAACAATTAGTTTAGAAAAAGTTATGATATAATTGAAATAAAAGATATAAGCCGTGAGAACTTCACAAATAATACTATAAAGGTTATAATATTAAAGACAAAAGTGTAATTTATAAGTAATTATTATTGTAAATTATGTAATACAAGGAAGGAGGAGAAACTATTGAGTGAATTAGAAAATAATAAAGAGAGAATTGATTATAAAGAAAAAGATAATATAAAGACATTACCACTTCTTCCTCTTAGAGGAATATCCGTATTTCCTCATATGGTTCTTCATTTTGACGTGGGAAGGGAAAAATCCATATTAGCTCTTGAACAGTCTATGGTAGATGATCAGTTAATCTTTTTAGTAAGCCAAAAAGATATCAAAATAGATGAACCATCTCTTGATGATATATATAAAGTAGGTACTGTTTCAAAAATAAAACAGATATTAAAACTTCCAGGGGATACAATTAGGGTTCTTGTTGAGGGCGTAAGCAGAGCAGAAATAGTTAATCTTGTTGGGGAGGATCCCTTTTTCGAAGTTGAAGTTTTAGAAAAAGAGGACATAGAAAAGAAGGATATTGAAAGCGAAGCTCTCATGAGGAGTGTTATTGAGGCATTTCAAGAATATGTAAAGCTAAGCAGCCAAATATCGCCTGATGTTATAGTATCTATTACAGAAATAGAAGAGCCTGGAATGATGGCAGATGTAATAAGCTCGTATATATTCTTAAATCAGGATCAAAAACAGGAGCTTTTAGAATCATTTAATTCAAATGAAAGACTCGAAAAGCTTTATGGAATGATCCTTCACGAGCTAGATGTCTTGAAAATAGAAAGAAAGATAGGGTTAAAGGTTAAAAAGCAGATTGATAAGCTCCAAAAGGAATATTATCTTAGAGAGCAGTTAAAGGTAATACAAGAGGAGCTTGGTGATAAAGACGGTATACAGGCAGATGTGGAGCAATATACTGCAAAAATAAAAAAAGCAAAGCTTCCTAAAGAAGTAAAGGAAAAAGCCACGTCTGAAGTAGATAGGCTAGAGAAGATTGGACCCATGTCTGCAGAAAGCGGGGTAATAAGGACATACCTTGATTGGATACTTGCTTTGCCATGGAATAAAGAAACAAAAGATACCCTTGATATCAAGAAAGCAAGACAGATACTTGATGAAGAGCATTATGGACTTGAAGATGTGAAGGAGAGGGTAATAGAATATCTTGCCATAAGGAAACTTAATAACAATATGAAAGGTCCTATACTTTGTTTTGTAGGCTCTCCTGGTGTTGGAAAAACATCTATTGCAAAATCCATTGCCAAGGCATTAAATAGAAACTTTGTAAGGATGTCTCTTGGGGGGGTAAAAGATGAAGCTGAAATCAGGGGGCATAGGAGAACATATGTAGGAGCTATACCTGGCGGAATAATTAATGGAATGAAGCAGGCAAAATCTAAAAATCCTGTATTTTTATTTGATGAAATAGATAAAATGAGTGCTGACTTTAGGGGGGATCCCGCTGATGCAATGCTTGAAGTATTAGATCCCGAACAAAATAATACATTTAGAGACCATTACCTAGAACTGCCTTTTGATCTTTCAAAAGTCATGTTCATAACTACTGCAAATAGTATTGATAATATTCCAAGACCGCTTTTAGATAGGATGGAAGTAATTTATGTATCAGGGTATACAGAAGAGGAAAAGTTAAATATAGGTGCCAAACATCTATTACCAAAGCAGTTAAAGGAAAATGGCTTAAAACAAGGAGAATTAGTAATCTCTGAGAGTGCTTTTAGGGATATAATAAATAACTACACAAGAGAATCAGGTGTAAGAAGCTTTGAAAGAAGACTTGCAGCCATATGCAGAAAAGCAGCTACAATGATTGTTGAAGAAAACAAAAAAAGTGTAAGAGTAACTTCCCAAAATCTTCATAAATACCTTGGAAAGCCAAGATATAGGTATGAAATATCAAGTAAGGATAATAAGGTGGGTGTTGTCACTGGGCTTGCATGGACAGCCTATGGTGGGGTAACTCTTCCTGTTGAAGCCTCAGTAATGGATGGTACAGGAAAGCTTGAACTTACAGGTCAACTTGGGGATGTTATGAAGGAGTCAGCTAAAGCAGGTTTCAGTTTTGTTAGGACACAGGCAGAAAGTTTAGGCATAGATAAAGAGTTTTACAAAAAGTGTGATATCCATATACATGTACCAGAGGGCGCTGTTCCTAAGGATGGGCCATCTGCAGGGGTTACAATGGTTACGGCAATGGTTTCGGCCCTGTCTAAAAAGCCTGCTAGAGGAGATATTGCAATGACTGGAGAGATAACCTTAACAGGCAGAGTTCTTCCTATAGGAGGATTAAAAGAAAAAACTCTTGCAGCAAAAAGGGCTGGAATAACAAATATAATAATACCTCATGAAAATGAAAAGGATATAGATGATATACCTGCTAATGTAAGAAAAAAGATGTCTTTTATTATGGCAGATAATATAGATACAGTACTTGAAAATGCTTTAGTTAAGGAGAGTTTTTCAAATGATAATAAAGAAAGCTGAATTTGTAACATCAGCAGTATCTATAAAAGGATGCCCACCTAATGACAGACCAGAAGTGGTCTTTGCAGGCAGGTCTAATGTTGGGAAGTCATCCCTTATAAATAGTATGCTAAATAGAAAGAATCTAGTAAAGACTAGCAGCCAACCTGGTAAGACAAGATTGATTAATTTCTTTAATATAAATGATTTTATGTATTTTGTTGATCTACCAGGATATGGCTATGCAAGCGTGCCCAAGTCTGAAAAGGCAAAATGGGGAAACATAATAGAAGAGTATTTGTTAAAGAGACAAAATTTAATGAACATAATTTTACTTGTTGACATAAGGCATGAGCCAACATCTGATGATATATTAATGTATAATTGGATTAAAAATTATAATCGAAATGTAATTGTAATGGCTGTAAAAAGTGACAAAATACCCAAAGGAAAGATTCAGAAAAACTTAGAAGTTATAAGAAAGTCTCTGAACCTTGATAAGGGCGATATACTATTACCTTTTTCATCTCAAACTAAATCAGGCAGAGAGGAATTATGGGGTATCTTAGATGAACAATTGGGGATAAATGAGCCATTTAGGGTGTGAAACTAAAGGCTTTTAGGTTTTTTAGGATTTTACCCCTAAGAGGGCTAAAGTCCTAAAAGAGCTAAAAAGTAAATAATAAATAATAAATAATAAATCAAGCTAAAGAAGTGCTTTAGTATTATATAAAGGAGAGTGTAAATGAATAATATTACGCATCAGGTTAGAGACATAATTGTGCTACTGATTATTGCACTTCCACCATTTTTGTATCTTTATAGATATATACATGAAAATGTGGATAGCACAGTTTTACAAATTATTACATATTTACTATATTGGGTTGGCACAATCTCCTTGGCTAATCTTGTACCATCCATAACTGTATTATTTTTAATAATAGAATCAAGACAAGAAAAAGCTGATACAAGGGAAGATGCAAGTGAGTATGAAAATAAAAGATTCAAATTGAATTATAGCGACGATAAATGGAAATTTTCAATAAAGACATTTATATATATATCATTAATTAGTATAGTACTAAAGGTATTAATATCAGTCCTAAATTATCTGGTTATTATACTTATAGAAAACTTTACAAAAGTAAATCTTCAGAATCAAGAAGTTGTTAATGAATTTCTGCAAGCAAACATATGGCTTTCCATATTCTATTTTATAATAATAGTATTTTGTGCGCCAATAGTAGAGGAATTTGTATTTAGATACTGGATATATGATAGAGTATTAAAAAGTAAACTAAATTATATATGGTCTGCAGTACTTAGCAGCCTTTTATTTATGATTGCTCATTTTAATATACAGGGAGCTTTTGCCTTCTTCTTAGTAGGAGTTACTAACTGTTATCTTTATGAAAAGAAAGGCTATTGGGCAGCAGTTGCAAATCATTTTATGTTTAACTTTTCTACTGCAATAATATTAATATCCTTAAAAGTGTTTGATGTTCCTATTATATAACTAATAGAATTTTAAAAAGTGGTGTATGACTTAAACTAAGTCCATACACCACTTTTTTAGTATAATAAAATATTATACTCTTAATTTATAATAAATATAAAAGTTCATTGTAACATAATTACCAAGAATTCATACTATGAAATTAGAAAGGCGGATTAAACGTTATAATATACTTCTACATATAGTAAAGAAAGTATAATAATTAGTTTATAATGCTTTCTAAAAAGACTCCAAATAGGGGGGAAGGGTATGAACCTTGGAGGGCTAATTTCAGGATTTAGAAATAATGATAATGACAATGACAGAAATAGGAACATAATTGTAATAATTATAATAGTTATTATAATATTTGGGTTCGGATATGGCAGAAGTCTGTTTGGCGGATTTGGTGGGGGATGTGCCCCTAATTATGGCGCATATGCTGAATATGCTTATGTAGATCCAAGAAACAGAAATAGAAAGAAAGGCAGTTCACATCATCGCCACTGCTCAGATGATGGCGCTGTACTTGGCTATGGTGCAGGGTATGGCTATGGGTACCCTGGAGGATATGGCGGTTATGGATATCCTGGAGGAGGATACGGAGGTTTTGGATACCCAGGATTTGGTGGATTAGGCGGATTCTTCGGCAATGATTGGATTTTCATTATTGCGATTATTTTATTACTTTTCTTACTAGGGGGAGAGAGAGAAGAAAGAGAAGAAAACAATATAATTGATGTGGATACATGTATGTAAGCCATAAGCACATCACAAAAATTAAGTTAGATTTCACATGATATAAGTGCAACTTAATGTATCATGTGCGAAATAAAAAACATATATTGGGTATATAGATTTCCAATGCCCAGTTAAGAAGGGAGGGAATATAAATGTCAAAACATCATCATGAAGAATGCTGCTGCAATACTACTGGAGGTTATGGTGCAGGCTACGGTGCCTATGGCTATGGATATGCAGGAGGTGGTGGATGTGCCGGTGGAGGGTTTAATACCTTCAATAGATGGATATACGCACTGCTTATACTCATAGTTATAGTTCTCCAGTTTGGTAGAAGAAGAGAAAAAGAACAGGTTTCAAATGCTTTAATAGCATGCGATGATGGAGTTGTAAGTACAAGAGGAGAGAGAGAACAAGAGATTGACAACAGTGTTTTATTCATAATCATAGTATTCTTGCTTGTTATTTGCGCAGGGTGCTGGGGCGGATCTGGCACAGCCGGATACGGTGGAGGCTACGGATACTAAGAAGGATAAGGATGAGCACAAGGAGCCTCCGTGCTCATCCTTTACATAAAATATGTAGGAAGGGTGAGGGTTATGAGCAGTCGAAGGCAAAGGAATATTCCACCTGACCCTGATAGAAATCAGAACACAAGTGGAAATAATAATAACAAAGGCAATAGCAATAATAACAGTAACGGTAACAGTAATCAGCCAGATCTTAACAATCTAGGACAATTACTTAATAACATAGATTTAAATCAGGTTATGGGTCAACTTTCGCAAATGAATAATGGATCTGGATCCCAATCCCCACCCCAAACCCAAGGTCAGGGATCTAAGGATCCAAGATTAGACCTTCTAAATGCAATGAAACCATTTTTAAATACTAGGCGAGGCGGCATGATTGATAAGGTAGGTCAATTTTATTCAATTATGAGAATTGTTCAAGGAAATAACAAAAAAAGGTGAGTTTATCTCACCTTTTTATTTGGCTTCTTCATTTTTTTTAGGGAGCGGTATTTTAGTATCGCTTTGAGATTTTAACATTTTACACTTGCCATCAAATATAGCACCCTCATCAACTCTTATACTTTTAGCATCAATATCACCAGTTAACTTTCCACTTTGAACCAGCTCCAGACTTCCACTGCAGCATATGTTTCCTTCTACTTTACCTGCAATAGTTACCTTATCAGCGTTTATATTAGCTATTACTATACCATCTTCACCAATAATTACGCTCCCTTTTATATTTATATCTCCACGAAATTCACCATCTATTCTTAATATACCAGTACTATTTAAAGTTCCCTCAAATTTTGAATTAGGACTAATTATAGTAGCATCAGAAGCAGAAGCTTTGTTATTAGTAGAATTTTGAATTGCCGGCGCTGCATTTTTTTTGCTGCCTAACATAATTAATACCTCCATTATGTATAAAGTAATATCATTTTAAAGTATGTTATAACCTAGTTGCTATTTTGATTTTATTGTATAAGGATTTATTGCAGAATTATTATATCTAACTTCAAAATGGCAGTGAGAACCAGTAGACCGACCAGTGTTTCCCATATAGGCGATTATATCTCCTCTTTTGACTTCTTGTCCAACATTTACAATAACCTTAGAATTATGGCCATACAAACTTTCATACCCATTTCCATGATTGATTTTTACTAAAATACCATATCCACCATTTAAGCCTGCTATCGTTATCTTACCATCTGCTGACGCTCTAATTGGAGTCCCGCGAGAATTAGATATATCAACCCCAGAGTGGAACTCATACCTTCCATTTAGCCACCTGTAACCAAATGGAGATGATATATTACCATAGGTTGGAAATACAGAAGGTATTGCCTGTAGCTTTTTTTTATGTATTTCAGCATTTTTGGCAGCAATATTTAAATCATGTATGCTTTTGTTTACTGCCAGCTCTAAGTTATCAACAGATTCATAAAAGGCTTCAGGATCGTCGAATATACTTAAAGGTACATCAATATCAGATGAAGTATTCGAAGTGAACCCTCCAATACCCCTTGAGGCTATTTTAAATTCTTTATTATCAATACTTGATTTAGGAGCATATTCATTAGATTCAATTATCTTTTTTAGTTTATCCTCAAGTTCTATTATAACCTGAAATTTTTCTTGTATCTCTTTCTCCTGAGATTTATAACCATCAAGTTTTTCCTCATCATACTCTTTAACATATTGCAGCGATTCGTACTCAGCCTTTTTATTTTGCAATTTAACATTTAATGAATGATAGGATATGAAAAACAGACATACAACTGTAAACATGACAAAGTTTATTACGACAAAAATACTAATAAACCTTTTTGTAAATCTTACTGATTTAGTATTTTTAACTGGGGCATGAGGTACAACCATTATGGTAAAGGATTCTTTTTTATTGAACATGTTTTTGAAGAAATTAGTTATACTATGTATCATTATATCACCTGCTTTACTGCTTGTTGCCTTGTGTGCTTAAAGGGTTTATATAAATTGCATATATATATAATACCACAGATTGGCAACATTTGAATAAAAAGTTTTCCTAACAATGCAATTAATTACAGACGATAATATAGTTTTTAAATTTAGGAAAATTAGAAATTACTGATATAAAGTGTGAATAATATTAGTTTGTTTGGTAACAATATATAAACAACCCAGTATAATATAACTTAGTTTCATACTGGATTTCCCAAAATAATTATAATTTTGGGTATTAGTTAACCCCCCATCCCATGGATGCATTTATGCATCCAATTTTTTTTATTGCCTTTATGCTTGTATACAAAATCATGTTTTTGATATAAAATACTAAATAGACTGGGTAAACTAAATTTGGATACATATGAATAGGGGTATAAGGATGTCTAGAAAAAAAGCAACAAAAAAGACAAAAAAGAAAAACAAGCTTAAAATAGTTATATTTTTATTAATAATTATAGCCATATCTTTATATGCAGGGGTAAGGCTTGGGGCGTATATGGTATCAAAGAAGTATGGCAAACCCGTGGAGGATAAAGGAATAATAACTAGGGCAATAGATGGAGTAAAAAGTATTGGAGAGCAAAGCAATGAATTTAGTCTTTCAGAAGATGAGATAGTTAATATTTCGTCTTTTATAGGTAAGTTTGTTTCGGCAGAGCACAGAAAGAAAAATAATATTCTTGCATCAATGGTAGATCCTGATTATTTTACTACGCTTACAAAAAATGCGGCAGATTTAAGCAATGGAAATGCGGTAGTGCAAGATATTAGTTATAAAGAAACGGGAAAAAATAAAGTAAAAGCTGATGTTACTTATTCTAAAAACTCCAAAAAAGGTATGGAGACTATAATTATTGAGAAAAAACAAGATGCATGGAAGGTAACAAACGTAAGCAGATAATTTATTTAGTTTTAATATACATGAAGCCATAGAATAAAATCTATGGCTTCATGTATATTTTTTGCTTTAAATGGCTAAAATAATAATGTTTTGCTTTATGTGGAGAGGGGTGTTGTTGTTATGAAAATTGGAATACCTGAAAGTCTTTTATATTTTAGCTATTCTACCTTATGGAATACCTTTTTTGAGGAATTAGGTGCAGATGTAATATTAAGTGGAGGAACAAATAAAACAATACTCGATGCGGGAACTAAGTACTGTGTTGATGAAGCATGCCTTCCAGTTAAAATACACCATGGGCATGTTATGGCATTATCAAACAAGGCGGACGCTATATTTATTCCTCGGGTTATGAGTATAAGTAAAAATGAATATATTTGTCCTAAATTTTGCGGATTACCTGAAATGGTTAAAAACTCAATAGATAATCTTCCTCATATTATTGATACAACAATAAATATGAGAAAGAATGAAAAAAGTGTGTATTATTCAATGATAAATGCAGGCAAAATTGTAACATCTAGAAAAAGCATTTTAAATCGTGCATTCTATAATGCAATGAATGCCCAAATAGAAGCTGATACAAAAATAAAAGATAATTGGAAAAGAGAATTAGAATATAGTGATGTGCATTGCATGAAGATAGGCCTAATTGGCCATCCTTATAATATATATGATAGTTTTGCAAATATGAATATAATAGAAAAACTTAAACAAGAAGGCTGCTCTGTTGTAACAATTGAAATGCTTGATGAGGATAGAATAAATATTAATGCTAAAACCATGGGAAAAAGGCATTTCTGGACTTTTGGAAGAAAGATTGTAGGAGCAGGGCTAAGCTTTATTTCAAATAAAGATGTGGATGGTATTATAAGCATTACATCTTTTGGATGTGGAATTGACTCAATGATGGAAGATTATATAGAGAGACATATTAAAAGGGATGGATGTATTCCATATATGAAGCTTGTACTCGATGAGCATAGCGGGGAAGCAGGATTCGATACTAGATTAGAGGCCTTTTTAGATATGGTCAAATGGAGGAGAGAGAATGAAAGTTACATTTCCCCATATGGGGGGAACATATGCAGCAACAAAAGCATTTCTTGAAGATTTGGGGATTGAGGTAATTGTGCCTCCCCTTTGTAATAGTAAAACTCTTGAGATAGGTGTAAAGAACTCACCAGAAACCATATGCCTACCCCTTAAACTAAACATAGGGAACTTTATACAAAGCATAGAAAAAGGTGCAGACACAATACTTATAGCTGGAAGCTGTGGCCCTTGCAGGTTTGGCTATTATGGTGTAATTGAAAAGGAAATATTAAAAGATTTAGGATATGATGTAAATTTAATAGTCATAGACCCACCCTTAGAGGACATGAAGAGCTTTATGTATAAGATAAAGACTATAACTGGCGGTAACAGCCCTAAGGCTGCATTAAAAGCCTTTTTTAAGGGCTATAATATATCAAAGCAGCTAGACGGAATGGATAAGATGATGTTTAGGATAAGACCAAGGGAAAAGGTGGCTGGAAGTGTCAAAGACATACACAATTATTATTTAAATAATATAAATAAATTTCATGGAAGCGACCAAATATCAGGTTTTATCAAAGATATAAAAGAGCAGCTTGAGAAAGTAGAGATTGACGAGGAAGTAAAGCCTCTAAGGATTGGCATAATAGGAGAGATATATACTGTGATTGAGCCATTTGTAAATTTATATATAGAAGAGAAATTAGGGAATTTAAAAGTAGAGGTAGATAGGTCAATGAATGTAAGTCAGTGGCTTAAAACAAATGTAATGGGAAAACTCGTAGGACTTAATTTTGAAAGGAAAGTAGAGAAGGCTGCAGAGCCATATCTTAAAGAAATGATAGGCGGTCATGCTAAGGAGTGTATAGGGAATGCTGTATTATACGCAAGAGAGGGATATGACGGCTTGATACAACTACTTCCATTCTCATGTATGCCTGAAATTGTTGCAAGCAGTATATTACCTAATTTGTCTCAAAAAGAAAACATACCAATTATGACTCTAGTAGTTGATGAATTAACAGGTGAATCTGGATATTTAACCAGGCTTGAAGCTTTTGTTGATATGTTGAGTATAAAAAGAGAGGGGAAGTGCAATGAAGCATTACATTGGAATTGATGTTGGATCTGTAAGTACAGATTTTGTTGTTATAGATGAAGATGAAAACGTAATAGACAAAATATATTTAAAAACTGAAGGAAGACCAATAAACACTATAAAACAAGGTATGGCTCAGATAAAAAAAGACCTTGGCAATATTAGTATATCAGGAGTAGGAAGCACGGGAAGCGGCAGGCAGCTTGCAGAGATTATGGTGGGGACTGATGTGGTCAAAAATGAGATTACATGCCATGGAGTTGCCGCAATGAAATATAACAATAATGTGAATACTATATTTGAAATAGGGGGGCAAGATTCAAAAATAATAATTATAAGGGATGGCATAATAGTTGATTTTGCCATGAATACTGTATGTGCTGCTGGAACAGGCTCTTTTATTGACAGGCAGGCATCAAGGCTTAATATACCAATTGAAGAATTTGGTGATTATGCTCTTGAATCTAAATCCCCGGTGCGGATTGCAGGCAGGTGTGCTGTTTTTGCTGAATCAGATATGATACATAAACAACAGCTAGGGTATAGAGAATCAGATATAATAAATGGACTTTGTGAAGCACTAGTTAGAAATTATCTAAATAATGTGGGCAAAGGGAAGGATATAAAATTCCCAATACTTTTTCAAGGCGGTGTTGCCGCCAATAAGGGCATTAAAAAAGCATTTGAGAGAGCTTTAGGAGACACTATAACCGTTCCAGAATATTATGATGTAATGGGCTCAATTGGTGCAGCACTGATGGCCAAATCTGCTGTTGGAAAAGGCGGAACCAAGTTTTATGGCTTTAATATGATAGATTACGAATATAATACAAAGAGTTTTGAATGTGATGGATGCTCAAATATATGCGAAGTTGTGGAAGTCTATATAAATGGAAGAGTTGGGGCAAGGATGGGCGGAAGGTGCGGAAAATGGAGTAAACTTAATCAAGATACAAGATGTGTATGATTGTAGACTTAAATAAGGCTACAATCAATCACAAGATTCATCAAACTTAATTTTATTTATTTTGTATATATCACCAAGTTTTATGACCTCAATATCAGCAGAATGAATCTCTTCTTTATTTTCTGTTTCATATTTCTTGCTTACTTTATATTTTAGACTCCAATTAAAACAATTAGTGTTTATTTGCCTAGCTTTATAGTCATCAATCTCTAATTTGTTTATATCTTGGGTAAACTTTTTAAGCTCTTCCATGTTCTTTTCATTTTTTGCCCAATCATCAGTAAAGTATTTTTCAAAAAAGCTTTCTACGTTCTGCCTTTTTTCAATTGGCATATTTAAAAAGGATGTTAAAGCTTTTATACTTTGATAACCTGATGTGGTCTTATCTACAGTGTCATTTTGCATAATATGAATAACTAAACGTGATGCAGAGTAATAAATAAAAGAAGATACAATAATAAAAAATGAAAACAGTATTACATAAATCAATTTCCTATTAGATATGAAGACCATCAAAATCCTCCTCATCTATATAATTAATCATTACGTTATTTAATCCTTAATATAATATATGTAAATATATTTCATTTGAAAACTAAAGAACAATATTAAAATGCAGCCTAAAAAATAAAAGGCTTTTAAAAAGTGAAATTAAATATTATAATATTTAGAGGATATGAATGAGAGGAATGAGGATGGCAATATGAAAAATAGATATCTATGTATTTTATTGATGCTTACGTTAATTATGTCTATTGTTCTTACTTCGTGTAAAAAAGAAAATAAGATAGATATAAATATCAAAAAACCTGTAACACTTACTTTTTATACTTTTTTGGAAGATGGCAAGGAAGCTGAGGCCTATAAAGAGATAATAAATGAGTTTGAAAAGGAGCATGACAATATAAATATAAAATTAGTTGCAGATGCTAATGGATATAATCAAAAGATAAAAACAGCTCTAGAATCAGGAAAGGCTCCAGATATAATAGGGCTTCAAAGAAAAGATATGCTTCAATATGCAAAACAGGGTTATTTAAAAGACTTAACAAGTTTTGTAGATTCTAATAATATTAAAGATAAATATTATGGGGTAAGTCTTGGGTATGGTAAATTTGAAAATAAATACTATGGAATAGGAGATCTTCCTAAAACTGTTGAGTGGTTCTATAATGTGGACATGTTCGAAAAGGCAGGACTCTCTGAACCAAAGAATTTAGATGATTTAATAAATGTTTGTAATAAATTAAAAAATAAAACAAAAACACCTATTGTTTTAGGTGCTAAGGATGCTTGGACAATAAATACACTATTGGGTTTAATAACAGTCCAGAATGTAAGCACTGATGAACTTATAAAGGCATATACCAACGATGACAAGGCAGCATTTCAAAACCTTAAGGGGATGAACGAATCTATAGATATAATTGATCAGCTATTAAAAAGCGGTGCAATAAGCAGAAGGTGTGATGATTATAACTACGCAGATTCAGTTGATGCATTTGTTAATGGCAAGGCCGCTATATTGCCAGGAGGTACTTGGACTATAGATAAAATTGAGAAAATGAAACCAAATGGATTTAAATATAAAGCATTTGAATACCCGGTTAAATTCAAAGAGGGTGGAAACTCTGATTATTGTGCCACAGCAATCCACGTGGTAACAGTAAATGCTAAAACAAAACGTGAAAAACAGGTTATGGAGTTTATGGAGTTTTTATTTAGTGATAAAGCCCAGGAAATATTTGCTGAGAAGAATGGAATATCGGGTTTAAAGTCTGTAAATAAGGAATCAGAAAATGAAGTAGAGAATCAGGTTATAAAACATTTAGATAGTACTAATGGGAATTCTATAATGTATGTGGATAATGTTTCAAATAAGATGTCCGAGGTTACACAAGAGAGAATACAGAAGATGATATCTAGTAGAAAGGTTGAACCTTCTGAAGTTTGGGATTTAATTGTTGAACAATCTTTTGTAAAATAATAAATAGTGAGCCTATAATTTTTTAAACTGTGAGCGCCGAGCGTAAAGCATGGATCACAAAACGTAAACAATTATAGGCTCATTTATTTTATTAGTATTACTTACTTTTAAGAGATTTTAAAAGAATTATAACCCCTAATACTATTAATATTGTTGGTACTATAGCTGGCCCAAGGTTAGTTAGTATGGTATCTATATCAATATTTATATCTATATTTATTACTTTATAAGATACTAGCCATAGAAATAATGCTAATACCCAGGATATTGCCATTACATATAATGCCCATTTGTGATTAGTCTTCTCTAGTTCAAGCAGGTAAATAATCAAGAAGGAAACCCCTAACAAACTAAACAAAAGGGCGCAAATTGCCGCCGAATCTAACCTTAAATACTCATTAGCAATTAAGACTATACTAATAGACAAGAGAATACTTGCAGGAAAAACAAATACAGATTTATCCGTAATGAAATATACTATGTATAATACAATGCTTATAGCCATAATCAAAAGTGCTACTTGTACTAAATTTGCAAACAAATTAAAGTGGGAAAGTATTTCATATATACCCCAAAATAAAAAAATCAGTCCCACAATTAGTTGACTATTTTTGTGCGTCTTTTTAAAATACGATATTAAGAACCCAACTCCTAACATTACTAATAAGGATATCCACATACTTATATTAAATAATTGTTTTAAGAGGAGAGCAAGCCCAAAAAGCAAAAGAAAAATGCCTATAAAAAATCTATTGTTTGTACTATTCATAAATATCCCCCCATATCTTTATTTCTGCATAAGAATAGTATGTAAAAATATAAAAGAATTTGCTCAAATCCATAAAAAAATTATAGCACACTTTAATATAAATATATAGAGAACCAATAATTTAGATAGTATTGGTTCTCTACATAGCCTGTAATTTGAATCATTATAGTACGCTTTTTACTCTAGCCCTACATGATGAATATCCAAGTTTGAATCCAAATACGAAAGCAGCCATAACGCATGCACCTTTCATACACTTTTTCATTTTCGTCATACTATACATATTATACATATTTCCCAATCACCTCTGACATATATTTTACATCTATATTAGTTTTCTTTATAATGAAGCAATTTATTCTCCTGCTAGTACATAGAGAGAATAAATTAGAGGCAATTGAGATAAAAAAGAAGTAAAAGGCTAAGCCTTTTACTTCTCAAAGAAATATTCTTCTAGCATAAATGCAAGTGTGTGATAAACAGGAAGATAGTACTCTTGAACAAGTGGAGATATAAATGCTGGCATTTTAATTGTTACATCGCATAAATCTTCTATCTTTCCACTAGATTCTCCTGTTAAGGCAACCACGCGCATCCCCTTTGCTTTAGCGGTAATAACTGCATTATATATGTTCTTTGAACTGCCTGAAGAACTAAAAACAAGTAAAACATCGTTTTTGTTACCCAATCCATAAACTTGCTGTGCATAAACTAGGTCAGGATCGAAACTATTTATATAAGCAGTACCAAAGGCTGTAAGTATTGATATGGAAATAGCAGGTAGAGCACCTTGCAGCTTGGAAGCAATGTATTTTCCTTCTTCACCAAAAGGTTCAAATTCGCTTTTAGCTTCAGGAGTAAGTTCTCTCCTCTTTATGAAACTCTTCATAAGTTCACCTACAATGTGTTCAGAATCTGCTGCTGAACCACCATTGCCGCATACAAGCATTTTCCCTTCAGATTCAAATACCTTAACTAATAAATCGAAGGCCTTTTCAATGTCTTCTTCACAACATTTAAGTGAAGGGTATCTGTTTAGCAAGTCATCAAGAAAGTACCTTTCTTTTTCTCTCATTATTTTCCCCCCTATTTTTACTTTAGGCATAAATAAGTGAATACATAGATAAAACAAATAAAAATACTATTTAATACATTGTTTATTTAGTTTAAGATAATCCCAAATAAATATTCATTTAATATAGGATTCCTTATATTAAATATTACCACAACTGAAAAAAAAGTGATATAGTTTAGAAGGCCGCCAAAACATGTTCTAATATTTGAAATATTTAGACTTATAGCAAAACAATATATGGCTTCATAAAACGTTTTATAGATATACAAAAATAGTGCATATATTATATATAATGTGGTATAATTATAGTGAAAATGTTTATAAATATACATTATATTAAAATAGTATGGAGTGATTATAATGATACCTATGGTGGCCGTATCATCAGGGATATGTATCTCAAAAGCAATTGTTATAGAGAAAAAAACTATTATTGATTATACTAAAGATGCTCATGATATAAATAAGGAGCTAGAAAAGATAGATTATTGTTTTAAAAAAACTAAGCTGGAATTAGAAAGTTTAAATAAAAATATAAATGAATGGGATATTTCTTTCATTTTCAAAAAATACATCAGACTAATCAGCAGTCCGCAGCTTAAAGATGATATTGAATATAACATAATATCCAAAAATATTAGTGCTGAATATTCAATTATAAGCACATTAGATAATTATATTTGCTTACTAAAAACCATGGATAGTGAATGTTTTGCTACTAAGGTTGAGGATTTAGAAGAGATAAAATATAGGCTATTAAATAAAATACTACCTAAGGGCATAAGCAGGCTAAAATATGATGATATAACTGATGAATGTGTATTAGTTGTAGAAAGCTTAACTATTGGAGATATATTGTCAATGGATCTTAACCTTATAAAAGGAATAGTTATGATGTCAGGATGCCAAAACTCTAGCGCATGTATATTGGCAAGACATTTTGAAATTCCTTTGGTATCAGGTTTAGGATATGAGGAAGCCTATATAAAAAATGGTGATACTTTATTAGTTGATGGCAATAAGGGTATAGTTTTTGTAAATCCTGAAGATAAAAATATAAAAGAATATTGTTTTGCTATGTAGGAGAAATATCTGAAAAAATAGTATATAATCTAAACTATAGTTTGGTTTAAACATAAACGTTTAAACTAAAGAATGCTATAGGGATGTGGATAAAATGAATATAGTAATTGCTCCAGATAAATTCAAGGGTAGTTTATCTGCAGTAGAGGTTGCAGAAGCAATTTCAGATGGAATAAAGAAAGTATCTAAAGATGTAGCAGCAAAGATTATGCCCATTGCAGATGGCGGCGAGGGGACGGTCGATGCTATTGCAAAAGCTGCAAAAGGAAAGATAGTATATAAAGAGGTAACAGGGCCTTTATACAAAAAAGTAAGTGCAAAAATGGCTATAATATATGATGATACAGCAATTATTGAAATGTCTGAAGCATCTGGTTTGACATTAATAAAAGAGGGGGAGAAAAATCCTCTTTTAACTACAACATATGGAACAGGGGAATTAGTACTTGAAGCAATAAATATGGGCTGCAAAAGAATAATAATAGGAATAGGTGGAAGTGCCACTAATGATTGTGGTGCTGGAATGGCTCAGGCTCTTGGGCTTAGGCTTTTAGACAAAGACGGAAATGACATAGGTTATGGTGGGGGAGAATTATCTAAGGTTAAAAGAATAATAAAAAGCAGCCTATGGGATAAAATAAGTAAAGCAGATGTAATAGTTGCTTGCGATGTAAATAATCCTCTTTGTGGAGAAAATGGGGCATCGTACATTTATGGGCCTCAAAAAGGTGCAACACCAGATATGGTTGAATTCCTAGACCAGGGTCTATCAAATTTTGCAGATGTAATTAAAAAAGATTTAGGAAAATCCGTGAAAGATATACCAGGTGCTGGTGCAGCAGGCGGATTAGGAGCTGGTCTTATTTCTTTTTTAGATGGGAAACTTGTATCTGGGATAGACGTTGTATTAAATGCAATAAATTTTGAAGAAAATATAAAAGATGCTGATTTAATAATAACAGGTGAGGGAAAAGTTGATGCCCAATCAGCTTTTGGAAAGGCACTTGAGGGAGTAGGCAAAATAGCAAAGAAGTACAACATACCGGTAATTGCCATAACAGGGAGTATTGGAGAAGGATATGAAGGAGTTTATAAAGTAGGCATAGATGCCGTATCTAGTATAATACCCCACCCAATGGATCTTGAATATGCAATGGAAAACTCGTATAATCTAATAAGGGATGCAGCAGAACGTGCAATGAGGATATATTTACTAAAATGATAATTACTCTTGATTTTAGTTAATTATTTTGATATTATATTCTACAAATAAATATTTGCGTTGAAAGAAATTAGTAGCAAATATCACTGCTTAAAGAGACTCTGGTGTGGTGGAAACTAGAGAGTATATATTTGCGAAGGAAGTCTTGAGTATTAATGAAGAGAGGACCTTGTGTCAAAAAGGGTGGAACCGCGGAAGTAACCTTTCGTCCCTTATTGGACGCAAGGTTTTTATTTTTTGTTTATTTATATTAAAAGATTGGAGATGTTAATATGGCAGTAGAAAAAACTATGGAGAAAATTGTTTCTCTCTGTAAAAGTAGGGGATATGTATATCCTGGTTCTGAAATATATGGTGGGTTAGCCAACGCTTGGGATTATGGCCCTTTAGGAGTAGAGTTTAAAAATAATGTTAAGAGGGCTTGGTGGAAAAAGTTCATACAGGAATCACAATATAATGTGGGATTAGATGCAGCAATACTTATGAACCCAGGGGTTTGGGTAGCATCAGGCCATGTTGGAGGGTTTAGTGATCCTTTAATTGACTGCAAAGAATGTAAATCCAGGTTTAGAGCAGATAAATTAATTGAGGATTACATAAAAAAGTCAGGAGAAGAAGAAGTAATAGTTGACGGATTAAGCAATGATGAGCTTATGAATTATATAAAAGAAAAAAATATTAGCTGCCCTGATTGTGGTGCTCATAATTTTACTGATATAAGAAAGTTTAATTTAATGTTTAAGACTTTTCAAGGTGTTACAGAAGATTCAAAATCTGAAATATATCTAAGGCCTGAAACTGCCCAAGGAATATTTGTAAACTTTAAAAATATACAAAGAACAACAAGAAAAAAGATACCATTTGGTATAGGACAAATAGGTAAGTCTTTTAGAAATGAAATAACACCAGGAAACTTCACATTTAGAACAAGAGAATTTGAACAGATGGAATTAGAATTTTTCTGCAAACCTGGTGAGGACTTAGAATGGTTTAAATACTGGAAAGAATTCTGCTTGAATTGGCTTATAAACCTTGGTATGGCTAAAGAAAAAATTAGAATGAGAGATCATGAGCAAAAAGAGCTATCCCACTATAGTAAAGCTACAACAGATATTGAATACCTATTCCCATTTGGATATGGCGAACTATGGGGTATTGCAGACAGAACAGACTTTGACCTATTGCAGCATTCAAAGTGTTCAGGGGAAGACTTTACCTATCTTGATCCATTTACAAATGAAAAGTATATACCATACTGCGTAGAGCCATCAGTTGGAGCAGATAGGGTTGCCCTTGCATTTTTAGTAGATGCATATGATGAGGAAGAACTAGAAGGAGGAGACTCAAGGGTAGTTATGAGACTTCATCCAGCACTTGCGCCTATAAAAGCAGCAATTCTGCCTTTATCAAAGAAATTAAGCGAAGAGGCATTTAAGCTATATGAGAAACTAAATAAAAAGTTTAACATAGAATATGATGAAGCTGGAAGCATAGGCAAAAGATATAGAAGACATGATGAGATTGGTACACCTTACTGTATAACTTATGATTTTGATTCATTAAATGATAACTCTGTTACCATAAGAGACAGAGACACCATGGAGCAGGTAAGGATAAGCATAGATGAAATAGAAGGGTTTATAGAAGAAAAATTAGTGTTTTAATTATTAAGCAGCGCCCAGTATCTTCATGGGTGCTGCTCCTTTAATAGGTAAATACTGTTTACAAGACATACGGTACATGATAAAATGTATCTGCTTAGGGCATTAACTCAGCTGGAAGAGTGCCACCTTGACGTGGTGGAAGTCACAGGTTCAAGCCCTGTATGCCCTACCAAAAGGCTGCTTAGAAATATATAATTTCTAGGCAGTTTTTTTATTTAGTACAAAATTTAGCATAAATACAATACTTCAAGTTTAATAAATTTTTAGAATATTATTGACATATCACCAAATGGGGGTTAATATGGAAATATAGGAAAGCGCTTGCACAAAGAGGTGATTAAGTGGCAGTAACAATTAATGATGTTGCAAAAGCAGCAAAGGTTTCTCCATCGACAGTATCAAGGGTGGTAGCAAACAATCCAAGAATAAGTGAAAAAACTCGTGAAAGAGTTATTAAAGTAATGGAAGAGATGGATTATCATCCAAATATTATTGCAAGGTCTCTTGCTAATAGATCTACAAATATAATTGGGGTTATGATTCCAAGTACAACAGAAAAAGCATTTAAACATCCTTTTTTTCCTGAGGTATTAAGAGGTATAACATCTAAGGCTTATGAAAATAAGTATAAGGTGCTAATATCAAGCGCTGATTCTATAGAGGAGGAAAAGGAAGTAATAAGGGAATTAGTAAATGGTTCAATAGTTGAAGGTATAATACTTCTTACATCGAGGATTAAGGATCCATCCATTGCAGAACTTAGAAAGCTTGATTTACCTTTTGTAGTGGTTGGAAGGCCTGAGGATGCATATGAGAATGAGATAAACTGGGTGGATAATGATAACTTTAATGCAGGATATAATCTTACAAAACACATGATAGACCAAGGCCTTAAACAGATTGCTTTTATTGGTGTTTCACCCCAATATATTGTAACCTTAGATAGGCTGGAAGGATATAAAAAGGCTTTAGAAGACAATAAAATAGAGATTATAGATGATCTTATAGTTGATGGAAAGTTTATGGGAGACACTGGGGATAATTTAATGCAAAGCCTTATAGATAGGGGATACAAGCCAGATGGAGTCATTGCAAGTGATGATTTTTTGGCTTTTGAAATAATTAAGCTTTTGACGGAAATGGGGGTTAATGTGCCTTATGACATTGCTGTTGCAGGATTTAATAATAGTGAGATTGCAGGCTTTTTTAACCCATCTTTAACATCAGTTGAGGTGAATGCATATAGCCTTGGAGTAAAGGCTATGGATATACTTAGTACATCTATAAGGAGCGACTATAAATGCATAAACCGCTCTATTGTACCTACAAAAATAATAGTTAGAAAGTCAACTAGTAGGATATAATTTTTTATCTATTTGTGCAAACGGTTGCACAAGGATGAAATTATATAAATTGTATAAAAGTCATGGGGGTGATGATTTACAAGCGCCTATATCAAGGTATATAACAGGCGAGTTTGTTTTTAGGTCAGAATAAAAATAAAAATTGGGGGAGTTTTAAGTGAAAAAGAGGATATTATCATTAGTAATTCTTTCTTTTATGATGACTACTTTTATATTTACTGGCTGCACTAAAAAGGATGATCAAAAACCAGTTACATCTGATAATGGTGATACTGAACAAACGGGTGAATTTAAACCAGAAGATGGTGCTAAACTTAAGCTTTGGATGGATAATGATGATTATAATATTCGAATCATTGAGGCATTTAATAAGAAGTATCCAGATATAGAGGTAACAGTAGAAAATGTAAGTACTACTGATACAAGAGGAAAGCTTGAGCTTGCAGGGCCAACAGGTGAGGGTGCAGATGTATTTGTTGCTGCTCATGATGGGGTTGCAATATCAGCTGAATCAGGATTAATACTAGAGAACATAGAGTTTGCAGATAAGGTAAAAGAAGAGTTTATGGACAATGCTGTAGAAGCTGCGAGCTATAATGGTAAATTATATGGATTTCCACTTACTATAAAGACCATAGCCCTATTTTACAACAAGGCATTAGTGGACAAACCTGTCGAAACTTGGGATGAAATGTTTGAGTTCGCTAAAAAATATAATGATCCATCAAAAAATAAATTTGCTTTATACTGGCAGGCTAACGAACCATACTTTGCACATATGGCGTTATCTGTAAATGGATATGAGATATTTGGAGAAAATCACAATGACAAAACAAAACTTGGTTGGACATCTCCAGAGGCAATAAAGGGAATGGAATTTTACAAAACATTAAAAGATATTTTCCCTGTACCTGCACAAGACTGCACATTTGATGCAATGAATAATGCTTTTGTTGAAGGAGTGGCTCCTTATGTTATAACAGGCCCATGGTCAATAAAGAGCTTTACTGATGCAGGGGTTGATTTTGGAGTTACTGCATTACCTAAACTAAATGGCAAAAACCCAATACCCTAATGCTTCTAAAATATTAGCAGATTTTATGGCATCTGAAGAGGGCTTAAAGATTATGTATGAAACAAAAGCAGAATTGCCAGCATCGAAAAAGATGCAAGAGGCAGATTTTATTAAAGCTGATGAGCATTTATCAGGTGTTGCAAAACAGGCTGCTTATAGCCTTCCAATGCCATTTATACCAGAAATGGCTAATGTATGGGATCCATATAAAAAAGCATTTACAGCTGTATGGGATGGGCTGCTGCAGCCTGAGGAAGCATTAAAGAATGCACAAGAAGAGTTTGAGTCTTCCATAGCCAAATAACGGTTTTATAGAAAACAATGCAATATGGTCATCCCATGGATGACCATATTGTTATAGATCAATTATATCAGAGAAAGGTGGTTTATGATGAAAAGATCAAAAAAAGCTGGCTTGCTATCTGCTATAATTTGGGGATCAGGTCAGATATATAATAAGCATTATATAAAGGGCCTAGTATTTTTTATAATTCAGATCATTACTATAGCAAATTGGAGATACTTTTACGAAAAACTATGGGGCCTTATAACCCTTGGGCAAACAGAATCAGTAATTGAAGGCGGCATTGTAAAACACGGAGACAACTCTATAATACTATTGATTACAGGACTACTTGCATTAATGGTACTATTGTTTCTAATTATAATTTACATCATAAATATTCGTGATGCCGTATCCATGGCAAGATATGCAGACGATAAAGAGGCTATACCAACTGAAAAAGAATGGGTGGCCCATACCTGGGGAAAGTCTTTCCCATACATCATGTTAATTATTCCTACAATATTTATAATACTATTAGTTGTTCTTCCAATACTATTTGGATTTCTTATTGCATTTACAAATTACTCAGCTCCAGACCATTTGCCACCGAGGCACCTAGTAAGCTGGGTAGGGTTTGAAAACTTCAGAAATATATTTTCGGTTCCTATATGGAATGATACATTCTGGGGTGTTGCAACTTGGACAATTATTTGGGCATTGCTGTCAACAATCACATGCTTTTTTGGAGGATTGTTTATGGCAGTTCTTATAAACAGCAAAAGAGTTAAATTCAAAAAGTTTTGGAGAACATTATTTATACTGCCATGGGCAATACCGCAATTAGTATCACTGCTTGTATTTAGAAATTTATTTAATGGGCAGTTTGGACCTATTAACAGGTTTTTGAGGGAAAGCGGAATTATATCACAAAACATACCCTGGCTCTCAAACCCCACCATTGCTAAGGTCACTATAATCATCATAAATATTTGGCTAGGCTTCCCTTACTTTATGTCTATGATGACAGGCATTATGACAAGCATATCTGGAGAATTATATGAGGCTGCAACTATTGATGGCGCAACAAGCAGGCAGCAATTTTGGAAGATAACCATGCCTCTTGTATTATATTCAACAGCTCCTCTTTTAATAATGAGCTTCGCTGGTAACTTCAATAATTTTGGTGTTATATACTTCCTTACAGATGGAAATCCAATTAACCCTAAATATAAATTTGCAGGATCCACTGATATACTTATAACTTGGATTTATAAACTAACTAAGGATAATAGACAGTTTGCTATGGCTTCTGTAATGTCTATACTCATATTTATTTTGATAGGGTCAATATCAGTATGGAATTTCCTTAGAACAAAATCCTTTAAAGAGGAGGATATGATATGAAAATGGGACATGAAACTGAGATAAGTCAGGAAAAGATTAATACTGGTTACAAACTTACCACTGCAAAGGTATGGGACATAGTACTTACTATCCTTACTTATATGCTGCTTATATTCGTAGCTGCTCTTATAATAATACCCATAGTATGGATAGTTGGTTCGTCTTTTAATCCAAGTTCAAGCTTGTCGTCTTCAACAGCTTTTCCAAAGCATCCAACAACTCTTCACTATAAAGAGTTGTTTCAAAAGACGCAGTTTGCTAGATGGTATATGAATACACTTAAGATTGCGGTTATAAACATGATTTTATCAATGATTTTGACGATTTCAACGTCTTATGTGTTTTCTAGATTTAACTTTAAGGGGAAAAAGGCATCTTTACTTGGTATATTGGTACTTCAGATGTTTCCAAGCTTTATGGGTATGATGGCCATGTACAATATTTTATGGCAGCTCAAACTTCTTGATAGCCATATAGGTTTAGTGCTTGTATATGCAGCAGGTCAGATACCATATAATACATGGCTTGTAAAAGGTTATTTATCCTCTATACCAAAGAGCCTTGATGAGGCTGCCATGATAGATGGAGCATCAAACCTTAAGATATTCTTTAAAATAATACTTCCATTGTCAAAACCTATTATGGTGTTTGTAGCCATAAGCCAGTTTATGGCGCCATGGATGGATTTTATATTCCCAAGGCTTATAATTTCGTCTAATGAAAAAAAGACTCTTGCTATAGGATTATTTGATCTTATTGCTGGGAATACAAATAAAAACTTCACACAATTTGCTGCTGGTGCAGTATTGGTTGCAATACCAATAACACTTCTATTTATGTTTTTCCAGAAGTATTTTATAGAAGGTATTACTGCAGGAGCGTCTAAGGGTTGATCATAAAATGTATTTTTACGAAGGGGGAAGACCATGAATATAGACTCAATTTATTTTAATTCAAGGGATAAGGCATGCAAGTCTCCTTTTGGTGCTGTACCTTGCGGGGAAGATATATCATTTACAATAAAGGCTCATGAGGGAGTAATTAAAAGGTGCAGATTAATCGTAGAGGAGAAGATTATAAAGGGCAACTATGATGAAGTATATTATGTTGAGCCTATAGAATATACTCTAAAAAAGGATAGATATTCTACTGAAGATTGCAAGGAATATTGGAGCATTAATATAAAGTTTAATAGCATTGGAGTGTATGCTTATTATTTTGAAATAGAGTGTGGAGAAGATAAGTTTTATTATGGGAACAATAGTAATGAATATTCCCACACCATATTTAACTGGGTTGGAACTGGCGGAGAGGGAAGGCTGTATAAAAAGGCAGATGGTATGCCAAGATTTAATCAGACTATATATGTACAAGGCTTTAAAACACCAGATTGGGCCAAAGATGCAGTATATTATCATATATTCCCAGAACGCTTTAAAAACGGGGATAAAAGCAATGATCCAAACCCCAAAAAAAGAGGCTTTTATGGGGAGCAGGATATAATATTTCATAAAGATTGGAATGAGAAACCTTGTACTGCTCAAGATAATGAAGATGGTATATGCTGTAATGATTTTTTCGGAGGAGATATTCAGGGGATTATAGAAAAACTTGACTACCTTAAAGAGTTAGGCATAAATGCCATATATTTAAACCCTATTTTTCAAGCATCTAGCAATCATAAATATGATACAATGGATTACCATAAAATAGATGAAGCCTTTGGTACTAATGAGCTTTTTAAAGAGTTTGTTGGTAAGGCAAAGGATAAGGGAATTAGAGTAATACTTGATATCTCATTAAATCATTGCGGCTTAAATTCAATTTATTTTGACAGATATGGAGAACATGATGGAATAGGAGCTTTTAAAAATGGAATAGAAAGGCCCGAATCTATTTACCATGAATGGTTTACATTCGATAAGGAATTAAAAGAAGGATACGATTCATGGCTAGAGGTTCCATCACTTGTAACATTAAAAGAAGTGGATAGTTATAAAGACTTTGCATATAGAGATGATAACTCAGTGACAAAGTTTTGGCTTAACATGGGCATTGCAGGTTGGAGAATGGATGTTGCACCTTGGAAGTCAGATACATTTTGGAAGGAATGGAGTAAGGAAGTTAAGAAAAAGAATTCGGATGCACTTACCATATGTGAAGTTTGGTGGGACTCCTCAAAATATCTTTTAGGAAATCAATTTGATTCTACTATGAACTACCTTTTTAGATACGCATTGATAGAATATGCTAATGGTGGTTCAGCTAAGAAGTTTATAAATATACTTGAGATGATGAGAGAAAACTACCCAAAGGAAGCCTTTTATTGCCTGATGAACCTGCTATCATCCCATGATGTGCCAAGAGCGTTATATGAGTTAGGCTATGATGAAAGTGCTAATTATTGGGATATAGCCTTAGCAAAGGAAAGATTTTTGTTATGCACCTTTTTCCAAATGACCTACCCTGGAGCACCTGCTATATATTATGGCGATGAGGTTGGCGCATCCGGGGGAGAAGACCCTCAAAACAGGGCTACTTATCCTTGGGAAGAAGATGGGGGAAGGCCTGATTATGGTTTGCTAAATGAGTTTAAGATACTAGTTAAATTAAGAAATGACTATAAAGTGCTAAGGCGCGGGGATATTGATACGGTTTATGTAGATGAGAATCTAGTGGTTATGATAAGAAGATTAGAAAACCAATATGCCATTATAGCAGTAAACAATTCACAAGGGGCAAGATCAGCCAATATCAATATATCAAAATTCGATTTACCAGAGCTTTTTACTAATCCTCTTGATATCAAAAATAAGCTAAATATAGATGGAGATGTATTGCATTTAAAAGTAGAAGGATTAAGAGGAAATATATATATTAGCATGAGAGGGGATTGAAATAATGAAAAGATGGGTTAAAACATTTTTTTCATTGTTGCTGTTGATATTTATACTTACGGGATGTGCTTATAAAGATGGTGATGTATATAAAATACCAGAACCTAAAGAGTATAAATCACAAGCTCAAAAGAACATTGATAATCTTTATGGCGTATATTATCACATATATCCAAGGATTTTTAGAGATTCTGATGGGGATGGTATCGGGGATATACAGGGAATAATAGATGCTTTAGATTATTTAAATGATGGTAACTCAAATACAGATACTGACTTAGGCATAAATGGTATATGGATAACTCCGCTGACTAAGTCACCATCAGAGCATAAGTATAATACTACTAATTTTTGTGAAATAGATGCTGAGTATGGGACCATTGAAGACTATAAAGAGCTTATAGAAAAGTCACATAAAAGAGGCATTAAGGTAATAATGGACTTTGCAGTAAACCATGTAAGCTGCGAGCATCCATGGTATAAGGATGCACTCAAAAATCCTAAAAGTATATATAGAAATTACTTTAGATGGATAAACGGCGATACAGATGTTTATAACATAAAGGCTTCACCTTGGGGAAGAAAGGTATGGGTTAAGAAAGGTGGGTATTATAATTACTGCCTTTTTGAAGATACTGTTCCTGATTTGAATTTTGACAATCCAAAAGTTCGAGAGGAAATAAAAAAGATAGCCAAGTTTTGGATAGATACAGGGGTAGATGGATTTAGGCTTGATACTGCTAACAATATATATGGGCCTGATGAATACCCTAAAGGGACTGACAGGGTAGGAAATAATATTTCATGGTGGATGGAATTTAGTAATTATGTAAGGGGTATTAAGCCTGAAATAATGCTAATAGGAGAGATATGGGATAAACCTGATGTTATAGCACCATACCTTGAGCCATTTGATGGCGCCTGGAATTTTACCATACAAGAGAGTCTTCCTAATATTCTAAACAGTGGATTTGATGGTGGGGGATTTACTTCAAAACTCGAAAAGCAGTATAAGGAGTATGACAGTGTTACAAAAGATTATATGGATCTTCCTTTCTTAACAAATCATGATCAGGATAGAATAATGGGGAGATTAAGGGATGATGTTGTAAAGGCTAAACTAGCAGCAAATATTTATATGACATTGCCAGGAGCGCCATTTATATATGCTGGCGAAGAGATTGGTATGACTACAGGGAATATGAGAACCCCAATAAAATGGTTTGATGAATATAAAGCCCCTCAAACAAAATGCGATACCATTAAAAATTCAGAGAAAATTGTGCCTCTTGAAAGGCAAAAAGATGACCCTAAATCCCTTTATAATCACTATAAGACGGTAATAAGGGTAAGACAGGGAAATGAGGCATTAATGAAAGGTGATTTTAAAGCAATAGATACAGGCACAAATAAGGTAATTGGTTATATGAGATCCATAAATAAAGATAATGAAGCTGCATCAAAGGTAATAGTTCTTCACAATATAAACTTTGAAGAGCAGATTATAGAGGTTAAGGATATAGATATATCAGGGGTAAGTGTTTATTATGAGACGGAAGGATTAGGTCAAAATACTATAATAAACAATAAAATAAAATTAAAACCTCAAAGCACATTAATATTAGAAATTAAATAAAGCCCTTCTTTAAGCGGCTGTTAATTTTAAAACTTTTTATAAATTATAATATCATTAATGAAGCATTGTTTAAAAAATATAATAATTATTGGAGATGAACATGGAAAACTTAAGGAAACTACTTCAGATACTTTATAATGAGGAGAACTCCCATAATATAAGTTATTATATACCATATAAATGGAATGAATTTGGGTACAAAAATTATATAGAGGATGAAAACAGGAAAGGTGAGATAAGGGTAAATCCTTATGATTATTTTATATACTGTATTGAGAATATTATAGATCATGGGGCCTTTGCTGATAAAAAAGCTGATTTTGATATAAAAGAAAGCATAATATATAGTATGCTTCCTAGGGCGTTTACAGCTTGGAATCATGGTGAAGATGAGAAAATAACCCCAGGTACGTTTTTAAAATCAATTGCCATGATACCCTATTTAAAAGAACTAGGCGTTGATGTAATATATTTGCTTCCAATATTTCAATGCAGCCAAAGGTATAAAAAGGGAGAGATAGGAAGCCCTTATGCAATTAAAAACTTCTATAAGATTGACGAAAACCTCCATGATGATTTATTAGGAGAATACTCAAAAGAGATGCTTGATATAGAATTTGCCTCTTTTGTTGAGGCTTGCCATGCCTATGGAATCTTTGTAATGGTTGATTTTGTATTTAGAACAGCATCTAGGGACAATGATTTAATGGTTGATCATCCTGATTGGTTTTATTGGATAGATAAAAAATATGACAGTGAATTTAAAGCTCCCACGGTGGGTAATGGGGATGTGTTGTATGTAAATGATGAATCCATAGATATGCTCTATAAATCAGATAAAATTGATGATTATATTGGAATGTTTAGACAATCACCTAAAGAAATAAATCCCGCAAAGTGGAAAAAGATTGTAGAGATTCACAAGGAAACTGGCAAGAACATATTGGACTTAATAGAAAAAGATTTTGGTATTACAACAGTCCCGGGATTTCCTGATGTTATAAATGATAAACAACCCCCTTGGACTGATGTAACATATTTAAGATTATATTTTGATTCTCACAAAAAGGCAAAAGAGTATATAAGAGATGATCAGCCACCCTATATTATGCAGGATGGTGCATCACTTCATCTATATCATGGAGAACACAAAAATAGCGAGCTTTGGAATTATATAAAAGGCGTAATACCATACTACCAAAGTAATTTTAAAATAGATGGGGCTAGAATTGATATGGGGCATGCCCTATCAGAGGAATTAAATAAAGAGATAATATCATCTATTAAGGAAGAAGACCAAAACTTTATTCTATGGTCTGAAGAATTTGATATTAAAAAGTCTAGTGCGGCAAAAATGGATGGCTATGATTTTATAAGCGGATATTTATTTTCTTCATATAAGAAAATAGAGGGCCCAAACTTTAATAAAGATCTAATAGAAGATACGTTAAAAAAGACTTGCCTTCCTCTTATTGGAGCCCCAGAGATGCCTGATACACCAAGGGCATCACTGATTTATGAGGAAAAGGCAAAGCTTAAGCAAATAATACTTATTAACTACTTTTTACCTAATACTATACCTTTTATAAATAATGGATTGGAGATAGGAGAAATACAGCCTATGAATCTTGGGCTTGATAATACTGAGGATGGAAGGTTTGTACTCCCTAAGTGTGATCCAATGTATGGAAAACTTGCTTTCTTTGATAATTATAGGTTTCATTGGATAGATACCAGTAAGGATTGGCTATTAGATGTTTTAAAAGATGCAAGTATAATAAGGAATAAATATATTCATATTATGTCAGGCAACAGCAATGTCTACACCACTCCTGAATGTTTGGATAAAATAAAGTTAACAACTCTAGTATATTTTAATGAATGCAATAAAGAGGTTTTTTTTATTATAGCTAATAGAGATTTTAAGAGACATACCTTAATTAAAATAAATGATGTTTTTCATGAAAAGGTACTAGATGGTTTTAAAGAAGTATCAATAGAATACAAAAGTTGCAGTATGAAAGATGAAAAGTATACTGTAGATGATTCTATACAATTGGCGCCTGGAGATGTGGTAATAGGGCATATTGGATAATGGAGGGGAGAAAATTGAAAGATAACTTACCAAGTGTTGCATATTTCTGTATGGAGTTTGGGCTTCATGAGGAGTTTAAAATATATTCAGGAGGCCTTGGGATATTAGCTGGAGATATACTTAAGGCTGCAAATGATGAAAACCTGCCAATGGTAGGAGTTGGAATACTATGGAGGCAGGGATATACAAGACAGCTTATAGGAGAGGATGGAATGCCCTATGATTCTTATCCTGAGTATAGATATGATTTTTTAAAGGATACTGGCATAGTAGTTGATGTGAAGATAAGGGATAGGAATGTAAAATGTAAGGTATGGGAGTGTACTAAGTATAACAATGTGCCTTTATATCTTTTAGACACCTATACTCTTGGAAGTACTGATCCATTTATAACAGGACAGCTATATGGGTGGTTTGACGAGGAGAGAATTGCCCAGGAAATGGTTCTTGGAATAGGGGGAGTTAAGGCATTAAATGAGCTTGGTATAAAACCTGATATTTATCATTTTAATGACAGTCACCCGGTAATTGCAGGTATTGAGCTTATAAAGCAAAAGATGGAAAAGCAGGATTTAAGCTTTAAGGAAGCCTTAGAAGATACAAGAAAGCAAATAGTATTTACAACTCATACACCTGTTGAAGCGGGGAACGAAGTTCATGAACACAGACTGCTTAAATATATGGGGGCATATAATGGACTTACCTATGAAGAGATGAAATATATAGGAGGAGATCCATTTAGCATGACGGTAGCAGGCCTTAGACTTTCTAAAATAGCTAATGGAGTATCAAAGCTCCATGGAGAAACTGCAAGAAATATGTGGAAAGGTACTTCAGGTGCCCCTGAAATTATTGCAATAACTAATGGAGTTCATAATGGCACATGGCAAGATAAAAGTATTGTTGATTCTTTTACGTCTAATAGCAAGCTATGGAATTCACATATGGAGTTAAAAAGAGAAATGATAAGCTATATAGAAAGCAAAAACAATGTTACCCTTGATGATGGTATACTTACCATAGGATTTTCAAGAAGGGCTGCACCATATAAGAGAAGTAATTTGATATTTAGAAATAAAGAGATTATAGAAAATTTACTAAAGGATAAGAAGCTTCAAATAGTATTTTCTAGCAAGGCCCATCCTAACGATATGGAAGGTAAAAAGATAATATCAAATTTATATAATATGTCAAAGGTTTACCCTAATAGCGTAGTATTTATAGAAGACTATGATATGAAGATAGGTAAAATGCTCACAAGAGGATGTGATGTATGGCTCAATAATCCAATAAGGCCTATGGAAGCAAGTGGAACGTCCGGCATGAAGGCAGCAATGAATGGAGTATTAAATTTAAGTGTATTAGACGGATGGTGGCCTGAAGGATGTGAGCATGGAGTAAATGGGTGGCAAATTGGCGGAGGGTACGTTGGAGAGAATCAAGATAAGGTTGATGCAGAATCCTTATACCAAGTACTTGTAGAAGAGGTTATACCAACATACTATGATAATAGGGAAAAGTGGATCGACATGATGAAAGAAAGCATTAAAATGTCTCAAGAAAAGTTTTCTGCAAAAAGAATGGTAAATGAATATTATGATAGGTTATATATGTCCGAGGTGTAAATAACATTTGTGGGGCGATGGATGTAGGGCTTATTATTAGGCTGTGCTTAAAAAGGCAACTAATGAAGGTATAACAGTGACAACTTATGATTTGCAAAATGGTGTGCCAGTTGTTATTGACATATACATCAAATCAGCAAAGTAGTAGAGATTATAAAAAAGTTAAGTATCGTTGCAATCGTTGTGCAACGATACTTAACTTTTTGTTGATATTTGCAACGATAATTAGAACGATTGGCTTATCGTTGCAAATGTATTGTATTTAAAATGGAAACAAAGAAAAAATATAATCTAGAATTTAAAGATAAAATCACAAAAACTTTCTTATTAAGGAAATGAATAAATTGAATCTATCAGAAGAGGAAATTATTATCTACAATATAATGAAGTCTGAAACAGAACTTTCAAGGGCAGAATTAGATAAAAAATCTGGCTTTTATAAGTCTAAAACTCTTAGAATTATAGACAATCTCATAGATAAAAACATAATAAAAAAGTTAGGAGAAGGTCCAGGCACAACATATAGGTTAAGATAAAGATAAAACTATTTTAGATATTTCCCCTAGGGTATGAAAAAACCACAAGACATTTTGAACTTGTGGTTTATCATTTTTGGTGGAGATAAGCGGGATTGAACCGCTGACCTCTTGAATGCCATTCAAGCGCTCCCCCAGCTGAGCTATACCCCCATGGTATATATTTAGTAACATTTAGTATTTAGTAACCTATATATATTAAATCCTAAAATTTGATAGTTGTCAAATAAAATACACTTTTGCACAGATATCGCTAAATGCACCTGATAAGCCTCAGGTTATTTCCAGATAGCCTTACTAGGCATCGTGCTATGTATAAGGAATCATTATAGATAATATAATAGATATGTATTTTACTTAGCAACAATTTGGTGATAAGCTTGTTGAGGTAAGGAGAGATGCATATGAGCGAAAACAAACTATGGAAACTTTTTACTACAACATTTACCTTAAGTGCGTGCACATTTGGCGGAGGTTTTGTTATTGTTTCCCTGTACAAAAAAGAATTTGTTGAAAGGTTGAAATGGTTAGAGGAAGATGAGATGCTGGATATTACCGCTATTGCACAATCAAGTCCAGGACCTATTCCTGTCAATGCAAGTGTTATTTTAG
>ENA-UOOK01001208-UOOK01001208.1-fermentation-metagenome-genome-assembly--contig:-NODE-1208-length-34369-cov-8.810515_pt1 | contig 34369 bp, 27 predicted proteins | sample MGYA00245777_ERZ724023 | MGnify/ENA primary metagenome ERZ724023 (study PRJEB28704, sample SAMN03018312) | fermentation metagenome | biome: anthropogenic terrestrial biome; feature: soil; material...
TCAAGTCCGGTTCTGAGAGAGCCTAGAGGTGAAATCCCCCTGGGCTACTTACCTCATGATCATGGAAGTCTGATGGATAAGATTGTTGAAGCAGGATTTGCATATAACTAATTGCTGCAAACAGGAACGGGTACGGAGCATATATTGCCGCTTGTTATTGCGGAGATCCTCAGGCCGATACATTATGATGGGGTGGAAACGATAAAAAGGCTGGAGTAGCTGTTATCTCCCTGCGTTTACAATGATAACAAAACGAGGGTAGGTACATATAAACCGGTTTTTAAACTGTGAAGCACCGATGTGGAGAATTCACCGATGCTGGTTTTTGGTCTTCCCCCGGTAAAAAAGCAGTGAACTGGAAAACAAAAGAAATAATTATATTGGAGGAAGTAGTTTATGAAAAAAGTTATTATCCGCAAGGCAGATCCATTGTTTTTGGAAGAAGTAAATTCCAAAGCGGTGCCTTTTGACAGGAAGGATTATCAGACACGCCTGAAGCTGCTTGTAGAGCGCATGCAGGAAAGAGGAATAAGCCATGTTGTCATTTATGGAGACCGGGAACATTTTGCAAATATTGAATACTTCAGCGGTTTTGACTGCCGCTTTGAAGAAGGCTTACTCATTGTCAGTGAGAGTGGTAATGTCAGTATTTTGGTGGGGAACGAGGGCATTTCTCAGACCTATCAAATACCCTATGAAGTCCGGTGGTATCTGTATCAGAACTTCAGCTTACAGGGTCAGCCCAGGAACCAATACCAAAAGCTAACTGAGATTCTTGAAAAAGCAGGCATTGAAAAAGGCAGCAGGATAGGTGTTGTCGGTTATAAATATTTTTATGACGAATACATCCATACCGATCCAGCTCATACCTTTGACATTCCGGCCTATATTCTGGGAGAATTGCAAGAATTGTGCGGATATGAAAATGTTGTTAATTTCACACAGGAAATCACGGGTTTCCCCAATGGGATCCGTATGACCCTGAAGTCCGCAAAGGAACTGGCTTGGGCTGAAAACGCCGGCAATCGGTCGGCGGCCGTGGTACAGCGGATGCTTAAAATCTTGAAACCCGGCTTATCGGAGGAGGATGTGGCCCGCGGAGGACAGGCAGGCTTTACACCGATCTCGATGTTTCCACTGGTGAATTTTGGGGCAGAAAAGGTTCGTATCGGAGTGGCTTCTCCGACCGATCGGGTTTTGCAGCTGGGTGAGGTTTGCGGCTTGTGTTATGCGATACGGGGGTGCCTCACATCGAGAACAGGAATCGCTTCCTATGACGCAGCTTCGGTACGGGAAGAATTAAAGCCACACCTTGAATTCTTTAGGGTTTACTGGAAAGCGATTTCGCAATGGCTGGAGACCGTCAGGGTAAATGCTTCCTGCGCGGAACTGTATGATTCGGTCATGGGACTTATCGGCGGAGAGGAATATGGCGTTACCCTGAATACCACCCATTATACTGGGACAGATGAGTGGGTGAATTCCCCGATGTTTAAGAATTCCCCTTATTTCATCATGGACGGATCTCATATTCAGGTGGATGTTATCGCAAACAAGGCAAATCCGGTAATGACGGCAATTTGCGAAGATTCGGTGGTTGTGGCAGGACCAAAGCTGCGTCAGGAGCTTCGTGAACAGTATCCCGATGTATACGCAAGGATTATCAAAAGACAGCAGGTTGTCCGTGAGGTTCTGGGAATACAGATACATGATGATTTAATGCCAATGAGTAATTTGTCCTTTGTGTATTATCCCTATATGCTCAATACAGGGGAAGTATTTGCACTGGAATGTGATGTTGAATAAACCCGACCAGCTATGGCTGAGCTTTTGAACTTCGGTGGGGGCTTTGCCCCTACTTAAGCAGGAGTAGAGTGCTTCTCTCCGAAGAACCAAAATTGAAAGCCTAGAGGATGAAACACTCAAAAAAATGCATGTGTAGTGAAAAAATGCATAAGCTCGGTATACCAATAAAATAGTTGCCGGGCTTATTTTTTGCCATTTTGACCTAACATGGTATGGTTTGACACAGAAAATCCTTAGTCCAGCTTATATAGACCAGTTTATTTTTTTCTGGTATAATATGCTGTGAATTAGTCCTTGCCTAACTTTTGTATTCAAGGAGATTAGAATATGTCTTTTTTTAAAAAAAATATAGTTAAAAATTCAATTAATAGTGAAAGCCTTCCTGCTCATGTCGCTGTTATTATGGATGGTAACGGGAGATGGGCAAAAAAAAGAGGCCTGTCAAGGAATGCCGGTCACCAGGAAGGTGCAAGAACTGTCAGAAAAATTGTTGAATGTGCTTATGATATTGGTATTAAATATATAACGATGTTTGCTTTTTCAAGTGAAAACTGGTCAAGACCGAAGGAAGAAGTCGATGAGCTTATGGAGCTTTGCCTTGACTATTTAAAAGATGCAGAAAACGAAACCAGCGATAAAGATATTCGCGTGAGAGTCATTGGAAATAAAGAAGGATTATCACAGGAAATGAAAGACCAAATACAAAAAATCGAAGAAAGAACCATAAACAAAAAAAGGATGACCATGGTTATTGCTTTAAACTATGGCGGACGTCAAGATATTCTTCAAGCTGCAGCAAAAATAGCTGAAGATGTTGTAATTGGGAAACTGAAGCAAAACGAAATAACTGAAAGTGAGCTGGATAAAAGGTTATATACAGATGGAATACCGGATCCTGATCTACTGATCAGAACAAGCGGCGAAATGAGAATTAGCAACTTCCTTATTTGGCAATGTACTTATACTGAATTTTATTTCCCAACGGTTCTATGGCCGGACTTTACAGAAAAACATTTTAAGGAAGCAATTATTGATTATCAAAAACGAAGCAGACGCTTTGGTGGCTTGTAGATGAGATCAATCTTTAAGCTAAAAGAGCATTTTATAAGAACAACGTTATTTGTTTTGGAAAACGGAGCTCTGTAGCTTCTTCCGTTATTTTAATACCTGTTCTAAAGTGGGCTTCGCCCACAACCAAATAGCGGAACCTTACAGCTGCATAACATCAAATTCTTATTTTTATTTGATGTTTTGCAGCAATAAGGTACTAAGTTAGTATGCTATAAGAGTTAAAATTCGTAGTGGAGGTGAATATGAAAACAAGAATTATAAGTGGTGTATTGGCGGGCATGTTACTTTTTATTATTATGCTGCTACCCTCGTATGTTATGGCGCTCACTGTTTGCGCAATATCTATAATAGCCTTGTTTGAATTTTACCAAAGTGTCAAGAAAGTTAATTTTCATCCTGTCCAAATTGTGGGCTTTTTTGCATGTATTATGTTTTTGCTTTATTTAACCTATAAGACATTTTTAATTGATACTAATAATGAGTTTTTAAGCAATATTTCTCAAGTTATTTTCCAACAGAATACGTTTTATCTATTTATTTACCTAAGTATAGTATACTTGCTGCTTCAAATGGTTTTCCATAAAAAGAGCTTTACGCTAAATGATATTGCTTTAACTATTCTTGGCATTATTTACATCCCTTTTCTTTTATCATTTTTGTTTTTGGTTCGTTTTTTAGAAAATGGCTTTGAATATGTATGGCTTATATTTATAGGCACATATTCTACTGATATATGCGCATATTTTATAGGTAAGTTTTTTGGAAAAACCAAGCTCATGCCTGAAATAAGCCCAAACAAAACGGTTGCGGGTGCCGTTGGCGGTGCTATCGGTAGTGTAATATTTACCACACTGTTTGGGGTTTTGTATATAAACGGCTATGAAGGATTGAATATACCATATTATCATTTTATTATTTTAGGTTTCTTGTGCGGCACAATATCTCAGCTGGGTGACTGGTCTGCATCCGCAATAAAGAGAAATGTAGGGGTTAAGGATTTTGGGCATATTATGCCGGGGCATGGAGGTCTATTGGATAGAATAGATAGTCTGCTTTTTGTAGCTCCGGCGGTGTATTTTTATATACAATTTTTTATCTGAATACATCCACCCCTAAACAGTGCGATTGCAATATATGGAGATTATTTAATATGACAAAGAAATTGATTGTATTAGGTTCAACCGGTTCTATTGGCAGGCAGGCACTTGACGTATGCGAAAAGCTTGGCGGTATCCGGGTCGTTGGTTTGGCTGCCGGAAGTAACATATCATTACTTGAAGAGCAAGCCAGAAAATATAAGCCTGAAATCGTTTCGGTTATGGATCCTTCAAAAGGAAACGATTTAAAAACTCGATTAAAAGACACTACAACAAAGGTTGTCTGGGGTTTGGAGGGAATGCTTGAGACCGCAGCGTTCGGAGATGCCGATACTGTTTTAACTTCAATTGTAGGTATTGCCGGTTTACTTCCTACAATGAAGGCTATTGAAGCCGGAAAAAACATAGCCCTTGCGAATAAAGAAACGCTTGTTACTGCCGGTAAGCTGGTAATGGAGGCTGCTAAGAGGAATAATGTAAACATATTTCCGGTAGACAGCGAGCATTCAGCATTATTTCAAAGCTTATCCGGCAATAGAAGTCAGGATGTTGATAAGCTTATTCTCACTGCTTCAGGTGGACCGTTTCGGGGGTATTCTGCAAAAGAATTAGAAAAGGTTACACTTAAGCAGGCTTTAAATCATCCTAATTGGTCGATGGGCAACAAAATAACTATTGATTCAGCGACAATGATGAACAAGGGGCTTGAGGTGATTGAAGCCAAGTGGCTGTTTGACGTTGAGCTATCTAAAATTGAGGTTTTAGTTCATCCTCAGAGCATTATCCATTCCATGGTTTCATATATAGATGGCTCAATTATTGCCCAGTTGGGTGTGCCAGATATGAGAATTCCCATCCAGCTATCCTTAACATGGCCGGAAAGGCAGGAAAACAGCTTTGGCAGAGTCGATTTTATGAAATTAAAATCATTAACCTTTGAAAAGCCGGAACCCAAGGTTTTTCGTTGCTTGACATTTGCAGAGCAAGCAGCTAATATCGGAGGCAGTATGCCTACTGTTATGAATGCTGCAAACGAAATTGCAGTTTCGTTGTTTTTAGCGGGGGAAATTTCATTTACAGGTATAATGGATCTTATAGAAAATGTTATGCAGAACCATAAGATGAATACAAACCCATCACTTGATGATATAATAGAAGCAGATGCATGGGGAAGAAAAGAGACAATGCGTCTTTTTAAACGTAATAAATGATTAATGGATAACTATATTGTGATTGCACCAGGTTCCAGTTTTATGCAGCTTCATGCAGGTAAACATGAACATGCAGGAAAAAGTTATTTCACGACTTTCTGGGAAGTAATCATAATATTTAAATCTTTAATAGCTGCTGCTGATACTGATACTGATACTGCTTCTTCTTCCGTTGCAGTTGCAGTTGCAGTTGATGCTAACGCTAATGCTAATGCTAATGCTAATGTTGATGCTAACGCTAATGCTAATGCTAATGCTAATGTTGATGCTAACGCTAACGCTAACGCTAATGCTAATGCTAATACTAATACTAATACTAATGATGCTAATTTTTGATGGAAGTAGGTTAAGAAATGAATATATTGTTTGCACTATTAGCTTTAAGCTTTTTAATTCTCATTCATGAGGCAGGACATTTTCTTGTTGCACGCTGGTCAGGGGTTAAGGTTCAGGAGTTTTCAATTTTTATGGGTCCTAAATTATATTCGTGGCAAAGAGGGGAAACCGAGTACTCTCTTAGGGCTATACCCATGGGTGGTTTTGTAAGGATGGAGGGTGAAGAAGAGTCCTCAAATGATATAGGGTCGTTTAGTTTAAAACCTGCCTGGAAAAGGGTTTTAATTGTGGCAGCAGGAGCCGTCACAAACATTTTTATTGCTATTGTAATTATTACTATAATTTCTTTATCCCTTGGTTATAATACAAGAACCATTTCAGAATTAAATGATGATTCGGTGCTTAAAGCTGCAGGTATTCAACCCGGGGACGAAATTGTAAGTTATGAAAACAAACATGTTTTCCACCCCAGCGATGTTTCGTTATTTTTATATGTTTCCGATGGTGAGCCTGTTAATGTTTCATATAGACGTCCGGGAACCAAAGGAATACAGAACATTACTGTTACTCCTAAAGAATCGGAGCCTGTTTATTTAATTGGTGTTGTTATAGGGGGAACGGAGGAACAAGCCAGCAGCGTCGTAGCCCGTGTTGAAGCCGGGTCGCCTGCCGGAAAGGCTGGAATTAAGGTTGGAGATGTGATTACAGGAGTTGACAACTTAGAAGTAAATGAAAGAAATGACATGTATTATTACATCCAGGAAAGTAAGGATAAACCCGTTGCGATAACCGTAGAACGAAATGGCGAACCAATCACCTTTAATGATGTAGTACCACTGCAAAGTGAAACAAATTACGATTTGGGTGTGCATTTTGAATACAAGAAGGGTGGCTTGTTTAGCTCTATAAAGAGCAGTATAAGCTATTCGGCTTCAACTATACAAAGTGTGTTTTACACAATAAGCTGGCTGTTTACAGGGAAAGCGAGCTTTAAGGACATTTCCGGACCTGTTGGAATTGTTACCTACATCGGTGATGTTGTGGACATGGGTAAGGGATTTATGGAAAAATTTCTGTATCTTCTTCAAATTACAGCATTCCTAAGTCTTAATCTTGGAGTTATGAATTTACTGCCTTTCCCGGCATTAGATGGCGGAAAGCTGGTTTTGATATTAGTTGAAAAAATACGTGGGAAAGCCATCTCACCAGAGAAAGAAGCTTGGATATCAATGGTTGGCTTTGTTTTATTAATCGGATTACTGATAGCGACGTTGTTTAACGACATACCAAGGGTAGTTCAGCGGTTTATAGGGGGATAGCTTTCATGGATGCTAAATTGTTTAAACGCCGGGAAACAAAGAAAATAAGAGTTGGCAGTCTTTATATAGGTGGGGATGCTCCTGTTTCAGTGCAATCAATGACAAACACATTAACTTCAAATGTTGATGAAACAGTATCGCAAATTGAAAAGCTTCAAGAAGCTGGTTGCGACATTATTCGTGTGGCTGTGCCTGATATGGATGCTGCATTGGCGATATCTGAAATAAAGAAAAGAATTTTAATCCCGTTAGTGGCAGATATTCATTTTGACTATCGATTGGCTATAACCTCAATAGAAAACGGTGTTGATAAGGTACGCATAAATCCAGGGAACATAGGCTCAAAAGAACGTACAAAAAGCGTTGTATCCTGTGCTTTGGAAAGAGGAGTTCCAATACGAATAGGTGTTAATTCAGGTTCGCTTGAAAAAGAGCTATTAGATAAGTATGGAGGAGTAACCCCGGAGGCTCTTGTAGAAAGTGCATTAAAGCATGTAAAAATATTAGAGGACTTGAATTTCAATGACATAATAATTTCTATAAAAGCGTCAAGCGTGCCATTAACAATTGCAGCATATCAATTGATATCCCAAAAGGTATCATACCCTCTCCATGTTGGAGTGACAGAAGCCGGAACAATATACAAAGGAACTATTAAATCCTCAGTGGGGATTGGCGCACTGCTTGCACAAGGAATAGGGGATACTATAAGGGTGTCCTTAACCGGAGAACCCGTCGAGGAGATAAAAGCAGGAAAAGAAATATTAAAATCTCTTGGCTTATTAAGGCAGGGCATAGAGTTTATATCATGTCCAACGTGCGGGCGAACAAAAATCAACCTTATAGAAATTGCTGAGAAAGTTGAAAAAGCTTTAGAGGGCATAGATAAAAATTTAAAGGTTGCTGTCATGGGCTGTGTTGTCAACGGACCCGGTGAAGCAAAGGATGCTGATATTGGTATCGCTGGAGGAGACAGATGCGCCATGCTTTTCAAAAAGGGGCAGATTATAAGAAAAATATCAGAGGATAATATAGTTGATGAGCTGCTTAAAGAAATAGCTTCGCTTTCCAGTTCTCAATAATAGCATAAAAGCAAATGCATGTTATTTTATGTTGCTGTGCACAGATAACATAGGGGATATAGGTGAATTTAAGCTTGCCCGGGTACTTTTGCTTTGCAAAATGCACTACACTTAATGTAGCATATTATTAACGAGTTACATTAAAGCATTACATTAAAGCATTATATTAAAGCATACTGAACTATACAGCACATGTAAATGAAGAGGGGATTTCTGTTAATAAACATCTTTATCTCAATATATAGAGAGTGTTGACAGCAACAGTTTTAGCACTCGTGACCCAAGAGTGCTAAAAAAGTATTGACAATAAAATTATATATCGCTATGATAATTATATGCAATGAGGTATCTTATTGCATTTTTCTATAAATTTGCATAAGTTATGGCATTTGTTATCAAAAGACCTATTCCTTAAATGGAATAGATTTAAGTATATTAGCGTATAGGAGGTATTTTCAATGGCTAAAGAAAAAGGGAATATATCAATTAATACTGAGAATATTTTCCCGATAATTAAAAAGTGGCTTTATTCGGAAAAGGATATTTTCATAAGGGAGCTTGTATCGAATGCTGCCGATGCAATTAGTAAGCTTAATAAGCTTGCTGCAATGGGCGAGACTACGCTTGATGATGACTACAAGTTTAAAATCACTGTTTCAGTGAATAAAGAGGCAGGCACAATTAAAGTAATTGATAACGGAATTGGAATGACCGGTGATGAAGTAAAAAAATATATCAACCAAATTGCTTTTTCAGGAGCAAAGGATTTCATCGAAAAATACAAGGACAAGACTGACGATCAGCAAATTATAGGGCATTTCGGACTTGGTTTTTATTCGTCATTCATGGTTGCTAAAAAAGTCAAAATAGACACCCTTTCATATGTTGAAGGTGCACAGGCTGTTAGCTGGGTTAGTGATGGAAATACAGAATTTGAAATGGAACCTTCAGACAAAACCGATGTCGGTTCAGTTATAACTTTATATCTTGCAGATGACAGCATGGAGTTTGTTGATCATTATAAAATGAGCGAAGTATTAAGAAAATATTTTGCGTTTTTACCTTACGAGTTGTACCTTGTTGATGAAAACGAAAAACCGGACGATAAAAAAGAAGAAAAAGATAAAAAAGAAGAGGATAAAAAGCCTGAACCGCTTAATAATGTTAATCCTCTCTGGAAGAAAAACCCTAAGGATTGCACCGAAGAGGAATACAAGGCTTTCTATCGTGAAGTTTTTATGGATTTTCAAGAACCCCTCTTTTGGATCCATCTAAATATGGAGTATCCATTCAGGATGCAAGGGATTATATACTTCCCACGGCTTAAGCATGAGTTTGAGACCATGGAAGGGAAAATAAAGCTTTACTATAATCAGGTCTTTGTTGCAGACAATATAAAAGAAGTAATTCCTGAGTTTTTGCTTATGCTAAAAGGCATGCTGGATTGTCCTGATCTTCCTTTAAATGTGTCTAGAAGCTTTTTGCAAAATGAAGGATATGTGCAGATGATATCCAAACATATCACAAAAAAGGTTGCAGACAAGCTTACCTTGCTGTATAAGAAAGAAAACGACAACTATATTAAGTATTGGGCGGATATCCACCCCTTTGTGAAATATGGATGCATTCGTGAGAACAATTTTTATGAGAGGGTAAAGGACATAATTATCTTCAAAACCACTAATGATGCTTATGTATCGCTTAGTGAGTATCTTGAAAACAACAAAGAAAAGCATGAAAATACGGTGTACTATGTTAGCGATGTCAAACAACAGGCACAGTATATAAACATGTTCAAAGAAAATGATATGGAAGCAGTTATTTTAAATACAATGATTGACAGCCATTTTATAAGTTTCCTTGAATCTCAGAACTCAGGAGTGAAATTCCTTGGAATAGATTCAGATGTTACAGCAAACCTAAAAGATGATTCAAAGGATGAAGACGAAAAGGAAGTCAAAAAAATTGCTGAAAAACTAGAAAAGCTGTTTAAAGATGGTCTGGATAACCAAGAATTAAAGGTTCAGGTTGAAAAATTAAAATCTGAATCAACTCCAGCTATGATAATATTATCCGAGCAATCAAAAAGAATGCAGGATATGAGTAGGATGTTTGGGGGACAGGATATGAGTCATATGTTCCCGAAGGAAGAAACCCTTGTTCTAAACCGTAATAACAAGCTTGTGAAAGCTCTGGTTGAGAGTATCGGCAATAAGGAAAATGATGATAAGCGTAAATTAATGGTTAAACAGATATATGATCTTGCACTGCTAAGCCATAAACCACTTGAGCCGGAAGCAATGACAGCATTTGTCCAACGAAGCATTGAGCTGATGGAAAAAATGATCTAAATCATTATTAACGCATGGGAGCTACATAATAATGCATATCCCATGCGTTTTTTAAATGCTATATATAACGTCTTTGAAAAAAATATATAAGGAGAATAAAGTTTTGGAAAGACTAAAAAAACAGATAGATTTTATTCTGGAGGTTGACAAAATAAAGTCAATCTTTCGCCAATCCTATATTACAGACAAATCACGGTATGAAAACGATGCGGAGCATTCCTGGCATCTTGCTTTAATGGCTTTTCTACTAGCCGAGCATACAAATGAACAGGTTGATGTTCTAAAAGTTCTAAAAATGGTTCTGGTTCATGATCTGGTTGAAATTGATGCCGGTGACACATATTGTTATGATCAAAAAGCCAATCTCGATAAAAGAGAAAGGGAAGAAAAATGTGCTGAAAGAATATTTCGTATGCTGCCTGAGGAGCAATGTAATGAGATGTTTGAGCTATGGGAGGAATTCGAGAAAGTGGAAACTCCTGAAGCAAAATATGCTGCAGCCTTGGATAAACTGCAGCCAATATTACTTAACTATACCGCAGAGGGGAAGTCGTGGAAAGAGCATGGAATACACAAAAATCAGGTAGTTGAAAGAATTAGCACTATGCAAAAAGGTTCGGAAAAGCTATGGAATTTTGCAGAGCAGATAATAAATGATGGTGCTAAGAAAGGCTATTTGAAGTAATAGTGGATTTTGAAGTTTCATTTTTTACTTGAATATGCAAAGGTAAATTCACCTACATCAAAACAGGGGTGTATTTTACTTTTTCAATCAAGGGCGATCAGAATGCTAAAATTTTTTATAAATTTTGTTATTGACAAAGATGGAATCCTCCTGTATGATATTAATTGTTCGCTTTTCGGACAAATTCTAAATAAACATGGGAGAGTTCCCGAGCGGCCAAAGGGGGCAGACTGTAAATCTGTTGCTGATAGCTTCGGTGGTTCGAATCCGCCCTCTCCCACCAAAATATAACCTTGTATAGCTGATTTTATATGGTATACAGGGTTTTTTGCTATCCAGGATTTGCTTTGATTTAGTTTAAATATGATAACAGATTTTTCTCTGAAAACTTTCCAATCTGGTGACAGAAACCATTTTCTCAAAATTATAATCTGAAGGAGATGGTTTATATGAAACTCACAATGAAAAACAACTGGAGAACGTCACAATCCAACAGGCACTTGAAGACTTTATCAGGCATGGTAGGGTGAAAAATTTATCCGACAGCACACTTGAGTAATATCAAAATGGGTGGGTACAGAATGGATTGAAGATATGGCGCAAGAGGAAATAGATGCTTTGAATAATGTGCCACAACAGCCAACAACAGATGAAAGATTGGAAGCGACAGTAGCGGCGATATTGGCTTTGATTGAGGTGTTGGGATTATATATCAGTTTATTTTAAATCAATGGATTTTGGTTAAAATAGACGCTGAAAAAGTACAATCCTATGTGCCCAAGTGGATAACGCAAGAGCAGGCTGAAACGTTACTTTTAACACCGCAACCATGACGCATTAGGAATAAAGGGTTTAATAAAAAATAATTTTTACCCCACAAAAATACAATATGTGATATAATTTGATAAGTTGTATCAGGTGTTGTGTGGGAGGATGGGGAGATGAGTAGTTATTACTTATTTTGGATGAATCAAAGCCATTTGGTAATTTAAAATATTTATGTTTAGCAGGATGTATTATCAAGCAATCCACATATACTCAAAAAATTATACCAGCAGTTAGCAATCTAAAAACTAACATTTTTAATAATACCGATGCTATTTTACATGAAATTGATATAAGGGAAGCCAAAAAAGCACCATATACAATATTAAAAGATAGAGATAAATGTAGTTTATTTTGGAATGAATTAACTAAAGTTTTTACCGATAATGAGTTTTATACAGTTGGTGTATGTATAAATAAAGCTGAGTACCAGAAAACTTATAAAAATACATATGCCAATAGTGAATATTTTGTCTGTTTACAAATTGTATTAGAGAATTTTGTACATTTTCTGGAACATAAAAATAGTAAAGGGGTTATTTATATAGAATCAGAGAATTCTACTGAGGATACTAGACTAACAAGCCATTATCATACAATTGTAGCCAACGGTACTCTTTTTATTAATAAACTAGCGTTTCAAAGACGATTAACAACAATAAATTTTGCAATTAAGCAAGAGAATAATATTGGGTTACAAATTGCAGATTTTATTCCGAACCCATTAAATAGAAAATATAGTGGTTCAAAAGATAAAAACCCTAGCTTATTGAAATTAATTGAATCAAAATTATATGATGGTGAAATAGGTTTATGTCAAAAATTTGGTTGTAAAATTATTGAATAAACAGCTTGACTTCTACATAGAATAATAGTATCATACTGATAGAGAACTTAATAAAAGTGCCTCTTTCGATGGTATGAAACATGAACACACTACGTTAAGTTATTTGTTCATGTTTAAAAAAAGACCTAGGTCGTAAAGACAGCAGGTCTTTTTTAGTGTTTATAAACTAACACCTCCACTATTCGGGGGTCTTTTGTTTTTTGGTTGGTTGGGGAATCGGTGACTTGGGAATTAAATTAAATATACACTAAAATCAAAGGATACGCACATATGCGTATCCTTTTTTATCGTGACAACAATAAACCTCCGGCTATACCGGGGGAACCAGTAAGCTTTAGCTTTAAGGAAAATACCTCCTATGATAAAATGATGTGGATTTGCCAACCGCATCAAAACACAAAGGAGGTAGTCCAATGGACAATAATAGTTTAGCACATACGAAATGGGAATGTAAGTACCATATCGTGTTTGCACCAAAATTCAGAAGACAGGTAATATACGGAAGATTAAAGGTTGATATAGGGAAAATATTACGAGAATTATGTAGCAGGAAAGAGATTGATATCATTGAAGCAGAATTATGTTCAGACCATGTACACATGCTGGTACGTATACCGCCGAAATATAGTGTATCTCAAATAATGGCATACCTAAAAGGGAAAAGCTCGTTAATAATATTTGACCGGCACACAAACTTGAAATATAAGTATGGGAACAGGCATTTTTGGTGTAGAGGTTACTATGTAGATACAGTAGGAAAAAATGCAAAGAAAATACAAGAGTACATACAAAGACAACAACAAGAAGATGCATCACATTAGTAGCTTATAGTGTAACAATCCAATAATTAATGAATATAATGAAATTGTGTATTATTTTGTTCATATTACAGATATATTAAGGTTTACATCTTAATATATAGCAATATTATTAGGAGTGAATAGTATGTTATCAAAAAATGATTTTATAACGATATCCCTAGATTTAAACTTATTTTTTCTGAGAATAATGAAGGAGCATTCCTTTTTCTTAGAAATCGCATTTACACCCGCAAACAGCCAGATGGCTTCAGAAGCGAGGAACTTCAGAGTTGGATTTGAAAAACTTCTCATAGAAGCTACAAGCTTGGCAAACGGGAATGCAAGTCAGAAAGCAGTAAACTCTAAGCAGTTTGTAACGCAATTTACAGTTGATGCTGAACAAATTACAAATTTCTATACTGGGGTGCCATTCAATACGAATCTAACAAAGAGAGAATTGATGCTAACATCGGGTGATAGACATACACCCATAAATGAACATGCAGTTGACTCCCTCAACCGCATGTCTTATAGATTAACTTCAGCACTAGCTGACTTTAAAGACAGATTACTTAAAAATGTACTTGCCTGTAAAGTGTTTACTCTCAATTATCCGCTCCTGATTGAGCATATTCTCAGGGAGGCACGGCTTTTTATGAAAATGCTATACGCTTTGAATGAAAAAAGGGCCATTACGGATTCTTTTGATTTAATCGATCAGGAAGCGTTCTGGAATCGACAAATGGCGGAGCATGCCAAGTTTATTGCGGGTTTACTTGATCCGACAGAAGATACACTCATCGATACAGCAAGAATGTTTGGTAAAGAATTTGATGCTCTGACAGTTGAGTCAAAACGTACCACAAATAAAACCCTCGATGTGACAAATGCTACAACTGACAGTGTTTCAGCAATGAGGCGTTTACGTGATTTTAAGACCACCGCTACACAAGGTCTACTGGGATGTAAAATAAAATCAATAATTCTTCCTTTGCTTGCAGATCATGTCTTGAGAGAAGCAAATCACTATTTGTGTGTACTGGGTGTATGCAGTGCACATGGAATAAACTAAACAGAGCAATTGATTCTTATGCTAACCCTTTCATACCTGCGGTGGGTAAAAGTACATCGCAGGTTTTTTCTGTATTGAAACGCATATATATTTCGTGTGCATTTCTTTTTGTTATCTTTTTATGCAATAATTTGACAAAATAAGACTATTGCTTTGTGGTTGGTTTCTTTAGTATTTTGTAGTAAAATAGAAAAGAAAAATCGGTTTACATAGCGGATATGGAAGTGCACAGAGAATGTATATTAAACGAGGTTATATTCCTGACGGTACAGGTGTTTGGTATAATAATGAGATTCTAAAACCATACTCGGAATGCAAGAATGATGACAATTTAATTTTGTTTTTGAGTAAAAAACTTAGATAGAAAGTATCAACATAACAAAGGAGTAATGGTTAATATGAAAAATGATATTTCAAGATTTTTAGATGATGAAAACAGGATAAAAATATGGCCATCAAAGAAACAAATGAAATTAGATATTCTAAGCTACCTTGCTACAAAGTTTGAAAGTGGACGATTCTACAAAGAACAAGAGGTAAATAGTATTATCGAAAATTGGCATACCTTTGGTGACTATTTTTTACTTAGAAGAGGACTTATTGACTATAAACTTCTATCACGAACTAATGATGGAGTGAAATACTGGAAAGAAGAACAATCTTGAATATTTAGAATCTAACCGATTTTCTAGAATTGTTAAAGCAGATTCATTCGAGACAATAAATATGATATTATTATACATATAGATTACGTCAGATAGATTATGACAAATAATTTAGCAGATAATTTTACAGATATATTAAGACTGATAGGAAAGATCGATTTGACAGTTATATTTAGACAGAAGAAGGTATAAAAATGGCATATGACATTGCAATAATTGGAGCAGGTCCTGCCGGGTGTACATTGGCAAGGCTTTTAGATAAGAAATACAGAGTTTTATTAATGGATAAGCGTGATCTCGGCAGTGAGGATTATCCAGGTATAAATAAGTGCTGTGGAGGGTTGTTGGCACCGGATGCACAGCAAATGCTAGGGCGTATGGGAATGCCGGTACCAACCGGAATTCTGGTAGATCCCCAGCTGTTTTTAGTCAGAACAATAGACTTAGACAATAATCTTGAACGATATTACCAGCGTTTTTATTTTAATATGGACAGGCTTGCTTTCGATCAATGGCTTATATCAAATGTGCCTGAAAATGTTGATTTGGCTTTGGGTTGCTCATTAAAAACATGCAGCCGTATGGGGGATAGGATACAGTTTTCTTTTTCATACCAGGGAAAAACGTACAGTGATAATGCTCGAATAATCATAGGTGCTGATGGCGCTCATTCGCTGGTAAAACGCAGCTTATTTCAGGAAAGAAAAACACCAAAGGAGTATGTGGCTATACAGGAGTGGTTCGAAACTGAAGACCAAGTGCCATATTACTGCGCAATATTTGATAAGACTATAACAGATTTTTATTCGTGGACGATTACAAAAGGGAATGTATTAATTATCGGTTCTGCATTAAAGAAAGACAATCTTGCTCTTGACAGGTTTAAAATGATGAAAATGAGGCTTAGAGACAATGGTCTTGTTTACGGTAAGAAAATCAAGAGAGAAGGAGCTTTTATATTAAGACCGAATAGGCTGTCAACGGTTTTTTCAGGTGACAACAACTGTGCGTTTGCAGGTGAGGCCGCAGGTCTTATAAGCCCCAGCTCAGCAGAAGGCATAAGCTATGCATTAAAAAGCGCAAATTATTTATCCATTGCACTTAATGCCGGTTTGGAGGATTTTCAAAAAAGATATAAAAAAATGCTTACGGGTATGAAGTGGAACATTTTCTGTAAGAATTTGAAAAGCCCAGCCATGTACAATTCAACCTTAAGGGGATTGATTCTAAGGACGGGCATAAAGTCTACAAAGGTATATTTTTAAGGTTTTAGCAGAGAATGATTTTGTATAATCGTTATCTCTAGCAGGTGTTTTATAGTCCATATAGTATAGACTATGTGTTTTCTTTGGCAGATAAAGCAAAAAAGTATGTTCCTATGGAAGATAAAGCAAAAAGTATGCTCTTGTGACCGATAAAGCATAAAACATAAAGCATAAAGCATAAAGTATAAAGTATAAATCTGAACTTCCTTGTATTTTTAACTCTCGACAGCTAAAAGTCGTATATATTCATATTTTATAGATAACTGCAAATTCCAAAATAGAGAGCTAATTAACTCTCTATTTTGCATTATCATATTCACTAATATCCTTTAGAAATATAAGGATTAACGCTACTTGAGAGTTAAAACTTTAGGAAGCTAAGCATAAAGTATAAAGTATATTACTATGGCAGATGAGTATGAAATCTGCCATAGTATATTTTTAAAGATAAGTTGCCTGCAACATAAGACAATACGCCTTTTACATAAAGTCAACCAAAATATATTTCAAAGGCGCAGCTCTCACTAAATGAACTAATCACGAGCTAAGGACGGCTTAATCACGACTTAAGGGCTGCTTGTCATCGGTGAGGTTGCGGGTTTTGCGAATAAGATACAAGGGTCTGCCTTTAGCTTCATCATATATACGACCGACATATTCACCGATAATACCAAGCATTAATAATGTAATGCCGTTAAAGAATAGGCTGACAGCTAAGATTGAAGCCCAGCCAGGCTGTAAGGTTTCCGGGAAAAATATGCGTTGTATGATAATAAAAAACAGATATAAGAAGCTTGCTAAGGATATAAAAGTTCCAAGATATGTGGCAAGCTTTAATGGCTTATATGAGAAGGATGTAATGCCATCGAATGCAAGCTTCAACATCTTTTTCAACGGATACTTCGTTTCTCCGGCAAAGCGTTCTTCACGTTCAAATTCAACAGCAGTTTGCTTAAAGCCGAGCCAGCTGACAAGTCCCCTTACATAGCGGTTTTTTTCATTAACATGCTTTAGCGCTTCACACACGCGTCTGTCAATTAATCGAAAATCACCGGTATCAACAGGTATATTAACATCAGTCATACTTTTTAGGAATCGGTAAAATACGGTTGCTGTTAATTTTTTAAAAAAGCTTTCGCCCTTCCTTGAAATTCTCTTACCATAAACAACATCATAGCCTTCTTTCCATTTTTTAATCATCTCAGGTATAAGCTCGGGAGGATCCTGCAAATCACCGTCAATAACAACCACACATTGGCCTATTGAGTGATCCATACCTGCAGTAATGGCTATCTGATGTCCAAAGTTGCGTGAAAAGTCCAACAGTTTGACACGCTTATCCTTATCACATATTTCATTTAGCATCGAATATGTTTTATCACGGCTGCCATCGTTAACAAAAACAATTTCATAACTAACGCCGCTGTTTTTCATGACTTCAGTTAAACGCCGGTAGGTTTCATGCAAAACTTCCTCCTCATTATACATCGGAACAACAACAGAGCATAACACATCCATGGCAAACGCTTCCTTTCGTATATTATTTCAAATTTTTTATCATTTCTGCAGCTTCATAACCCGCGCGTACAGCATAATTCTGACCACGGTCTTCGGGGTAAATCTGAGCCATTGATGAAAGGTATAAGCCCTTCATAGGTGTTTCAACCTCAGGAATAAGCTTTGAATAACCGGTTCTTACAACCGGCTGTGAGTCGAGTGCACGATTAAGATGAGTATTTATTACCCAATCCTCATTAAACTTAGGAAAAGCCTTTTTTAAGCCTGATATAAACAAATCCATAACCTCTTCATCATTTTTCTGGAATAAATCGTTTGTCTGGTCGAGGTATCGCGACAGATATACAATATGGGAACCATATTTATGTTCCTTTATTAAATTCGTCTGCTCAATAACAAGCACGAAAGGAAGGTCTTTGTCAGCAATAGTCATCCAGTAATTTTCCGATAGGCTTTCCTTCAGTTCGAGAATCATACAAATATTAGCTTTGTATTTTATTTTTCTAAGCCGGTCGAGGTAATTTTTTCCCATGCCCTTAATAACATAGGACAACCTTTCAGGCGAAGCTGTGAAAAGCACGCGATCATATTCTTCGGGTAGTCCTGTACTTTTCACTCTAAATATATCATGGTCTTTTAAAATCTCTTGAACCGGTTCGCAAAGGCGAATTTCCCCACCATTTTCGCGGATTTTTTCTGCCATACGCTCATAAACTTTAACAAAACTGCTTGTTACATAACCTAACAGCTCTTTACTTATATTTTTACCCCTGCTTGAGCCCCTGAGCTTAAATTTATTCCAAATCCAGGTTGCAGAGATGTTTTCAGTATCAATATCAAATTTGGAATTTAAGAGTGGCTCCCAGACCAGGTCATAGCATTCATTTCCTGCATGCTTTATAATCCATTCCCGGGCGGTTGTATCTTCTATGGACATATAATCCTTAATAAACCTTGCCTTAAGTACCATAACGCCCATGCGTATGCGGCTTAAGAAAGACAGAGGTTTGAACATTAACAGATCCATTGGGGAAGTAAAGGGGTATACCTTTTTATTGATATAGATTACATTGGACGGTTCATACCATTTAAGTTCATTTTCCAATCCTAATTCCTTAATTGTATCAATGAGGATTGTATCATTGGTAAAAATATGGTGATAAAAAACATCCAGCATGTCATTTCCAATGGGTATAGCAGCGGTTAAGCCGCCTATTCGGTCGCTTTTTTCGTAAACAGTAACCTTATGACCATCCTCCGAAAGTCTCCAGGCTGCCGTTAAACCTGTAGCACCGGCGCCCACAACAGCAATTTTCATTTAATAAACCTCCTGTTCTTTTCTACTCAACTTTAAATATAAAAATGTTCTTTTCTTCGTCGGTAAATACGACTGGAAAAGTATCATGAAATAGTTCTTCATTCAGATTATATTCAGCAGCAGTGCGATTTTGCTCTTCAATAACAATATAGTCAATGTTTTCAGAAATAGCAAGTAAACGCAGATTATCGGAACTGGTCGCGCTGTAAATCATTTTCATAATGTCATCACGAGTCTTTACATCATAGCCCGCTGTCATTGTAAAATAGGGGTATCCGGAATATAGGCTTCTTCCGCCTAACATAATAGACATTGGAGCTCCATAGTGAGTCATAAAATGAGTTAAGAATATGTCGTCTTTATTAGTTTTTTCCTGCACCCAAACCTTTACAGACTCTTTCTCATTATAGGATACGCTGTTTTTATCGAGGTTGTAAAGAGTTAAAACATCAACAATACCTGTTATGGTGAGTAAAGCAATTAAAAAAACAGCAATAGAAACAGCAGCTTTCTTACGGGTGCTAAAAAGCCTGGCTAAGAGGTCTGAAACGGGAATATTCAAGAGTATGACTGAAAGCATAATGTATTTGTGGTTTACGGTTATATCCGGTGTGAGCTGAAGCGTGGATGCAAGAACCATTGGTGCGGCGAATACCAGAACATACCACGGTGATATTACGCAAGAATCCGGTTTTATGCTAAATGTTATATATAAAAGCAATGCAAGGTAAACAGCAATAATAAGAATACTTTGTAGGGTACCAACTGATGGCATTAAAATAATTAATAATGATACCATAATCACCGAAAGGAAATATCCTAAAGGTTTACTCTTTCTTGCGATTGCAGCAATAAAAATAGCGAATAACACAAAAGGCAGAATTCCAAGAAGCTCGGTGTAATATTTTGAAACTATTGTGATATTACTTGATTCCGTTAAAAACCCAGGCTTATATTGAATGGATACAGAACCGGTGCCGCTTCCTACAAAAATTTTCGATTGAAATGTTGAAAGCAGAAAGGTTATCACAGCCATAACCAGATATTCAAGCTTATGCTTCGAAAATGCTGCCATTACAAAAAAAACAGAAATCGCAGCAATTACAACCGCACCGTTCCAAAAAGCTATAAGCCCCAGCAATAAACCTGAAAGAATGCACGGTATTAAGGCTTCCGGAAGCCAGGCATCTTTTGTTAGGAAAATTTCTGTAATATAAAAACGCACACCTGATTTTTTATCAACTGATGCTGATTGCCTTAAAGACCTTATTGTATTCATAAAGAGCGGCAACAGAAGATATAGTGCAAGAATAAAAAGACCCATCGCAAACGCAAGATGCCGTTGGTTTACATAGACTTTTTGCGCCCAAAGCCCCCAATTTTCTCTAAGGGTATTTCCAATATGTTCTCGGGGACTTCCGTCAGCATAAAGGTTATTTTTCAGAGCAAACATAAAATCTAAAAAGTTATTAAATCCATAAGTATATGTAAAAAAAGCAAAGGAGCTGCGAAAAGCGAAAAAAACACAGGTTAGAAAACCGGCAACAGTCTTATTTGAAATCCCAACACAAAGACCATAAAGCAACATGCTGAATGAAACCACAGAAAGAATGCTAGGAAGATTTATAGCCCATGCGATATTTAACCCAAGGTATTCAAGGTTTGCAGCATAGAAATAAAACATGAAGTGATACCGCATAGTTCCATCGGGAAAGTGTGGATATTGAGCGGGAAAGTTTTGTCCTTCTGAAAAATTACGAACAACAGGAAGGTGCGCACCGAAATCACTAAAAGCAGAGACTCCTACTCGAATAACATTCCCATCCATATACAGTGAGCGAAACATAAAAAAGCTCCAAAAAGCTGCAGAAAAGAGCAATATAAACCATTCCATAGGTGAAAAAGAAACTTTGAAACCGTACTTTTTAAATTCGTAGAACCACTTATTAAGCTTTGTTCGATTGAAAAAACACATAGCGAAAACAGAAGCAATTACAATAAGAAAAGCATATAGATTTGCATAAAGCAAAGGGTTTTCCGCATTTTTAAATATTACAGCTAAAAAATAAGTTATCCATGATAGAATAAGGGTTCCGACCAAATATGCTGCGGGAAAAAATAAAAAATTCTTTGAAACAGAATTTTTGTCCGACGCAAATGGTATAAGCCTGTTCTTCATATAGGGCATTAATACTAAGATTAAACCGGCTCCTAAAAAAATCGAAGCAATGATATAAAAAATAGCTGCCATGTTTGAACCCTCCAAAGATTCATATAAGCTGTAAATAAGCTTATGCTATTATGTAATGTTACCGGGATATCAAACGGAAACACTCACTCTTGTTTAGTAACCGCTTATAGAAAACGTATTAAATCAATGTAATTAAATCAATGTAATATGAGTATAATCTCCAATTTTTGCATCTAATAACCCTGTAATTCCTGTTTGCAACAACCAAAAAAATCAATTAGTTCCCACATAATAAACTAAAAAATGGCTGTAAAATCATATCAAAATCTGTCGGGTTATTACAATATGATAATTATACCAATATTCTTGCTTGTATTCAATATTTAATGAATTAATTAATAGTGTTTCGACTCCCTACCTCAGCAAATGGGACCTTTGACCTACTTCCATAGGAAACATATACTAAAATATAAAAATAATGCAACGTTTCTGTCGCTTCTTGTATCTATAATAGTATGGGAAATAAAAATTATTCTTTGGTTATATATGAAAAGAGAATGAAGATTTGTTGCGCGTTAAATATATGGTTAAAATCACATATTGAATTTAAAACTGTAGAAAAATCATCTCTTTTTATAGATTAAATTAGGAAATATGTAACAATTATATATTATTACCGTCTTATATTTTGAGGTGTAAATTTTATCTCTATTAAAAAATAAAATTGCGTTAAGGAGGTGAATGCTGTGTTACATATAAGGTCGCCAGATAAACGTAAAAGCTCTCGAATATCCATGTTTCGTTAATCGCAAGTTAACCGATTTGGTGGATATATGAAAGCTTTATGCTACAAACATACACCCAAAAAGGTTTGTAGTAAATAGGAAAATCACGATAAATTATAGAAGGAGTGGAAAACATGCTAAAAAATAAAATGTTAAAAAATACTCTTATTATATTACTGCTGTGTGCAATGATTGGAATTGTTGGTATACAGCCTAGTTTCTCATCAGTTTTAGGTGCTGAGCAAACTACTTTTTTAATGGATAAACAACTTGTTGATAACAGACAAAATGATGAATACATAATTCATGAAATGAAGATTTTTTCTAATGGTAATAGTATAAGTCGGTCATTTGATATTGAAGTGTTTGGGGATGGAGCGTACTATATTTCTGCTTGGGTTATGGGTATCAACGGTCAAGGAGATATTATTGCGTACCTTAACAATGATACTCAACCTGTAGGATTTCTTAAAACGACTGATATAGGTTGGCAAAATGCAATAATTGTGGATGATACTTCAAATTCAAAGCAAATATTTCTTCCCAAGGGAACGCATAATTTCACCTTCCAATATAATGGGTCAGAAATACCTCAAATAGAATATATCCGGTTAAAAAAACAGGAATCACAAGTCATACCTTCTGACACAAAATATAAAGAGTATATCGAGACTCTAAAAATTAAGACATTGCCTAAAGATTATAAAAAAATAAAAGATGAAAAACAGCTACCAGCTATGGATGACCAGCAATGCTCAGACAGCATATTTATGACTCCAACAACATTATCAAATCCCAAAGGTGATTATGTGTACGCACAAAATATCGATTTAAATTATACATATTTTCAGATATTCTATTTTACTGCTAATCAAAGCGTAGTCTTTGAAACTAAGAAATCCAACCCCTACGCATCCGACTCGGTTATGTACTTATTTAGTAACAGCAATCCCATAAGTGGAGGGTCATGGTCAGATGATGATGGCGGAGATGGATATCAATCGAAAATATCTTGTACGATACCTTTAACGGGTTATTATGTTTTACTGCTTAGAGCATATAACTCTGCTAGCCCAGGAACTTCAGATTTATATAAGGATGGATCCTTATATGCCTCTAATGTAGCTCTTGCTGGAAAAAAGCTTTATTGTAATGATATAAGTAAGTCTGGAGAATTGAATTATTTTACATCAAATTTATCTGGTGATAGCATATTATACTTGATGAGCGATAGTTCCACAGTAGGTAAAGTAAGAGCAATGAATGATGACTACAACGATTCAGGTGATTTTGATTGGAGATATGCGTCTAGAGTAAAGAAATCTTTTTCAACAGGCATTCAATATGTAGTAGTATCTAGTTTTAGTTCGACTTCGACAGGGTATTGCGATGTGTATATGAAATGCGAAAACAGTGATATTGCAAGTTACTTTCCTAATTTAAAAGCAGATGATGCTATTAAATCAGCACCGAGAACATATTATAAATCAGGAGGAGAAGGATATAACTGCATTGCTTGGTCAGGTGGAATAACTGATGATTGGGTATGGCCTCTTGAACCAGAGTCCCCGTGGTACGACTCGGATCCATTGACGGCATTTGACAATTTCTATGGCAATAACCCTTCAAGATATACAGGAGCATGGACCTATACACGTAATGGAGCAACATATAATAATGCTATCGTTGATTTATGGGCGTTAAATGGTGAATATACACATGGTTCAGTGAAAAAACCCGGGAATGGTCACCCGCATGGTTACGATTGGGAAAGCAAGCCTGGTGATTTGATGCGAACCTTCCACCCTAGAGATGCGCTTAGAGGGTTTACATATGGTAATATAGTTGCCCACTACATCAGAAAACCAGGGACTTATGCATTACAGGACTTGTCATTTGAAGAGGCTGAGAAAGCTGGTCTAGTAATGCGAGAAAAAGTGCTATTATCGCATTCTGAAAAAGAAAAATTGACAAAGCTGATAAAAGAACTCCCTGTTGACATAAGGAAAGAATTTGACATTAAGTATGAAGCATGGAAAGTGATCTGCGAAGATCCAAAACTCACTAAGTTTAGTGACCTAAACATGTATGTCAAATCAATACAATACGAGGAATTTTTGCAATACTGCAAGAAGAAAGGTAAGGTAATATTACCTCTTTTATTCGAACGTTTTGAACAGGACGATTTTCTTGCCAAAGCGCCTATCTTTGATTTGACACTAGAGGAACATAGAAATATATTGGATGAAATAAGAATAGAAAGTACCAAGGAAAAATACACTGTTGAGGGAATATATATAGCACCTTCCGCAAAAGCAAATATAATGAAATATATTAAATCACTGCTAGCTCAAATATATAAATGATGTTTAATAGCGAAAATTTCATATTGGGTTTTGGAATCATAATTATTGGTTAAAACCTATAAGCCTAGTGTTTAACACTAGGCTTATTTCAATCCATAGAAAGTAGAAATTCTATTAAACTGTAGTCTAATCCAATATATTTATATATAATAATTATTGAAGTGACTTAAACAATTACACATGAGGTTTATCTAAAGGAGGAGCTCGAAAAGTAACTAGCTTTTTTACTCTCAGACTTTTCGAGAGCGTATTTAAAAAAATAGGAGGTGTCGGAATTGAAAAGATTGCATGCAATGTTATTACTATTTTTACTTGTTATAATTATGTCTGCATGTTCGAAATCCATATCTAGTGGTGAAAGCGAAACGGTGAAAACAAGTTTGGTGCAGAGAGAAGAAGTGGAATTTTCACAAGAAGAAAAAGATAAATTGACAGAACTGATAGGAAAACTTCCTGTTGACATTAAGCAAGAATATAACACTAAGTATAAAGCATGGAAAGCGACATGGGAAGCTCTGGAGCTATCTATACATAGTGATGTAAGCATTTATACCAAATCGCAACAATACCAAGAATTAATTGAATATTGTAAAAATCAAGGTAAAGCAGTATGGCCTCTTTTATTCGAACGATTTGAGCAAGGCGATTTTCTTGCCAAATTACCTATACTCGAGTTAACTATGCTGGATTATGAGGAACTGTTAGATGAAATAAGAGAAGAAAGTACTAAAGAAAAATATACTGCAGAGGGAGTATATATAGCACCTTCCGCAGAAAGCAACATAACAAAATATATTAAAGAATTGCTTTCTAAAATAGACAATTGACGGACGGATGGATGGACAGACGGACGGATGGATGGAAGGACAGACGTATGGACGTATGGATGGATGGATGGATGGATGGATGGGTGGATGGGTGGATGGGTGGATGGATTGTCTGACTGATTGACGTTTGGCTATAGCTTCAGAACTACGAAATATTCACGAATGCTTGAGTATTATTATGGGAATTGATATAATGTTTATCACCAAGAGAGTCATAAAGTGGACTTTTTGAGCGTTAATCAAATTATCAAAACTGTGGAGGGCGGCATGAAAAAGCGGATACCGTTTATAATATTGCTTGCAATAGCTATTTTTTGGGGAATAATTCTTAAAAATGAATTCCTTTATGTTCTCAATTGGTGGGCTTTATTTCTTTTAATAGGATTGCTTTTTATGCCGCTATCAATGCGAATATTCCCTACATTCACAGACAAAGGTTATCTGTTTTCAAAGGTAATAGGTCTTGCCATTTCCTCATATGTTCTTTGGTTGTTTGCCAATTTTAAAATTATTCCCATTACCGTTTGGGGCTGCTGGGGTGTTGTTGCAGCGTGCGGAATAGTGGTTTATATGCTTTTCTGTAGGAAAAAAGAAGCCAAGGATATAAATCTTTTCAGCGAGGATACTATAAAATGGGCTGTTATTGGAGAAAGCATTTTTCTGCTCTCATTAAGTTTTTGGACATATCTTAGAGGCTTTAATCCAAAGCTTGAAGGTCTTGAAAAGTTTATGGATTACGGATTTGTAAACAGCATTCTGAAATCACGATTTATTCCTCCGAATGATATGTGGTTTGCAGGGGAATCAATAAACTATTATTACTATGGTCAATATGTTACAGCCTTCTTAACAAGGCTTACCGGAATAAAAACAGAAATTTCATATAACCTTATGATGGCAACACTTTTTGCTTTCAGCATGGCACTTTGCTTTTCAATTGTTTCAAATATGCTGAAGGGGTATGGTGTTAAAAAAAACAGTCACGTTATCACAGGCGGTCTGATTGCTTCAACCCTGGTTTCTTTGGGTGGCAATTCTCATTCTTTTTTCTATGGTTTTTTGCCCAAAATAATAGGCAAAGGCGGTGGATATTGGTTTCCGAATGCAACCCGATATATAGGATACGATCCTGAAACAAATGACAAAACGATACATGAATTTCCCCTCTATTCTTTTGTAGTATCTGATTTACATGCTCATGTAGTTAACATGATTTTTGTTTTGACTATAATAGGAGTATTTCTTGCTGTTTTTAAAAAGTTACAAAAAAGAGCCGATGAAGGTTGGCATAAGGACAATCCACTTTTAGAACTGTTTTTTCCTGAGCTAATTCTTATTGGTCTGTTCATCGGTATTTTCCAGATGTCAAATTATTGGGATTTTCCTATTTATCTAACGGTTTGCCTTTTTACATTTCTCTCTGCGGGTCTAAGAAAATATGAGAGTGCTATTAAGTTTGCAGGGGTAGCAGCAATTCGTTTTCTTCTTGTCGTGGTTATATCACTTGCTTTTGCTCTACCATTTAACCTTAATTTCGACACAATCTCAACAGAAATCCGACTTACTACTGCCAGATCGTTTCCTCACCAGCTATTAGTGCTATGGGGATATCAACTACTATTGGTTATAATCTTTTGTGTGTTTATATTCTTTTTTGAGCAAAATATTACATGGAAATTGGAGAGAGGCAAAGCCGCCCGTAAGAAACTGCGAAACGAATTAACTCTGTTTAAAAGAATTCAGAATGTGCTTCTTAAAAATCCTATTGAGGATGTATTTGCTCTTATTCTTTGTGTTTCTGCTATAGGTCTTGTAATAATACCGGAACTTGTTTATGTAAAAGATATTTATGAAGCATCACACAAAAGGGCAAATACAATGTTTAAGCTTACGTATCAAGCATTTATAATGTTTGGACTCGTTGCGGGTTACATTGTTATAAGGATAAGACAGTTCAGTGTGAAAGACTGGAAGGTGAAAACAGCCTTAATAACCTCGGTGGTGATATTGTTTATACCGATGGTATACCCGTTTTACGCAATTTCAAGCTGGTATAACAAGATGAATCCGGAGTATTACAAAGGTCTTGACGGATTAGCCTTTTTAAAGGAAGAATACCCGGATGATTACGCTCTTGTTGAATGGTTAAGGGAAAACATAGAGGAACAGCCGGTCGTTCTTGAGTCTAACGGAGACAGCTACACATATCATGGGCGTATTTCTATGTCAACAGGCCTCCCTACAATTCAAGGCTGGTACGTTCATGAATGGTTGTGGAGGGGCAGCTCCGGGCTTATTCAAGAAAGAGTGGATGAAGTAAAAATTATATATGAATCTGATGATATATACGAGACCGAAAGGCTCCTACTTAAGTATAATGTGCAGTATATAGTAATAGGAAAGCTTGAGCGCAAACAGTTTGGCGCGCTAAATGAAAGCAAACTGCTTAGTCTTGGAGATGTTGTTTTCGAAAGACCGGAAATAAAGCTGGTTCGTGTAAGGTTGACGAACCCGTGAGAAGAAAAAAAGCACATACTTAATATGTACTTATAGAATAATTGCGATATTATTAGTAGTGCTATCAAAATAAATAAAAATCAAATAAATTCAAACAACATCTATTATTAAAAGGAGGAACAAAATGAAAAAAAGTTAATGAATGTTGTCATGTATACAGTATAGCATAGATAAGATAATATTTCCATTAAGAGATGATTAAAGTTATGAACAATTCATGAACAAATTCCTGTTATCGTAATGGTTTGGTAATTTTAACTAATAACAATATTCTTCCGAGTTTTTTGTCGCCCGAGTGAATTAAATATATTTTGCATTTTTATAGGGATTATATTATCATTAGGTTAATCAGAAAGCGAAAGAAGGATATAATAAATGATATATAAAAGCACTCGTGGCGGAATGAACAATATCACTGCCGCAGAAGCTATAAAATTAGGAATTTCACCTGACGGGGGGCTTTTTGTTCCGGAAAGCAGAGTTTCTGTTGATCTTAATTTTATAAATGAACTGGTTTCTTGCTCATATCAAGAGAGAGCGAAAAAAATTCTTTCTCTTTATCTTGATGATTATACAGACGAAGAGCTTACAGATTGTATAAATAACGCATATGGTGATAACTTCACAAATCAGGAAATTGCGCCTGTGGTTTCATTACATGAGCATTTACATATGCTTGAGCTTTGGCATGGTCCTACATGTGCGTTTAAAGATATGGCTCTTCAGATTTTGCCTCATTTTTTAGTCAAGGCAATAAAAAAGACAGGTGAAAAAGCTGAAATTGTTATTTTGGTTGCTACATCCGGGGATACGGGAAAGGCTGCACTGGAAGGCTTTGCAGATGTGGACGGAACTCGGATTATTGTGTTTTATCCAAATGGCGGGGTAAGTGATATCCAGCGTTTGCAGATGGTTACACAAAAGGGTGGTAACACGGATGTTATAGCTGTTAACGGGAATTTTGATGATACACAGAACGGCGTTAAGAAGATATTCACTGATGAAACGTTGAAAAATAAACTAGAACAAAAGGGAATTAAGTTTTCTTCAGCAAACTCTATTAACTGGGGGAGATTGGTACCGCAGATTGTATACTATTTTTCAGCCTATGCTGATTTAGTAAAAAACAAAAGCATAAATATCGGGGATAAAATAAACTTTGTTGTTCCAACAGGTAATTTTGGAAACATACTTGCAGCGTGGTATGCAATGGATATGGGGCTACCTGTAAACCGTCTTATCTGTGCCTCAAATCAGAATAACGTATTAACCGACTTTATAATCAAAGGGGAATATAACAGGAAAAGGAATTTCTTTAAAACCATATCCCCATCTATGGATATCCTTATTTCAAGCAATCTTGAGCGTCTTTTGTTTGAGTTAAACGGGAAGAACTCAAGTCTTGTTGCGTCTTGGATGTCTGAACTAACAAAAAATGGAGAGTATAAGGTGGATGAGAAAACCAGAGAACGAATTCAAAAGGTTTTCTGGGCAGGATATTCCAATGACGAGGAAACGATTGCAAGCATTCAGAGCGCTTACCAGGAGAACGGTTATTTAATGGATACGCATACGGCGGTTGCCATGGACGTATATGATAAGTATGTTATATACAATCGTGATTTAACGCCAACAGTGATTGTCTCAACAGCAAGCCCTTTTAAGTTTAGCGGGAGTGTTGCAAAAGCTATTTTTAGTGATGAAACAAAAACTGAATTGAAGGTTGGAGCAACGGTTAAAATGAAAGTTGAAACAACAGCCGAAATGAAAGCTGGAGCAAAAACTAAAACGATCGCTGAAACTATAAACAAACTTAAAGCTAATACAAAAGTTGAACAAAATACGGGAACGAATTATGAAGCAGATAGTGTTGCGAATAATGAAGTAAATAATGAAATAAACAATATAAGCGAATTTGAGCTGATTACGCTTATATCCCGTGAGACAGGACTGGACATACCGGAAGGGTTAAAAAACCTGAATAAAAAAGAGATAATGCACAATACGATTTGTGAAAAAGATGGTATGCTTGATGCTGTTATGCAGATATTGACGAATGATTAACTTGAGGTGATATAGATATGACAGAGCCTAATTATGCGGTTACTATAGGCAGAATTATCAGCGAATTTGGTCTTGAGGAGTTGAATCATGTCCCAGGTGCTCATGATATTCTTGTCCATACTTCTGATATAAATCGTCCGGGCTTACAGCTTGCGGATTTCTATGAATACTTCGGTTCCGACAGAATTCAGTTAATGGGAAATGTTGAAATGGCTTATTTAGAAAACCTGTCTTATGACGACAGATGTGCAAGCCTGCTAACTTTTTTTAGTAATGAAATTCCCTGTATAATTATTGCCCGGGGAAAAGAACCCTTTCCCGAAATGATTGAAATAGCAACGGAATGCGGCAAACCTCTACTTAGAACACAAGAGGAAACATCAAGGTTTGCGAGCTATCTAATATATTACTTGAATGTGGAATTAGCTCCGAGGATTACGAAACATGGTGTGTTAGTAGAGGTTTATGGTGAAGGTGTTTTAATGCTTGGCGAAAGTGGTGTCGGTAAAAGTGAAACTGCACTTGAACTGGTTAAAAGAGGTCACCGCCTTGTTGCCGACGATGTTGTTGAAATCAGAAAGGTATCAAATAAGACCTTAGTTGGCAGCTCACCGGATATAATAAGGCATTTTATTGAGATCAGAGGTGTAGGAATTCTTGATGTTAAAAACCTTTATGGTGTTGGCTCTATTAAGATGACCGAGGGGATAAACCTTGTTGTAAATATGGAACTCTGGGACAATAAAAAGCAATATGACCGTTTAGGAATTAATGACGAATATACAGAAATTTTAGGTCTTCAAATTTCGTCTCTAACAGTTCCGGTAAGACCGGGTAGAAACCTTGCAATAATTATTGAGGTTGCTGCCATGAACCACAGGCAGAGGAAAATGGGTTATAACGCAGCAAAAGTTCTTAACCAGAGAGTAATGCGGGAAATGGAAAGGAATTCTATGAATAAGATAGAAGAAGGATAGTATATATAAATAACTCAGCTTTCAAATAAAGCTATGAAATCATGCTGCAAATAAGGCTGCCGATGACTTGATGATGGTATGATTCTCATCATCAAATCGGTACAAGATTAACATAACACAAACCACAATCTATTGTGATTGCACCAGGTTGCAGCGAGTTGCAGCTTCCTGCAGTTAAACCTGCAGGAAAAACTTACTGGGGAGCAATCATAATATTGCATTAACAAACAAAGATTTACTAATCAATAATCAGGAGCGAACAATGGTTGATATAAATATTGATAAAATCCTTCCAAAGCTAACAAAAATAATTGGAACTGACCGATTACAAATAAATGTACCGATGAATGAGCATACAACAATGCGTGTGGGCGGTTTAGCAAAAGTGCTTGTTTTACCGGAAAGCTGCGAGGAAGTAATTAATATTAAGAAGCTACTTTCAGATACGGAAATTCCGCATTATATTATAGGTAACGGTTCAAACCTGATAGTAGCAGACTCCGGTTATTCCGGTATTATAATTAAGCTCTCGGATAATTTTTCGGGTGTTTCGGTTGAAGGAAATGAGATAACAGCATTGGCGGGCACAAACATAATAGCGGTTTCTAATGCTGCTTTAAAGCATTCGCTTTCAGGTCTGGAATTTGCTGCAGGAATTCCCGGGACAACAGGTGGAGCAGTTGCCATGAATGCAGGAGCTTATGAATGCCAAATGAAGGATGTTATAGCTGAAACATATTGTATTGATCCAATGGGTGAACCGCTTTTATTAAGGGGAGAGGATCATGAGTTTGGATATCGAACCAGCAGCATTCAGAAAAACAACTTAATAGTTCTTAAGACAAAAATGAAGCTTATTGAAGGAGAGCAGGAAAAGATTAAAGAAAAAATGCTATATTTCAATTCCTGCAGAAGGGATAAACAGCCATTAAGTTTCCCCAGTGCAGGGAGTGTTTTTAAGAGACCGGAGGGAAATTATGCGGGAAAGCTAATCCAAGAGGCAGGTCTTAAAGGCTTTAAAATCGGTGGAGCTATGGTTTCCGACAAGCATTGCGGTTTTATTGTAAACACCGGAAATGCCACAGCCTCAGACGTTATAAGCCTTATTGAATACATTAAAGAGAAGGTTTTTTCAAATAGTGGTGTTTTACTGGAGCAGGAAGTTAAAATACTTGGAGGATAAAAGCATGCAGCAATTTCTTATTATTACCGGAATGTCAGGAGCGGGAAAAACCCTGTGCGTTAAATATTTTGAAGATATAGGATTCTTTTGCGTGGATAATCTTCCGCCGTCTTTAATCCCGAAATTTGCGGAGATATGTCTCCAAGGTCAGAATAAAATGGAGAAAATAGCACTCATTATGGACATCCGTGGCGGCTCAATGTTTCTTGAGCTGTTTCCTGCGCTTGAATCTTTAGCTGCTTATGGCATATCATATAAAATTCTTTTTTTAGAGGCGCAGGATAATGTGCTTGTGCAGAGGTTTAAGGAAACAAGGAGAATGCACCCTCTATCACCGGAAGGGCGCATTTCAGACGGGATCATTGCAGAACGAAAAATTTTACAACCTGTTAAGGAAAAGGCAAGCTTTATTATTGACACATCATCCTTGAATCCAAGACAGCTAAAACAAGAAATTCATAATTTATTTGTTGAAGGAAAGCCATATTCCGGGCTCATTATCAGTGTTACATCCTTTGGCTTTAAATATGGAGTACCCATTGATTGTGACCTTGTTTTTGATGTCCGTTTTATTCCCAATCCTTTTTATATTGAAGACTTAAAACCTTTGACCGGAAACGATTCTGAAGTTGATGATTATGTTATGAGCTTTCACGAAAGCCGTCTTTTTTTAGCAAAGATTGTGGACATGCTTGACTTTTTGATTCCAAATTATATTAAAGAAGGAAAGAATCAGCTTGTCATTGGAATTGGATGCACTGGGGGGAAGCATAGATCCGTCACAATTGCAAACAGGCTGTATAATACATTAAAAACAAAAAACAGCACAGTAATTCTCGAACACAGGGATATTGATAAAGACAGCAGGAGAATGAAAAATGAAGCCTTTTAAGTTTTTAGCAGCAACATACAAATACAGAAAATGGCTGTCTAATGGAATAACCGGCTTAATGCTTCTTCTTTCCGGTATTATTATTTTTGTATACGGTACAGAAATTGAATCTTTCAGACTAATATTTGCACTAACCTTTATAGTAACCGGTCTTATTTTATGCTTTGTCTGCTTCCGGAGGATTATTCTTGCTCTTCTTCAGCTGACAAAAAACGGGCATATGCCTCTGTCTACAAACATGCTTGATATCGGTAAAAATATAGTACATAGATCCGAGCTGAAAAACGGTCCCAACATAGCTGTCATTGGTGGGGGAACAGGTATCTCAACTCTACTTCGCGGTTTAAAGCAATTCACATCAAATCTGTCTGCCATAATAACAGTAGCCGACGATGGCGGAGGTTCGGGAATGTTAAGAAGAAATCTTGGCATGCTGCCACCGGGCGATATACGAAACTGCATTATGGCACTTGCAGATACAGAACCGCAAATGGAAAAGCTTTTGCAATACAGGTTTACAGACGGGGATCTAAAGGGGCAATCCTTTGGCAATCTTTTTCTTGCTGCAATGGCAGGAATTAGTGAGGATTTTGAGGCTGCGGTTAGAAATATGAGCGAGGTATTGGCTGTTACCGGGACGGTGCTGCCTGTTACCTCCGAAAATGTTAATCTTGTTGCTGAGCTTGAGGATGGAACTGTAATAAAAGGTGAATCCCGCATTGGAGAACATCATAAATTTCATCCCGGGCGCATAAAAATGATAAATCTGGATAAAAGTAATGTAAAGCCGCTTGATAGTGCTTTGGCCGCAATTGATAACGCTCAGGTAATTGTTTTGGGACCTGGAAGTCTTTTTACCAGTATTATACCGAATCTGCTTGTTGATCATGTGGTTGAGAGGATAGTTAAGTCAAATGCAGTAAAGATATATGTTTCTAACATTATGACCCAACCCGGGGAAACAGAAGGATTAACTGTTTATGATCATATACGGGCAATTTACCGGCATTCAAAAGCAGAGGGTTTTATAGATGCGTGTATTGTCAACACACAGAAAATACCGGATGAAATATATAAAAGGTATCAGGCTGATGGTGCTACGGCAGTAAAAACAGACTCAGCAAAGGTTAAAAAGCTGGGTGTAAAGGTTTTTGAACAGGAATTACTGCAAGTAAAGCAGGGATATGTTCGTCATGACCCTTATAAGGTTGCAAAAGCAGTGCTTAATGTTTATTGCGGGATAAAGTGAACTCGTTCAGCTGAAGCTGAACATCACGCGTTTTTACGAAGTAAAATACG
>ENA-UOOK01001211-UOOK01001211.1-fermentation-metagenome-genome-assembly--contig:-NODE-1211-length-34359-cov-10.918464_pt1 | contig 34359 bp, 21 predicted proteins | sample MGYA00245777_ERZ724023 | MGnify/ENA primary metagenome ERZ724023 (study PRJEB28704, sample SAMN03018312) | fermentation metagenome | biome: anthropogenic terrestrial biome; feature: soil...
TTTCGGCTGGGTTAGGATACATTGTTACTATTACTTTATTGCCTTCGATGTCTTCTATTGAGTTCTTGGTAATAAAGGTTTGTTCTATGCCGTATGATGTTCCTGCGGTGTTAGTGATAAAGGCTTTGTAGAAATAGCTGGTGGCTGATTGTAGGTTAGCGATTGAAGCGGTAAAGCTGGTGAGGTTGTCTGTGTATGGTACTGTGATTTCTTCTACGCCGGCTCCTCCTCTTTCTGGATCGGCTGCGGTGGAGTATACAAAGCCTATGGTAATATTGGATGCTATGTCATTGCCTGTGCTTACTACGGTTCCTGGGAGAACTGCGGTTGTACCGGTAATGGTGGCATCTGATGCTAATTCAGTGGTTACTGTGCCTAAGACTACTGGGGATGTTGTGCTAAAGGTTAGGATATCGCCATAGGTCTTTACGCCTCCACTTTGGGCATAGGCTCTTACTTCGTAGGTTGTATTTGCAGCTAATGGGGTAATGGTTGTAACGGTAATATTAGTGGTGCCTTGGGCGGTTAAGTCAATAGCGGAGCTCCATTCTTGAGTGCTTGTCTTATATTCAAAGCCTCTGGCTTGGATGGCTTCTGTGCCTGGGGTGGTACCGCCATAGAAAGTGGCTACGGTGCTGCTATTTAGGATGACGGAGTCGGTGGTTACTATTGGTGGGGCGATGGCTAAGGTGGTGAAGGTTGATTCTGCACTGTATGTAGTGTTAAAGCTGGTTGAGATGGTATAGGCTCTATAGTCATAGGTAGTGTTGGCTGTTAGGCCGGTGAGTAGTTTGGTGAATGGTGTGCTTATGGTGCCAACGGTGTCTTGTATCCAAGTGTCGTTAGTGCCGGATACTCTGTGTTCAAAGCCTACGGCTGTTATGGTGTCTGTTCCTAATATGTATGAACCATTGAGGGTGGCTTCAAATTGACTTATGCCTGTTGGTTGTCCTGTGGTTACTACTGGGGCTGCTGTGCCTGCAAGGGTAGTAAAGGTATGGGAAACCCATGCTGAATAGGTGGTTCCGCAATTGGCTCTTACATATACGGTATATTCGGTATTGGCTGCTAAGTCTGTGAGTGGATAGTTAGTATTGGTTGTTGCTGTTTGAATATCTCCGTCTGTGCCTAAGCGTACTTCCCAAGAGTTTTCAGCGTCGCCTGGTGTCCAGCTTATAGTGGCACTTACATAGGATGGAACTGAGGTTAGGTTGGTTGGAGGTGTGCAGGTGATGCCACTTGGGTCGTATACTGTTACATCGTCTAATCCAACTCCATATCCATAATTTTGAATTCCTTCAAAAGCTATTTGATAGGTTGAAGATGCTGAAGGTAAAGCAACTGAATCTAATTGCCATGATGAAATATTAGAAGTATAGTATGCTAACTGTGTCCATGCACTATCTGCACTTGCTCTGTAGAATACTTTTAACTCATCTTGGTCAGATCCCCAAGCTTCTTGTAGATGCCAGAAACTAACGTAAGGTGTAGCTAATCCTGAAATATCTAAAAGAGGAGAAACAAGTTTTGTTGTATACCCAGAATAACTATCATCAAAGAAATAAGCTAATTTTTGACCTCCATGTGCAGGTGTTGATGAATCATAATAATTATCTTCATTAGTCCAATCAATTGCTCCAGAAACATATTCTTGTTGCCAACAAATTAATCCACTTTCAAATCCTTCTGTCCAAGGGAAAGTTGAAATAGCTCCAGAAGAACATGGAGTTGTATAGGTTACTGTTTGAGATGCATTAGAATTTGTTCCATCTGAACATACTGTTTTTGCATAAATTTGATATGTAGTTTGAAGTATTAGTCCAGGAATATTTGTTGGTATTGTTGCTGTATAAACAGAATCCCAATCGGTTGCAGTTGCTGGCTTATAATAAACGTACCATGCATTATCAGTTGTATTACCAGGAGTAAATGAAACATCCATACTTGTTCCTGTACCTGTTACAGAAAGTGCAGTTGGACGAGCACATGATGGAATGATGTCAATAACAAGGTTATCTAAATATGCATATCCTGATGTAGATGTGTATATATTTTTAAATGCAATATAATTACCTGTTCCTGTATATGAACTAAAGTTAACTTCATATTCAGCCCATGTGGCAGTAGATGGTGCAGCAATAGTTGTTATTGAATCAAATGTTGTTGCATCTGTTGGATCTGTCATAACTCCCACTATTAATCTGTCAGTAGAAGCATAATTTTTATAATAGAAGGTTGCCATTAGGGTGTTAATTGGAATTGAGGCATCAATTGGATTCATTGCTGCAATATTGTATGTTCCTGCAGTTCCTGCATAGAAGTATAAACAATTTCCAGAATAACCACCAGTATTTACATAAGGGCGATCTGCATAAGTTGTTGTTCTTACCCAACAAGCAGGCATTATAGATGTTCCTGTTCCGTAAGTATCAAAGTTTTCTGTATATGGTATAGTTAGAATATTATCACAAGGTGTACGGAAAGTTAAGATTGTACTTCCGTCAGAATAAGATCCATCATTACATAGAGTAGTAACATACACTTCGTATTCTGTATTTGCACTTAAACCTGTCATTTGATAAGGGAATGTAAATACGTCAACATCAGTCCAAGTTGATGTGCCTGCTAGTCTATAATATAATTTCCATTGAAAATCTGAAATATCTCCAGCGACAATTCCTATTTCTGCATCTGTTTGAGTAATATTTGTTGCATATATAGAATCTGGACGAGCACATGAAGGAATAATATCAATTATTAAATCATCAACATAAGCGTATGCATTAGCAGTAGTATAAGCATTTCTAAATGCTATGTATTGTCCTATACCTGTATAAGTATCAAAAGAAACCTCATACTCAGCCCATGTATCTTCTGTTGGAGCTATTATTGTATCAATAGGAACAAAGGTTGAGGCGTCAGTTGTGCTTGTTATTACCCCAACTTCTAATAAATCAGTTGAATTATTATTTCTATAGAAGAATCTTGCTTTCAATGTATTAATTGGAATAGAAATATCAAATGCAGGAGTTATTGCTATATTATATGTTCCTGATGTTGCATAGAAATAAAGAGACCCCGGAGCAGAGTGATTAGTTGAGTTTATATAAGGACGATCAGAAGAATAAGTGTTAATCCTTTCCCAACATGGAATGTAAACAGATGTTCCTGTTCCATAAGTATCAAAGTTTTCAAAAAATGGTAATGTTGAAATTGCAACACAAGCTGTTTGGAAGTTGATAACATTTGAAATTGAAGATGTGTCTGATGAATTACAAATGGAACGGATTCTAGCTTGATATGATGTCCCTGGATTTAATCCCGTCAAAGTGAATGGATTTGAGTTTGCTGCTACTTGTTGCCATGCTGTTGTTCCTGTTTGTTGATATTCAACTATCCAATCTGTTGAACCTTGTGGTTCTGTCCAGCTTAAATAAACATCAGTTCCATTGTATGATGCAGAATCCATTGCTAAACCATAAGGCATTCCGCAAGTAAGTGCAACGAAAGAAATATTATCAACCCTTGCAGGAGGATTATAATTTCCTCCATAAGTATCATTTTGCCAAGCAAAAACAAGTTGTTTTACTGAGTTAGAATAGCTCCCATCAAAAACCCTTGTAAATGTATGGAAAGAAGTCTCTTCCGCTAAAGATGCAGTATTGATTTGATATTGAGAATTTGGCAAAGTCCCAGGAGTTAAAGCAATACTCAAAGGCATTAAATACACATTAAGATCGTGCCAATCAATCTCTCCATTATTTGCCCAATCAAAAGAAAGCTCAAATGCTGGAGAATTATCAAATTCAACTAAAGTAGATACAAACACAATAGATGATGATGCAGAAGAGTAAGTTGCTGTTGCTCCGTTATCACTTGAAATATATAGTCCACGTTCATCAATACCATCAGTAGGATCAGAGTCATTTGCTCCCGGAACTCCAATATACCATTTATTTGTTTGAGTTCCATTTGTGATAGTCCAAATATTATCTTCTGTTGGATCTTCAAAATCAACTATTAATGGTAATTCATTAGCAAATTCTGGTAAATTAACTTTCACTGCATCTGTCCAGTTACCATTGCATCCTCTTTGAACTGCTACCCAAACAGAATCTCCTGGATTAAATCCTTGAATAATATATGGTAGAGGTGTTCCTGTTGGAATATTAATTATTGTTGCTGTTGTTGGATCAAATGGTCCTGATAAATTAGAAGAATATGCAATAACATAACCATCTCCTTGATCTCCTTCATCATTCCAATTAACCGAAACCGAAATTGTAGAAGCAGCACCTACTGTTAATCCGTAAACATTAGGACAAGCTGGAATTTCTTCAACTTCTACGTCATCTAACCAATAAAACCAGTTATTAGCATTTGAATTATGTTTAAATGCAATGTAATTTCCTGAACCTTGAAGTTGTACTCCACTTAGCATTATAACATATTGAGTCCAGTCTGTAGTACTTGGAGAAATTAGTTGAACAGCTTCAAATGTTGTTGTGTCATTTGGATTGCTCATTACCCCAACAGTTATTGTTCCTGACTGACTACTACCTACACCTTCAGCTTTTAACCAAAATGAAACCATAAGAGTATTTAAATCTGCTGTAAAAGCTGGTGTTACAGCATAAGTAGGAACTGTTGTTAATGATTGAAAGAATAAACTTGCAGGAGAACTATGATTTGCAGTAACTATTTTTGGATTACCACTATTAATTACTGGTCTTGTCCAACATGGAGGAAATGTTCCTGATGCTGTTCCATAAGTATCAAAATTATCAGACCAAGGTAAAGTAGAAATTTCATCACATAGAGTTCGGAAATTAACTATTGGACTTGCTTCTGATAATTCTGTTGAACAATCAGTAACAACATAGATATCATAACCACTTGAAGGAATTAATGTTGTTAATGTGTATGGATTAGAAAAAACTTGAACAGAATCATAAGTTGTAGCTGTTGTTTGTTTATAATATATCCACCATGCAGCATCAGCTGAATTTCCATTTGTCCATGAAACTTCGGCATCTGTTGTTGTGATGCTGGAAACTATAAGATTTGTAGGACGCATACATGTAGGTAATTCTGAAATTTCAACATCATCCAAACGCAGTACATAACCATCAGGAGTTCCTTGGCGAACAAATGCAATGTATTTATTGCCAACATGTTGATTAAGGTTTATTTCATACTGCACCCAATCACCTACAGGCAAAGCTTGAGTGAATATTTGAGTAAACCCAGGCATATTACCAGTTTGCCCCATACCAGTAGTATCAAGAGTTGTGAAAGTATCATCAGAAATATAAACAGAGATTTCATCAGGTTCACCAGTAGAGTTATTAGCTCTCATAGCCCAAAATCTAAGTCTTTCATTCCCTGTAAGAGAAATCATAGGAGAAATTAACCAATCGTTATGGTCAGAATCTCCATAATCAGTATAACAAGCTGCATGTCTTGAACCAGAATGACTTGTTCCAGAAGGAGACATATCTACATTGCTTTCCCAGAAATAGTCATAATAAGAGTCTTCTACCCCTCTATCAACTACTGTCCAGCAATTAGGAGCAGGTCTATTCCCCGGAGCAGTAATAGAAACCCAGTCCCCTTCAAAACCTTCATGCCATGGGAATATTGTAATAACATCACAAGCAGTTGAGAAGCTAATAGGAGAAGACCATTCACTTTGTTCTGTTCCACAATCTGTTTGCACTCTTGCTTTATATATTGTAGAAGGGTTAAGGGTTGTAAATGTATATGGGTTTGATACCCCAGAAATTGTTGTTGCATTTGTCCAATCTGTTTCTGATTCTAACATATATTCTATATTCCAAGTGCTACCAGTTGCATCTGTCCAAGCTAAATCTACACCAGTTGTTGTAGGGTTTGAAGATACTAATGCTGTAGGTTTAGGGCAAGTTGGCACAAAAAGCTCTGGTCCTGTAACATCATCCAAACATAATCCATAACCATCATTATCTGACTGGCGGAAAGCAACATAAATATCTTGCCCTATGTAAGCAGTTAAATCAACAGTCCATTGTTGATATGAATCATTTATTTGATTTGGAGAAGAAAATGATGGAGAAATGTGTAATAGAGCTGCTGTATCAAATGAAGATACATCACTTGTTGAAGTTGAAACCAAAATCTTTAAAAAAGTTTGATCATAGGTAGTACTAAAAGTACTCATTCTTGCCCAAAAACTAATTTCATAATTTGTGGCAGTAATAGTTAGTTTTGGAGTAATTAAGTAGTTTGTTGTTCCACTGGTATTATAATTAACGTATGCATGTGCTACTCCTCCTGCTCTTGCATAGGAAGTTGACCTATACCATTGGGTTGAAGGTCCTTCTGTGTTCTCAATCCTCCAATCTTCAGGAGGAAATGTTGTTCCTTCGAACCCTTCGTTTAATGTGGTCTGTGACCAACCTTGAATGGCGAAAACTATCGCCAAAAGAAAGTACAATACTTTTTTCATGATGTTTTAATGTGTTTGTTAAACAATAATTTTTTTAGATGCTTTTATTTTTTTAAATAAATTTCACGACTGCAAAAGTAAATACTAAAAATATAAAAAGCAAATTTATTATGTAAAAATTTGATTTACTTGCCAACAAAAAAAGTTAATTTATTGATTTACTTTCTTTTTCTTGCTCTAATTGTTGACGTGATTTAGATTTAGTTACGATATAAACTCCTAAAAAGACCAATATTGTGGATAAAATCTTTTCCCAACCAAAGTTATCCCGACCCAAAATAACTACAATGACAGCCGCTATAATTGGTTGAAGATAATTATACATGGTAAGGGTTGTAGGTCTGAGATTCTTTTGACCTATTGGAATTAAAAGATAAGTAAGAAATGTTGCAAATAAAACAACATATAATATCTCCATATATAATAATGTATTAATTTGAGTAAAATCCACCATTTTTATTTTAGGAACTCCAATTGGCAAAAGTAAAACTCCTGCAAACAAAAACATCCATTTCATTAAGGTTATTGGATGTTTTGTTTTAATGAAATCCCTAAAAAAAACCAAATAACAAGCGTAAGAAAGTGAACTAAGTAAACAAAGAGCATTGCCTATCCAAGAGCGGCTTTGATTGCCGTTAAGTGAGTAGTTAGAAAGGATAAGTATTACTGCCCCTGTGCAACCAACCAAGACCCCAATAACCTTTTTAGATGTAATCGGTTCTTTGAGGTATGCAGCAGAAATAAGCATAGTAAGAATTGGCGTAAGGGTAATTATCAGTGAGGCATCTATTGGGGACGTAGAGTTTAAACCAGCAATAAAAGAAGTTTGATTAATGGTAACCCCCAATACTGATGCTCCTAATATCATTAAAAAATCCTTCAAAGACATTTTTTCTTCTTTAATGAAGCAAGATGTAATCCAAAATACAATGGTTGCTCCTGCAAATCGGAAATAGGTTAGGGTCAATGCATCGATGCTTTCATTAGAAAGAACTTGCTTTGCAATAACAATATTCAATCCAAAGATAACATTGGTAACAAGAATTGCAATATGTCCTTTTGAAGCTCCTTTCATAACAGAAAAATTTGTGCAAAAGTACATAAAATGTTCCACTTTTGCTCTTTTAACATTTCCATCGTTAAAAAATATATGACTTAACAAATGGGGTTAAATTTTTCTCTGAGATAAATTTATTTTTCTCTGAGATAAATTATTTTTTCTCTGAGATAATTTTATTTATATAGGAGATATTTTTTATTATCCCTTGTTTATTTTAACCTTTGCTTGATTTATTTTTTTCAAATAAGTATAATAATATGGACACTTTATCGTTTGAGGTAAGATTGGGCTTTGAAGGGTAGAATTAGGATTATGTTTAAGAAATTTAGAGTTTAATACATATATATTATGATTGACATTATTGAATTAAATGCAAAGATTGAGCGTGAGAGTGCTTTTGTTGATATGATTAACAACGAAATTCATAAGTCTATTATTGGGCAGCAAGGTATGATTGAAAGGTTAATTATTGGGCTTTTGGCTAATGGTCATATTCTTTTGGAAGGTGTTCCTGGCTTAGCAAAGACTCAAGCTATTACTTCTTTGGCTAAGAGTATTGATGCAAAGTTTAGCAGGATTCAGTTTACTCCTGACCTTTTGCCTGCCGACCTTATTGGCACAATGATTTATAGTCCAAAAGATGAGTCCTTTGCTGTTAAGAAAGGACCTATATTTTCAAACTTTGTATTGGCTGATGAAATAAATCGTGCTCCTGCAAAAGTGCAGTCAGCTCTTTTGGAAGCTATGCAAGAACGTCAAGTTACTATTGGCGAAAAGACATATAAATTAGAAGAACCTTTCTTAGTTTTGGCAACTCAAAACCCTATTGAACAAGAGGGAACTTATGCTTTACCTGAGGCTCAGTTAGACCGTTTTATGATGAAGGTTGTTATAACTTATCCTACACAAGAGCAAGAAAAACTTATTTTGCGTCAGCAGGTTGGGTCTGCTTTGCCAAAGATTGAAGCAGTGCTTAAGCCTGAAAGCATTTTGCATGCAAGGGAAGTGGTTAAGCAAGTTTATATTGATGAGAAGATTGAAAGTTATATTACTGATATTGTTTTTGCCACTCGTTTTCCTGAAAATAATAATCTTGATAAATTAAAACCTTATATTAGTTATGGTGCTTCTCCAAGAGCCACAATCAACTTGGCTTTGGCTTCAAGAGCTTATGCTTTCATTAAGAGAAGAGGTTATGTTATTCCTGAGGATGTTAGGGCTATTTGTTTGGACGTTATGCGTCATAGAATTGGCTTAACTTACGAGGCAGAGGCTGATAATATCACTACGGAAGATATAATTAATGATATAATAAATAAGGTTGATGTTCCTTAAAAGATGAATGAAGATTTATTAAAGAAGGTTCGTAAGATTGAGATAAAGACTAAACGCTTGTCCAAAAACATCTTTTCTGGGCAGTATCATAGTGCCTTTAAGGGAAGAGGTATGGCTTTTAGTGAGGTAAGAGAATATCATTATGGTGATGAAATTCGTAGCATTGATTGGAATGTTACGGCAAGGTTTAATCACCCTTATGTAAAAGTATTTGAGGAAGAAAGAGAGCTTACGGTAATTCTTTTGATTGATGTTAGCGGGAGCACTTTCTTTGGAACAAATGGGAATTTAAAATCGGATATAATTACAGAAATAGCCGCTGTACTTAGTTTCTCTGCCATTGAGAACAATGATAAAGTAGGAGTTATCTTTTTTAGCGATAGAATGGAAAAGTATATTCCTGCAAAGAAGGGTTCTTCGCATATTTTAAGAATTATTCGGGAATTGATCACTTATAAACAAAGTTCTACGAGAACTTCTTTTGATAGCGCTTTAAAGTTTATGAGTAGTGTTATAAAAAAACGTGCTACTTGTTTTCTTATAACTGATGGTTATGGGGCATTTGACGATTCTTTAGAGATTGTTTCTCGCAAACATGATTTTTCTACAATTCTTGTAAGAGACAAAAGAGAAGATATTATTCCGAACATTGGTCTTGTGAAGGTTTCTGATAATGAAATTGCGAAAGATATTTGGATAGATTCTTCCGATAAGAAGCTCTTAAAAAGCTTTGCAGAATTTAGAAGGAATCAGGAATATATCTTAAAGCAAAAGCTAAGTCGTTTGGGAATAGATAATATTATGGTTTATACGGGAGAGGATTACATAAAACCTTTAATGAAATTATTTGAAAAGGGAGGTGCAAGGTGAGAAAATTCTTTATTTTAATCTTTACATTATTTATTTACTTAACTTCTTTTTCTCAATCAGCTATTACTAATCTTAATAAAACAAAGTTTGAGATTGGAGATCAAATAGTTTATTCTTTTTCATTGCCTATTGAAAAGTCTAATGAAATAGGAATTTATTTACCAAAAGAAATCAAAGATAGCTTAGAGATTATTGGTCAAACCATAGATACTATTGAAAGGCAAGGAAAGAAATACTTAGATATTAGGTGTTATTTTACGTCTTTTGTTGCTGGCAAGCATAAGATAATTAATCCTAATGGTAGGGTTTTAGATTTTGAAGTTATGCCTTTTCCAATTGATACTCTTAAAATAGAAATAAAAGATATTAAAGCAAATTCAAAAGAGCCATTTACCATTAGTGAGATAATGCCAATTATAATCTGGGTTCTTGTCGCTACTGCTTTACTTATTGGAAGCTATTTTGGATATAAGCTTTGGAAGAAATATAGGAAGGTAAAGATTAAAGAGATTTTCATTAAACCTAAGCCTAAACTACCTGCTGATATTATTGCTCTAAATTCTTTGGAGGAGCTAAGATTAAAACGTCTGATTGAGAATGGCAGAACAAAAGAATATTATTCCGAAATATCTGAAATCATAAGAGAGTATCTTTATAATAGGTTCGAAATTAGTGCAATGGAGATGACGACAGAGGAAATACTAAGAGAAGTTAAAAGGTATAGCGATATAAATAATAATTCTTACTTACTTTTGGAGTATATTCTAAAAAACTCTGACTTGGTTAAGTTTGCAAAGTTCTTTCCAGATTCTTATATTAGTGATAAGTGCATGAAAGATGCTAATGAATTTGTTAATCAAACCAAATTAATTGTTCAAACTCAAGAAAAGGAGGAAGAAAATGATTAATGGTTTTGAATATCCTTATTTGTTATTATTATTATCAATTATTCCTTTATTGATTGTTTTTCAAGCTTTTTATGATAAGAAAAGACATCCAAAGATAAAATACTCTCAAACCTCTCCTTTTGAGAATGTAAAGAAATCGTGGAGAGTTCGTTTGAGACTATTACCAAATTACATTAGATATATTGTACTTGCTCTTTTGATTATTACTATTGCAAGACCGCAATCTTATTTAAGTAAAGACGAAATGAATGTTGAGGGGGTAGATATTGTTGTTGCCTTAGACATATCTGGCTCAATGCTTGCAGAAGATTTTAAACCCAATAGGTTGGAAGCGGCAAAGGATGTTGCAATAGACTTTATGCAAGGAAGGGCAACAGATAATATAGGTCTTGTTGTTTTTTCAGGAGAAGCCTTTACTCAATGTCCTCCAACGACTGACCATTCAATTCTTATAGACCTTACATCTAAGATTGAAAGTGGGATTATTCAAGATGGAACAGCAATTGGTGATGGATTGGCAACTGCAATTAATAGGATTAAAGATACTAAAACAAAGAGTAAAACAATTATCCTTTTGACAGATGGAGTTAATAATATGGGAGCAATTGACCCTTTGACTGCTGCTGAAATTGCAAAAGATTATAAGATTAGAGTTTACACCATTGGCATTGGAAAAATAGGAATGGCTCCGTATCCTTTTCAAACTCCTTTTGGAAAGCAGTATCAGAATATTGAAGTGAAAATAGATGAACCACTATTAAAAGAAATAGCCAAAATAACAACAGGAAAATACTTCCGTTCAACTGACAAAAACTCATTACAAACAATCTTTAAGGAAATTGATAGTATGGAGAAATCCATAATTGATGTTTCTTATTATAAAACAAAGAAAGACTTAGCTTTTCCTTTTTTGATAGGAGCATTACTATTGTTAATTATTGAAGTATTATTAAGAAAAACTATTTTACAAGCAAATCCTTAATATGATTAGAACAGAGTATCCACAGGCATTATACCTTTTAATACTTATTCCGATTTTCTTTATTATACATTATATATATATAAAGAAAAAAAAGAAGAGGTTACAGAGTTTTATTGACAAGAGTTTAATTGATATAATTGTTCCTGAACTATCTTATGGCAAGAAATGGACTAAATTCATATTATTGAATATTGCATATTTTTTTATTGTTGTTGCAATTGCTAATCCTCAAATTGGGACTTCTATTGAAAAGAGCGAAAGGAAAGGTACAGATTTAATGATTTGTTTGGATATTTCAAATAGTATGCTGGCAGAAGATATTAAGCCAAACAGAATATCAAGGGCAAAGCAATCTCTAAAAAATCTTATTAACCAATTGAGCAATGATAGGATTGGAATAGTTATTTTTGCAGGCGGTGCTTATGTTCAGTTGCCTATAACTAATGACTATGGTGCTGCTAAAACATTTATTGATATTATAGACCCTTCCATGATATCAAATCAAGGCACTGCAATAGGAGAAGCCTTAGAAAAGGCTAACGAAAGCTTTGGAGAGAAAAACAACAAGAAATCTAGAAGTATTATTCTTATTTCCGATGGAGAAGACAATGAACAAGAAGCTGTTTCTATTGCAAAACAAATTGCAAAGGAGGGAGTTGTTATTAATACCATTGGTCTTGGACTTCCAGAAGGGGCTCTAATACCTATTGCAAAAAAATCAGGCAAATTGGAATTTAAAAAATCTGAAGATGGTTCTTATGTTATGACAAAACTCAATGAAGAATTATTAAAAGATATAGCAGGTGTTGGTAATGGAGTTTATATTAGAGCAAATAATGCTTCAATTGGGTTGGATAATATTTTGGCAAGAATTAATAAGATGGAAAAGAACGAATATCAAGCTGTGGCATACAAGGATTATGAGAATAGATTCTATATTTTTGCTTTTATTGCATTATTAATATTAGTTGTAGAGTTTTTAATTTTTGAGAAGAAGAATAAGTATATTAACAGAAGATTCTTCTTTGGAAAATAGATAATTATTTATGAAAAGAGTTATTTATATTATAATTGTTTTATTTCTGTTCTCTTCTTGTGATAAGGAAAAGAGTTATTTAAGAGATGGGAATAAAAAATTTGACAAAAAGGAGTTTAATAAAGCAGAAGATTTGTATAGGAAAGCCTTAACTATTGATAGCACTTATAATAATGCTCAGTATAATCTTGCCAACTCAATATATAAACAGAGTAAAGAAACAGGCTATGAGAAGGCTTTAATGTATTATGATAAATCCCTTATGCAAGATAGTATTATGGATACGAATTTTCTTGCAAATACTTTATATAACAGAGCAAATACTAATTTTCAAATAGCCTTGCTTGACTCTATAAATAAAACAGAGAAATACAACGAAAGCTTGCAGAAAGCAATTGATGATTACAAAAAGACTTTAAAGATTAACTCTCAAGATAGTGCTGCCAAATATAATCTTTCCTTAGCTATGCATCTTTTAAACAAGAACAAAAGTAAAAGCCAACAAAACAAACAACAAAACAAACAGAACAAACAAAATCAATCTCAAAACAAAGAAAATAAAAACCAGCAAAAAGGGGACGAAGAAAAGATACAAAAACCTATGAACCAAGACAACGAAAGGATGTTGGAGGCTTTAAAAAATAATGAAAAGAACACTTTGCAAAGATTGAAAAAAGAAAAAGATAAGAATAATAAACAAATTAAGAACGAGAAAGATTGGTAGATTTTTATTTATGAGAAGATTGTTTAAATTACTTTTATTATCAGTATTTGGCCTTTTGAGCATTAATTCATTTGCTCAAAACATTAGTTTCACTGCATCTTCTCCTTCTGTTATAGGAGTTGGGGAGCAGTTCAGCATTAAATTTACTATTAATTCTAATAATGTTTCCAATTTTGTTGCTCCTTCAATAAGTGGTTTTGATATCTTAGGAGGCCCAAGCTCTTCAAGTGTTTCTTCGTATAGTAGTGTTAATGGCAAGATAACTAACAACTCTTCAACGACCTTTACTTATGTTTTAATGGCAAATAGAGAAGGAAACTTTAATATTGGAGGAGCTAAGATAAATGTGAAGGGCGAAACTTATACTTCAAACTCTTTGACAATAAAAGTTCAGAAAAATCCTACTCAATCGCAAAGAGCCCAAAGGCAAGGAGCGTATTCTCAAAATCAAACGCAAACACAAAAACCTGTAACAGTTTTAGATGATAAAGCTCTTTTCATTAAAGCGTATGCAAACAAGTCAAAGGCATTTATTGGCGAGGAAGTAATTATTACTTATAAATTATATACACTTGTTAATATATCCGAATATCAAGTTAATAAAATGCCTATCAATAAAGGTTTCTGGATTGAAGAACTTGATATGTCGCAAGACCCGACAATTACAACAGAAACCATTGACGGAAAAAGATATCAAGTTGCAACTCTAAGAAGAGTTATTGCTTATCCACAAGAGAGCGGTAATTTGACAATTGCACCATTAGATATTGACGTTGTTGCTCATATTGCCACTCGTAATCAAAGAAGAGTTTCAACGGGCGACCCTTTTTTTGATTCATTCTTCAATGACCCTTTCTTTCAATCAATTGGACAAGCAGGGTATGAAAGGGTAAAAAAGAATATAAAGTCAAATAAAATCTCCATATCTGTTAATGAATTACCAAAAACTAACTCTATATTTTCTGGAGGAGTTGGAAATTTCCAAATATCTGCATCAGCCAATCCTCTAAAATGCAAAACAAATGAAGCCATAACTTTAAAATATACAATATCTGGTTCTGGTAATTTGAGTCTTATTGATAAGATTGATTTGAAAATTCCTTCAGATTTTGATTCTTACGACCCAACCATAAACGACCAAATTAACAAAACTAACTCTGGTATCACAGGGAAAAGAACATTTGAATACATATTAATTCCACGAGTGCAGGGAGAGTTTAAAATTCCTAAGGTTGAATTTACTTATTTTGATTTAAAGGCTAAACAATATAAAACTATTTCCACACAAGAAATAAATTTAAATATTGCCAAAGGGAAGGAAGAGCTAAGTGGCTTAGCTCAACAAATGAGCGAAAGAGAGAAATATTTAAAAAGAGACATAGAACATATTTTTACAAAATCGCCAAATTTTCTTTCTAATACAGACTTGAAATACAATACGACCTTGCTTTATGTTTTTTTAGCTTTTATCCCTATTCTTTGCTTTGGATTTATTCTTTACAAGAACTATTCTAATAAAAAAAATAGCGATGTGATATATGTGAAGTATAAAAAGGCAACAAGGGTAGCTTTAAATAGGTTAAAGAAAGCAAAGCAATATCTTCAAAAACAACAAAAAGAAGAATTTTATACCGAAGTTGCACAAGCCACCTGGAATTATTTGTCTGATAGATTTAAGATAGTAAAGATGGATTTGAGCTTTGACAATGTGAAAACAATCCTCCAAACACGTAACCTTAAAGAAGAAACCATTAATAATTTAATTTCTCTTCTGAATAACTGCGAATATGTTAGGTTTTCCCCTGGTGAGGAGCTTTCTAAAATGGATAGTTTATATGAGCAAGCTATACATGCAATTTCGGATATTGAAGCAGAAATTAAATAATAAGAATTGATAAAAAGTAGCATATTAGCGATATGAAAAAGATTATATATTTAATTGTATTGTTTTTTAGCCTGGGATTGAATGCTCAAAACAATGAGCAGCTTTTTGAGGCAGGGAATAAGTATTTTAGCAATAAAGAATATGAATTAGCTTTAAAAAACTATTTAGCAATTGAAAACAAAAAAGCATTCTCAGTAGAGTTATATTATAATATAGGAAATACTTATTTTAGGTTAAATGAATATGCAAATTCTATTTTATACTACGAAAGAGGATTGAAATTAGATCCAAAGAATAAAAACTTAAATCTTAATTTAAAAGTAGCGAAATCAAGATTAAAGGGAGAGGTTTATATTGTGCCTAATTTCTTTTTAATTAATTGGAAAAACTCAATTGCGAATCTCTTTACGCCCAATATTTGGAAGCTTATTTCAATACTGCTCCTCACTGCCTGTGGCGTAGTCTTTGTTATTTACTATTTTTCTATTAATCAAAAGACCATTTTATTTTATTGCTTTATTCTATTAACATTACTATTCTCTATTTCTATATTTAGTGGATTTACTCGTCAAAATCAAATTAATGATAAAGCACATGCCATAGTCTTTGGAGATAGAACCATAGGTAAGGATTCACCAGAGGAGAATTCTTCTGACAAGATTAAGATGTTTAAGGGTCAGAAAATAAGAATTATTGACAAGGATAATAACTGGGTAAAGGTTAAAACAGAAGATGGAAAAGAGGCTTGGATAGAGGACAAAGATATTATTATTATTTAAAGACTTTATATTCTAAAAAATTTGAATTGTATTATTAATGATTCAAAACATTAATTTATGAAAGAAGCTATTGAACATAAGGGTAACATTGTAGAAATAACTAACGAAAAGGTTGTGGTAAGGATTATTTCTTTGTCAATGTGTTCATCTTGTCATGCCAAAGGAGCATGTATTTCTCACGATAGTAAAGAAAAAGATATTGAGGTGAGAACCAAAGAAGGCTTAAAATATAAAATTGGTGAAGAGGTAACGGTTTGTTTGAAGCAAAAATTAGGAGCAAAGGCTGTTTTAATTGGATTTATATTACCTTTTTTAGTTATGTTTATAACAGCCCTAGTATTCAATAAATATGTTTTTCCAAATAATGAAGCTCTAACAGCTCTATCCGCTATTATTTCAATTATCATATATTATTTCATTATTTTTAAACTCCGAAAAAAAATAGATAAAGGCTTTAGCTTTTATATAAAATCCTCATAATTATTTTCTTTTGAGGTTAGAACTAAATAGCTTTACTTCTCGCTATTGAAAGTATTTTTCATTTAAAGCAAACAAAATATTCATAAAATTAGTTTTGTATTAAGATTATTTGTACTTTTGCTCATTAAAATTGGAAATTAGTTATAAGTAATAAAATAATAAATTTATGAAAAACAGAAGTTTACTATTAGGATTAGTGGTTTTATTCCTTACTTGTTTTGGTTTAAATTCAGTTAATGCTCAATCAAATGATCAATGGATTTCTCTTGGACCTGACAACGTAGGAGGCAGAACAAGAGCAATTATTTTTGACCGTTTTAATGACGATGTTATGTATTCAGGAGGTGTTGCTGGTGGTTTATTCATTAGTGTTAACAGCGGAAAGAATTGGCATGAGATTGTTATTGCTAACGGGCAAGGCAATTTAGCAATAACAACTATTGCACAAGATAATGACGGAGTTATTTATCTTGGAACAGGAGAAGGTCATTACAAAAGAGCTGGTTTTGGAATCAACAATGCAAAAATTGGTATGATTGGAAATGGTGTTTATAAATCAACAACCTTAAATGCAAGCAATAAAACTTGGGCTGCAAACTTAAATTCTGATCAAGAGAAGTATGCATGGGTTGATGAAAATATTAAGTTTGAAATTTTAGATTTCACCAGACCAGCCACAGCACATAATTATGGAGATGGCAAATCGTTTGTAAACAAGATTGCAGTCAATAAAGCAAATAATAAAGTTTATGTTGCTACTGATGCAGGTCTTATGGTTATGAATAATGATATAACTGGATGGAACCCTGTTAGCATTATTCCTCAAACGGCTTCTGTTGGAGATGTTATTGTTAATAATAATGGTGTTATTGCAACTTATTTTAATGATAGCGAAGGTAAGGTTATGATCTCTGTTGATGATTTTGCAACCAATTCTGTTATCTTCAATACAGCTAATCTATCTGCTATTGACGCAACAGCTTTGTTAATCAATCGCATAAAATTAGCATTCGGAACAAAAAATCCTAATAAATTATATGCTTACACAAACTACATAAACGAAGACGCAAGCGGAAGGCGATATAAGGAGATTTTAGTTAGAACAGATGATGTTAATAATATTGCTTGGAAAAGAACTACTCCTATAAGTTATTCAAATGGATCTGACCCTTCTGCTTTAGCTATCGGAGTTGATGATAGAGGAGAAATAGAATATGTTTACCTTGGAGGTAATATAGTTAGAAGAGGCTATAATGCAAATAATTCCGATATATATTATTGGGAAAGAATAAGTAATTACTATAATTCTCCTGATGATAATGACGGTGTAAGAACTTCCCCTTCATATGTTAGTAGTGGAATAAATGAAATTATCTTCAAAGAAAATCCAAAAACAATTGATGATTCAATTTTTATTGCAGTTGCAACTGATGCTGGAATTCATATCTATTCTTTTGATTCAGTTTTATATCAAACAGCATGGAGAGTATCTGCAAAAGGGATGATAACTACTCAATTTTATAGTGTAGCTGTTTCTCCTGATGCTTCAATTGTTGGAGGAACAGAAGCAAATGGCTCTATCTATATTCCAAGTGCTAATGGCTTTGGTAATAATAAATCAGGAGACGTAATTTGGACAATAAATTCAGAAGGATATAATCCAAATTCATTCCAATACACTACCTCTGGAGGAAATGTTGGAGCTTCTCAATTCCAACGTCAAGACCCTACTTCAAGAAAATCATTAATCCTTTCAAGACCTTATGCACAAATAGCTCGTACTTATGGAAATAATGGCGACTATCAATTGATTGACGACGTAACATGGAACTATGGAAAAACTTTATTCCCTGCTGGTATTAATGAAAACCAAGTTTGGGCTCCTTACGAACCAAGTGTTACCCCAATGCTTTTATGGGAGTCTATCAATTCTCAACTCCCAGACTCAATGTTCTTAGTTATAAATAAGAATACTGCAATTAATGGAGTGTATGACCCTGATTGGAAAGAAGGAGCATGGATAAAACCAAACGACACTGTAACAGCTAAGAGTCCAAATATGGAATATCCTTTCTACTATGTATTTACTGACTCACTTCAATACAACCAAGACACAGCAATCTTAATTCAAAACCCTGTTCAATCAAGACTTTTCTTTGGAACATCACAAGGACTCTTCGCATGTTCTAATATTAATGACTATATGGCTTCACCATTAGATGGTTCATTAACTAAAATTTCATTTGTAAAATTCTACGAAACGACAAAATTTGCAAATGAGCCAACCGAAGAAATTCATTGCATTGCAATTACAGATGATGGAAAAACATTATTCGTTTCAACAGATAAAGTTGGAGCAATTACAGACACATCATTCCTATATAGATTTGACATATCTCAAATCAATTTCTTAACATCTAATGCCACAATAACATTAGTTCCACAAGTGCAATTATTCACTCGTAAGATAACTTCCATTAATGTTGATAAGAAGAATGGAAACAATGTTCTATTAACCTTTGGAACATACATAAGTGCTAATTCAAACATTCAAGTTTCAAGCAATGCATTAGCTGAACCTTTCTCCTCTGCAACCTTTAAAGAAGTTATAAACATTGACCCTGAAAATGGAACAGATTTCTTACCAAACAGCAAGCCTGTTTTCTGTGGACTAATAGAAAGTGTTAAGAATACAACAGGCAATGTTGCATACATTGGAGCAGAAGACGGAATATACAGAACAGATAATTTCTTAGGAACACCAAACGGCCTAAAACAACAAGTTGAATGGTATAAGATGAGTGGTATTCCAAATGTGCCAGTATTCCAATTGACTCAACAAACAATGAACCTTCCAAGACATGAATACTATAACTTCGTTGGACAAAATGCATTCCATACAACATTCTTAAGAACAGAATTACCAGGAGCTATTTATGCTGCTACTTATGGAAAAGGATTATTTGCATTCTTAGGAGATACCATTGCTCCACGCGAAGATGTGATTGGAATAAGAGAAAACATAATCCCATCTAAGGGAGAAGTTTCATTGAAAGTATACCCTAACCCTGCTTATGGAACAACAACTCTTGACTACAATCTAACACAAGCTTCAAACGTTATGCTTCAAGTGTATGATATGAATGGACGTTTGGTTAGTTCATTAGATAAAGGACGTCAAGCAGAAGGAAATCATAGCTTACAAATGAACGTAGAAAACATGAGAAAAGGGATTTATGTTATTCGCGTTATAACTAACACTGCAACAAATACAGCAAAACTAATTGTAAGGTAATTTATTTATAATTAAATATTAGGAAAAAGGAGGTCTATTGCCTCCTTTTTTTATTTACAATAAAGAAGTTGCATAATAATAAAAAGAGTAAATTTGCAAAATACCACTTAATACTAAGAGAAAATGAATAGCGACACCCTAAATATGATTTTAAAACTCCTAATTTCAGTAGGGTTAGGATTTTTAATAGGATTGGAAAGAGAAAAGTCTCACAAAGCCGTTGGGATAAGAACAATGTCATTAATCACCCTTGGCAGCACAATATTCACCATAGTTTCTATATATTATATTAAAGCAGACCCTACAAGAATAATTGGTCAAATTGTTACAGGAATAGGCTTTTTGGGAGCAGGAATAATATTTAAACATGCCGAACAAATTACAGGACTTACAACAGCAGCAACTGTTTGGTGTGCAGCAGCAGTTGGTGTTTTAGTAGGCGTAAGTCTATATGAAATAGCAATAGTATCTACTGCACTTATTTTAATAATAAATATCTTATTTGGACATTTCAAAAAAGAGAAATAGGTCATAAAAATATATACTTTTATTTAAACTCCGTCTATTTTGAAAAAGAGTTGAGAAAAATAAATTTATCTCAGAGAAAAATTTAGAAAGTCTGTCTTTTAGAAAACAAAGAAGAAATTAAAAATCTAAACGAGCAAGTTAAAATCCAAAAGAAAATACAAAACTATCAATAAAAATATTAGACACCTTATGTTTACTTGTATTACGTTTTATCCTCTATTTTGGAAAGCTTAATCCTACTCCCTAATAATTTTACCTATTTTTTTGACTAATTAAAGTTTGTAAAGGAGGTAATTTTATTCCTAAATTAGAATCAAGTTCTAATAAATTAAAACGAAGAGTTAGTAAATTAAAACGAAGAGTTAATAAATTAGAATCAAGTTTCAGTAAATTAAAACGAAGAGTTAGTATTGGGGTTTTGAAAAATAAAAATCTTGGATTCAAAAGGTTTGTTTTAATTTTTACCTTATGAAAACTCTATGTTTAGAATATTCCTACAAAACCTAATTTAATTGCAATATTATTCAATCCAAAAGCTGGAAAATCAGATACTTTTTGTTTTGATAACGATAGGTATGTGTCTGAATTATAGAAAGCATAACGATACTCGCCGCCAAGAGTGAAATAAGTTGAATTACCTCCAAAACGGAACTCTAATCCCAAAGGAACATAGAAAGTATAGTTATCAACAGTCCAAGCATTACCTGCTATGGTTGCAATTGTAAGGTTATTATCAGAAGTCCTTACATAGTTGAGACTATTGCCGTTATACCCTACTCCTACTCTTGGAACAATCATAAACTTTTCTTTATAATTTATTATAGGATAACCAACATTTAAGCTTAGAAATGCTGATTGGGAATTAAGCTGTCTGTTATTTGACTTATTTGTACCTCCTTCAAATCCAAAATCGAAAGTAGTTTCAAGATTAAATTTTGTTACTACTCCAAATTTAAATTCAAATCCAAAATTAAAATTATTAATATCTCGCATACCTAAAACATTGTTTAATGCTTTATTATCATTCAAAAATGAACCATTGAGATTAAATCCAGATATACCTCTTGCTGTTTTCTTTTTTGGTGAGTCAATTACTAAGGCCTGTTCTGGTTCATAAACATTTCTTTCTATTGTTACTTCTGATTCTGTTGTTGTTTTTCCATCAAGGATAGTGGTTGTGGTTTTGGTTGTAATGGTTGAATCACCTGCATATTTCGTTTCTATTAAGATTGTGGTTGTCTTGCTGGTGCTTTGTCCAAGTGAAATAGTATATATCCCAAGTGCAAGGACTAATAGAATTGTCTTTTTCATATTTAATGTTTTTTTTAATTAATATTTTTGTTTTGCAAATACAAACGATAAAAATAATAATCTTTAATTTCTTCCGTTATTATTGCTGTTATAATATATACGATTTATGCTAAAAAAAATTGCATTTACCTCTCTTTTCTTATTATTTATACTTAGTGCGAATGCTCAAAAAGAAGTTTATGAGGCTTACCCTGTTTTAAATTTACGTTCTTCTGCTCGCGTGGCTGCCTTTGGAATGGATTTTCTTTCGTGGCAGACTAATGATATTTCGGTGGCTATTACCAATCCTTCCATTCTTTCAAAAGAAATGAACAATCAATTTGCTATTGGCTATACTGATTTGTTTGCAGGTATTTGGCAAGGTAATATTGCATATTCTCATAGCTTCAATAAGCTGGGAAGTTTTAGTTTTGGAATGAATTATGTTGGTTATGGTAATTTTAAACGCACCGAACCTAATGGTGATGAAAAGGGTGATTTTAGTGTAAATGATTATATGTTTACTATTGGTTGGGGAAGGATGTTAGATAGTAATGTTTATATTGGAGCAAACATAAAGCCTGTCTTTTCTCAATACGAAAGTTATTCAGCTATTGCCATTGCTTTTGATGTGGCAGCAACATATCTTAGCAATAATAGGAGTTTTAGTGCAACGCTTATGGCAAGGAATTTTGGAACTCAGCTAAAATCGTTTAGTGGTGTGGAAGAGAAACTTCCGTTTCAGTTGGAATTGGGTATTTCCAAGAAGTTAAAGTACGCTCCTTTCCGTCTTTTTGTATTGGCAACCAATCTTCAAAAATGGGATTTGAGGGAAGACGACCCTTTAAATCCAAGGGACGAAGTGGATCCTTTTACAGGAAAAATAACACGTGAGAATACATTTATTGGCATATTAGATAATGGCTTCCGACATTTGAATTTTGCAATAGATTTTCAGCCTTCCAAGAATTTTTATATAACATTAGGTTATAGCTGGAAGCAAAATAGGGAAATGTATCTTCAAGATGCTTTTTCAATGGCTGGCTTTTCCTATGGTTTTGGCTTTAATATTAAGAAGTTTCAGTTGAGCTATGCCCGAAATGAGTATCATAAATACGGCTCTCCAAACCATTTAACTCTGCTTATAAGGTTATAGGTTATTGCATAATTTATTTAGACTAAAACTCTTGCTTATTGGTCTATTTCAATAAAAACTCTTCAATATTATCCTTGTGAATTATCTTTAAAACACTATTCTTATATATTTCTAAGAATAGTTTGGGAGTTTTATACTTTGCATTAGGACTCCATTTTATTTAATTAAGTTTTTTAAGCCAATAATCAACTTTATTTCTATCTTTGCATTTAATTATTAAAAGAAAATAAAAAGAAACATATAGAAAACTAATTAAATAAACATATAAAATAATATTGAGCTTTTAGGCTCTTATTCTCTACGTTGTAAATCGGCAAAATTTAAAATGTTACACGAGAATAATAGGTTGCGAAAGTTCGCACTCTTTCGGGTGCGGACTATTCGTGCTTATTAGTGTAACTGGGCTTTGCCGAGCCTTCAACGTTTAATAAGCAATACGAATAGTTCCGCACCTTTCTTTGTATGCTTTTGAGAGTAGGAGAAAAAGTTCTCTTGAATTCTTAAGCAGATGGAAAGAATAGAAATAATAAAGATAATAGGAGAGAGTTTTTTAACCAGCAATATAGAAAATGGTGAATTTAGCTATGTTCAAGAGTTAAAAGAAAAAATAAAAGGTAGTTACAGATTAGATATTCGTTTTTATGATAATTCATCTAAAGTTGCTGTTTTAGTAGAAACAAAGCAAATTTTTTCTCCAAAAGACAAAAAACAATTATTCTCATATGTTGCTTTGGAGCAAAAGATATCAAGCAATACAAAAATTATTGCAATCCTTGCAAATACAAGTAATAATAAGATTAAAGTATGGAAAATTGATGATGGTATTGAAGAGGAAATAGATGATGTAAAACTAAAGTCATTTCAAGAATATATAGATTATTTTAAGCCTAAAAATATTAATGATAAGACTGCTGTACTTGAAAACACATCAAAACTTAATCGTATTTTACATGATAATGGAGTTATAGAGTCTTTAAGGAGCCAATTTGTTGGTACATGCCTTTTAGCATTGAAAAACGGATTAATATATAAAAATATTGATACTGCACAAATTATTGCAGGAATTAAGCAAAAATTAGGAAGCTTACTTAATAATAGCATGGATAAAGCTACAAAATTATCTATATTAAATGTAAGAGTTTTACAAAACCAAGCAGTTGAAGAGATAGAATCTGATAGTTTTCACAAACTATTAGATTATATCAATTTAAATATACTGCCATATATTAATGAAGCGACTCAAGAAGGACACGATATATTAAGTTATTTCTTTACAACATTCAATAAATATGTTGCTCGTGAAGATAAAAATCAAGCATTTACTCCAAATCATATATCGCATTTTATGTGTAAAATAGGAGGGGTAACTAGAGTAACAAAGGTGCTGGACCCAACATGTGGTTCGGGAACGTTTGTAGTTCAAGCTATGACACAAGCTTTGCAGGACTGCAGAACAGATAAAGAAAGAGAAATTGTTATGAAACAAAATATTTATGGAATAGAGAAAGATGAAAATGTTTTTGGATTAGCAACAACTAATATGCTTATACATGGAGATGGCAATTCAAATATAAGAATGGCTTCATGTTTTGATGAAAAAATATGGATAGAAAAAGCAGATGTTGACCTTGTTCTAATGAATCCTCCTTATAATGCTTCAAAGAATCAGGTTCCCAGAGAATTTGGAAAAACTTGGGGAAAAGCAAGTACTGACCCTTCAAAAGGTTTGTTTTTTGTTTCCTTTATTGCTGAATGTGTAAAACGAGGACGATTGGTTACACTTCTGCCTATGGCATGTGCTGTTTCTAATAAAGGTATAATAGGAAATATTAAACAAGAATTATTAGAGCATCATACATTAGATGCTGTTTTTTCATTCCCTGATGAAATGTTTTATCCTGGGGCAAGTGCGGTAGCGTGTTGTATGGTTTTTGACTTAGGAAAGCCTCACCCAAAAGACAATGAAACATTCTTTGGATACTTTAAAAATGATGGATTTGAAAAACGAAAAGGGATTGGAAGGACTGATGCAAAAAATGAATGGGCAAAAATAGAAAAAGAATGGATTGATTTATATAATCATAGAAGCTCTGTGGCAGGAAAAAGCGTTATAAGGAAAATAACAGCTGAAGATGAATGGTGTGCAGAGGCTTATATGGAAACGGATTATAGTACGATTACTGATGAAGACTTTATTAAGAAAATGCGTGATTATGCTGCCTTTTTAGTTCAGAATGAAGATTTTTAGTTATGGACATAATAAATTGGAAATGGTTTAGATACGATGAGGTTTTTGATATAAAAAAAGGCAAAAGACTAACATTGTCTTCTCAAGAAATTGGACAAATTCCTTATATAAGTTCTTCCTCTGTAAATAATGGTGTTGATAATTATATTAACAATGGCTATACAGATGAAAATTGTATTTCTTTTGCTTGTTATGGTTCAATAGGTGAAGTATTTTACCATAAAGGTAAAGTTTGGGTTTCGGATAATGCTAATGTTATTTATCTTAAAAATAAACAATTAAATCGGTATATTGCAATGTTTATTGTCTCTTTAATATATAAGGAGAAATATCGTTTTTCTTATGGAGTAACTGGAAAAAAAGAAAGGTTGAATTTTTTGAGGATAAAACTACCATTCAAATTTAATGATGACAATGAAGCGGTGCCAGATTGGGAGTATATAGAAAATCACATAAAGGAAATAATATCATCATTACCAATAAAAACAAAATCAATTTGGGAAAATCAATTTAATAACAAGCCTCTTTCTTCAACTAAAATTTCACTTAATACTGAAAATTGGAACTGGTTTGAGATTAAGAAATTGTTTGATATTTACAAAGGGCATGAGATAATAAATAACCTTTTAAAAGACGGGGATATTCCATTAGTTAGTGCTACTCAGTTAAATAATGGTATAAATGAAATGGTGCAATATTCAGAAGAAATATTTGAAGGAGGGGTAATTACAGTTGCTTCAAATGGAAAGCCTGGTATTTCTTTTTATCAACCATTAGATTTTTGTGCAACTGGCGATGTTAATGTTTTGATACCAAAGTTTAACTCTAATCAGTATATTTTGCTATTTATAATTTCAGTAATAGAAAAAGAAGTGTATAGGTTTTCTTATGGCAGAAAATGGGGTTTAGCTAAAATTAAAAATCATAAAATTAAACTCCCAGTAACAAAAGAGGGTAATCCAGACTGGGAGTATATGGAAAACTACATTAAGGGTTTGCCTTATTCCGCTTGTTTGTAAAAGATATTTCCTTATCTTTGCAAACTCAATCTATAGGCGTTGTTAGCTCAGACAGGTTTAGAGCATTACCTTGACAGGGTAGGGGTCGCTGGTTCGAATCCAGCACAACGCACAAAAGTGAGTAAAAGTACAACTTTTTCGGAATTGAATCCTTAAAAGTTGTGTTAATCCCTTAATTTAGGCTTATTTTAATTTTCTTTTATTATTTTGAAGTCTCAACTACTCCTGTTTGATGATTTAGCTCACTACCTCTTAGAGAATGAGGAATGCAAAAGATAATTATCATAGCCATAAATGCTATTATTGCAGTAAGTCTCAAAGCTTTTTTCTTCAAAAATAACAGGTTTAATAGCAAAAGAATTAATGCTATAAGGGTTTTATTGTCGGTTAGATCGTATCCAAAAGGAAAGCCACTCCAATATACTCCAAAGGCATATTTCTGAACAATTGGTCCAAAGATAAATCCTCCAATTATTAATGTTATTATGGTAAGTACAACATATCTTCCAACATTCTTTTTGTTGGCAATTGCCAATATCAGTCCATAGGATGCAAATAGCATGGAAACAAACATAAATATTATATGTGGGATTAGCACTCCTGCTGGGACTTCTCCCTTAAAGCGAATTATTAACGGGTCTTTCTCAAATAGGACTTCCTCATTTACCTTCACATAATACTCTAATTTTCCTGCATTGGGCTGAACAGGAAGAGTTGCAATAAGAGCTTCTTCTTCTCTTTGGAAGTCTATTGTTGAAAAGGCATCGTTGGTTGGATACTTTCTGTATATTAGCTGTGCATTAACACTATTGTCGGGGATATTTAGTTGAATCAGATTAGTGTTTGCAGTTGCAGATCGTGGGAAAGAGAGTTTATAGTTTTTATTATTGATTTCTATTGTTGCTTTCTTTGGATTTGTTGGTCCTGTTATTCTTTGATAGACACTTGTTGCAAGAGTTAGAGCAACTGCAAGTATCCAAAATATTGCTATGGTTGACTTTTTCATTTGCCAATCTTATTATAATTTTAGTTTAAAGGTTTTAGTTTTGCCTTCTCTTTTTACTTTTACCTTTACTGTTTGATTTTCATTTAAAGACATAAGTATATTCATATAAGAATAAATGTCTGTTACTTTCTTTTCATTTAACTCAATTATTACATCTCCTATTTGCAGTCCTGCCTTATATGCTGGCTTATCTGGACTAATCATATCAATCCTTATACCTTCTGTGCTTCCCGAAACATCGGGCATTATTCCTAAGGTAACTTTCAATTCGGGTCTTGCTCCATTGTTTGTAGATTCTTTTACGACTTTAAATTTTAGTCTATCTTTCCTGTTTGCAACATCTATTGCAATATCAAATGCAAGTGCAGACACCTTTTTCATCCCTTTATAGTTTAGGAGTTCTGGTTTATCATAATTTGTATGATAGGTTGAGTCGGCTCCTGTTGTAAAGTAGAAAACAGGAATATTCTTAGCGTAAAACGAAGCATGGTCAGAAGGTCCCATACCACTTGGAGAAAGAGAAACTTTTAGATTATTAGCCTTAGCGTATTTCTTTATTATCTTCTCTGATTGTTTAGAGGTTTTACTCCCACCTATTGTTAAAGAGTTGTTTTTTAGCTTCCCAACCATATCAAAATTAAACATTGCAACTATCTGCTTTGGATTAAAAGGTAATTCTTCAAGAAATTTTCTTGAACCAATCAATCCTGTTTCTTCGCAAGTAAAAGCAATGAAAATTATGCTACGCTTCCTATCTCTTGAAGAAAACTTATGAACCAAATCAAGCATAAGGGCTACTCCCGAAGCGTTATCATCTGCTCCGTAATGTATTTTATTTGTTTCTTTGGAACGAGAGCCACTGATAATTCCATCTTTTGCTAAACCCAAATGGTCAAAATGAGCTCCTATAACAATATATTCGTTTTTCAAAATAGGGTCATTGCCTTCCAAAACTCCTACAACATTGCGTGAGAATTTCGTTTTAGGTCCTGCTTGTTTGGGATTAGTCATTATTGAGGAGATATCTTTGAAGGCAACTTCCTGATGAAATGTGCTAAATAGGGGTTTGAGATTATTCTTTTGAAATATATTTGTGATGTACTGCACAGCTAAGCTATCGCCCTGAGTTGAAGGAAGGCGTCCTTGCAATTCTTCGGATGCAAGAAAGTAAACGGCTTTCTTGATTTCATAGACAACTGGTTCTGACTCGCGGTTATTAAGTAAGTGCTCATTCTCTTGAGCAAATATATTAGTTGTCAGGAGAAAAAAGGCTAATAAAAATATGGTCTTTTTCATATAAATTTAATGTGAAACCCAAAAGGAAATTAATCTTCTCTTGGTTGAATTATCATTCCCCACTTTCTTTTCGTGGAGTCTTTATCTAATATCTTTATCTCTTCTATTGCGTACCTTCCATTTGGATGAATACCTATAACATCTATTATTCCGTCATGCTTTTTTAAGACAACTCTGTTTAAAGAATAATTGTTCTTTCTTTTCCATTGATGTGTGAAACTTTCCTCAGGAGTTTTGGCTTGGTAGTTTGGACAATCCCAAATACGAACTTCTGTTTGGAATAGTTCTTTCCAACGGTTGCCTGTGTACGACCAAACTCTAATCACATTTAAATTGGTATAATCTCTATTAACGGTCATAAAAGAAACCTCATCTCCACCATCTCCATCAAGGTCTCCTTCGTTAATTAGGAAGAAAACGCCTAAGTCTCCACTCAAATTTAGTGGGGTTATCTCGTCATTATCCGAAAAGAGCTTTGTTGCACTTTCATAAAGCATTTCATCAAAACCATCTCCGTCCCAATCTCCACGAATTGCAAAGCGAGTATTTTCGTTCTTATCCCATGTCCATGAGGCTGGGTCAGCAGTATTTTTGACTATATCTGTCCATGGTTTTATTTTTTCTTCTTGTTCTTCCTGTGCTATAAGTGCTTTTGTTGAAAAGCTCATTATAGATATTAATACAAGCGTTGCTAAAAATATGTTTTTCATAATTTCTAATATGTTTTTAATGTTAAATTACTTCTTCGTATCTAAGATTTTCTATTATATAGTTTTGTCTTTCTGGTGTATTATCTCCCATAAAGAATGTTAATACTTCTTTTATTCCACTCTCTTTATTTAAAAGCACAGGGTCTAAACGTATGTCTTTACCAATGAAATGCCTGAATTCATCAGGAGAGATTTCACCTAATCCTTTGAAGCGGGTTATCTCAGGATTATTTCCAAGTTTTGTGATTGCTGTTTGTTTTTCTTCTTCAGAGTAGCAATAGAAAGTTTTTTGCTTATTCCTAACTCTAAACAATGGGGTTTGAAGTATGTATACATGTCCTGCCTTAACTAATTCGGGAAAGAATTGTAAGAAGAAAGTCATTAAAAGCATTCTTATGTGCATTCCATCCACATCAGCATCGGTTGCTATTACAATGTTATTGTATCTTAAATTATCTAAGTCTTCTTCTATGTTGAGTGCCGATTGTAAAAGATTAAACTCTTCATTTTTATAAACAATTTCTTTTGTTGCTCCAAAACTATTAAGAGGCTTTCCTCTTAATGAGAAAACTGCTTGTGTGTTTACGTCTCTTGACTTAGTGATTGAACCAGAAGCAGAATCACCTTCTGTTATAAAAAGAGTAGATTCTAATCTCTTATCATCTTTTGTGTTGTAATGGATTCTGCAATCCCTTAGCTTTTTATTATGAAGGCTTATTTTCTTTGCACTTTCTTTTGCAATCTTCTTTATACTTGCTATATCCTTTCGTTCCTTCTCACTTTGGACAATCTTCCTTAGGAGATTTTCTGCTGTTTCTGAATTGATGTGAAGGAAATTATCCAAATTACGCTTAACGATATCTGTAATAAAATTTTTAACACTCTGTCCTTTTCCATTAGGCTCCATGTATATTGAACCAAGCTTCGTTTTTGTTTGTGATTCAAAGACTGGCTCTTGTATTCTTAGACTAATGGCACATGCTATTCCGCTTCTAATGTCAGAAGGTTCATAATCTTTTTTATAAAACTCTCTACAAACTTTTACTAAGGCCTCACGAAAAGCCTGTTGGTGTGTTCCTCCTTGTGTGGTATGCTGTCCATTAACAAAGGAATAGTATTCTTCTCCGTAAGATTTATCAGAATGAGTAAAAGCAAACTCAAAATTATCTTCTCTAATATGAATTATAGGATATATAGTTTCGGAGTCAATATTATTTTCCAAAAGATCATAAAGACCATTTTTGGAAACAAATCTCTTTCCATTGAAAGTAATAACTAAGCCACGATTAAGATAAGCATAGTTCCATATCATCTTTTCTATGTATTCGCTAAGAAAGAAATAATTCCCAAAGAGCTCTTTATCGGGTATAAACTCAACCAAAGTTCCTTCTTCAAGAGAGACTTTCTCTATTTTTGTTTCGTTTATCAGTTCCCCTTTTTCAAATTCAGCAATTTTAGTTTGCCCATCACGTACTGATTGAACATAGAAATATTCGGATAAAGCATTAACGGCCTTAGTCCCTACACCATTCATACCAACTGACTTTTGAAAAGATACAGAATCGTATTTAGCTCCTGTATTTATTTTAGAAACACAATCGACAACCTTTCCTAATGGTATCCCCCTTCCATAGTCTCTAACAGAAACTCTTTTGGTTTCAAAATCAATCTTAACATCAATGGTTTTCCCAAAACCCATTGCATATTCGTCAATTGAATTATCAATAGTTTCTTTTATTAATATGTAAATCCCATCATCAGGCGAAGCTCCATCTCCAAGTTTCCCAATATACATTCCTGGGCGAAGGCGAATATGTTCATTCCATTTAAGAGACTTTACGCTTTCGTCATTATAGTTAGCTCTGTTTATCTGTTCTTCCAATGTCATAGAGTGCAAAAATACAAAAAGTTTTGTTTATTACTTACTTTTTACCTACTTTTGCTGTTTTATATGGTGTGAACATTTACAATAAAATAAAGTATGAAACGAGTTATATTAATATTAGTATTTTTTATCGCAGCAAATTATTCCGCAAAAGCAGATGTATCAACTTTTCCTGCCCCTACAAATCTTTCTGTTTCAAACTTACTTCATAGCAGTGCTGATTTGTCGTGGAGCAATAACGCAAACGCTTCCTCTTGGATAGTCTCTTATAATGTTTCTCAAAGTAGTTATGTTATTGAAGTTATTTCGGCTTCTAATTCTATTCAAGTGAATAATTTAATTTCGGGAGTAGCTTATAACTGGAAGGTAAGGATGATTGATTTGGTAGGAGACACGACAAATTGGTCTAATATCTCTATTTTTAGAACTCCTTTCGAAAATACAGGATGTAATCCAATATCCCAACTATCTATTAATGCAATGGGACAAACAGGCATAACAATTCAATGGACAGCCGATACAACACAAACTCAATGGGAGGTCGTTTATGGAGAATTGGGTTCTGACCCAGAATACGATGGAGTAAGTGCAACTACTAATAATTATTTCTATTTAATCCCTTCAAATAATCTAATTCTAAACCACTGGTATCAAATAGCCGTAAGAAACCTTTGTCAAGGAGCAAATAGCGGATGGAAATACATTAATACACGTTATATTTCCAATCAACACTTTGACCTCCCTGTTCAACAAACCTTTGAAAGCGACATTCAAAACTCTACCTTTGGTTTTGTGAATGGAACATTGAACCCATGGGTATTAAGCAACTCTTATAACGCAACAGCAGAGGGACAAACCTCTATTTATATATCTTCAAACGGAGGCTTAACAAATGATTACTATCCTTTGGAGAATGTAATTAGTTATGCATATATTGATGTGTTGATACCTTCCTATGCAACAAGTTTCTATTTGGACTTCAAATGGAAATGCTTGGGAGAATTGGGTAATGACGGAATGAAGGTGTTTTTAATGGGAGAGAATACTCCATTAGACATTCATCAGTTGCCAATCTCATCAAACCAAATAGGACAAACCTTTTATAATAATTATAATGCAGATTGGCAAAGCGAACATATAGAAATACCCGCAGAGTTTATTGGAGAGGTACGCAGATTAGTTTTTGCATGGGAAAATAACAACACTATTGGAGGCGTTGGTGGAGCTATAATAGATGATATTTATATTACAGGAAGATATTGTGCCACCCCAACAAACCCAACTCACAACTACGTTTCCTCATCAACAGCAGCACTCAGCTGGACTTTTGCACAAGAACAATCAAATTTTAACATCCAATACCGCAAAGCTGGAACAACTCAATGGAATCAAATTAATTCAGTTACTTCAAACTATTTGCTTGACAGCTTAGATGATAACACTACATATATTTATAGAGTGCAAGCTGATTGTGGAATGGAAGAAAGCTTCTTTTCTGAAATAGATACCTTTACAACCCTAATCCAATGCCTTCCTCCTGAAAATGTTCACGCCATTTCCTACACCAATAATAGTGCAATAATAACTTGGAATGATGATATTAACGTTTTAAATTGGATAATGGAATATGGGTTAGACAATGGAGAAAATACCACATATTCAAGAAGAGCTCTCACTTCACGATTTGATACATTAACTAACCTAACTCCAAATTCAAATTATAGAGTGAGAGTAAAAGCCATCTCTACGCAAAACGACACATCAAGATATTCAGAAGAATATATCTTCCATACGCTTTGCAATACATTCAATCAATATCCATACAATGCATTTGCAGACACATTGAAATGGACAGATAAAACAGGTTACTCATACATAAACACCTGCTGGGAACTTAAAGGAGACACTCTTTTATCCCCTGTTTTTGATTTTACCAACTTAGGTTTCCCAGAGCTTAATCTTAAATATATGTATGTGGATAGCACTTATAGAAGCATTAAGTTTAAGGTTATAGCAACAAATGATGGAATTACATACTATAATATAAGTAACCTAAACCAAACTCTTGATATAACCCAAACGTCTATTACCTTAACCTCATTTAGCACTATGCCTTATGTTAGGGTTGCCTTTGTGCCAGAGTATTATAATATGTCATTGGCTTATTTTAAAGCACTTGATTTCTCTATTGAAGATGTGTGTACATCGCCTGAGGGTATATCATTAATTGAAGTAGAAGCCACAACAGCAACAATAGACTGGATGACTTATTCAAATAATACAAGTTGGATTATTTCAGTGATTGACACAGCAACAAATAGCATAACTAACTACTCTACTACAACTCATCCATTTCAGATAACAAACCTGACACCTGAACACACATATAAAATAACCATACAATCCTCCTGCGGTAATAGTGTTGCAAATTCTGTAAGCGAAATAGTAATTACCACAACCTCAATCCAAAACTGCGTTATTCCAACTAACTTTGTTTGCGAAAACCTTACAAACAACGAAACCGAAGGTACAATTCAATGCCGATGGGATGCAATTGAGGGACAGAGCGTTTGGCAGTTAGATTACAAGAATAAGTATGCTTTTAATTGGGAACGAATAATAGTATATAATTATCCACGATACACCTTGCGTAATTTGGATATGGGACAAGAATATATGTTTAGAGTAAGAGCCATTTGTGCAATTGGCGACACAAGTAATTGGACGCCAGTTATTGAATTTAGATTATCTTCCTTAGAAGACGAAATAGATTATAGCTCACAAATCAGCATCTTTCCTAATCCTGCCAAAGAGGCATTAAATATAGAATACTTGGGCAACCAATTTGGAGAAACAAAGCTCCTTAATCAAAACGGGCAATTAATTCAAAAATGGAGCAAACTCCCAAAAAACATAGATGCCTCCTCCCTTCAAAGCGGCAGCTATTACCTTCAAATAAGTGTTGATAATAGAAAAATAACTAAGAAAATATTAATAGTAAAATAACTAAGAAGATTTTAATATTAAAATAAGGTTTCAAGACATTCCAAGGGGTATATTTTAATGCTTAACTTGATTGAAAAAAAACATAAAGCCGTCAAAAACAATCCCAATGCCTATTGAAAAACATTCTAACGGCGTTGAAAAAAATCCAAACGGCGTTAAAAAGAATCCAAACAAGCGTTGAAAAAAATTCTAAGAAGTGTTGGGGAAAATTTTAATAGGCTTTGAAAAATATTCTAATAGGCTTTGAAAAATATTTCAATAGGCTTTGAAAAAAATTTCAATAGGCGTTAGAAAAAATTCTGATAGACATTAAAAAATTTGGAGTAATGGACATTTTTAATGGTTTTTTATAGACGTTAGTCTCTAATGGACAT